>Ga0134128_10002141_pt1 | contig 24647 bp, 21 predicted proteins | sample KB31754_FD_96462 | JGI IMG/M metagenome (GOLD analysis project Ga0134128, IMG submission 96462) | Terrestrial soil microbial communities with excess Nitrogen fertilizer from Kellogg Biological Station, Michigan, USA - KB3-175-4 | ecosystem: Environmental > Terrestrial > Soil > Unclassified ...
AATGACGTTTGTGCCGCACCGGTTGTACCGTGACGAGCTCTGGCGCTCCGCCGGCTTTGCCTCGGCCGACGACTTCATCAGTGGTATCTTCGAATGTTTCACTCGCCCGCAGTACCCGGGCAACCTGGTCAGCGTGGCGCGAAAGGCCCGCGCCGCCGACCCGAGCGCCGGAGGCGATCTGGCTGCGGCATTAAGCCGGATCACAGCGAAGACGTTCGTGTTCGCGTTCACGGGCGACCCGATGTTCCCGGCGGAGGAGTGCAAAATGGATGCCGATCGCATTTCTCACGCAAAGTACCGAGAAATCAACAGTATCGGTGGCCATCTGGCCACATTCGCAGTGTTCGACGAGGATAAACGCGCGGTAGACGACGCCATCCACGAAGCTCTCGCATCCTGATGAACATTTGGGGAGGTCGAAATGGTTAACACCCCGGCGACGGCTTCGTACGTAACCGGCGAGCGGCCGCTCAAGGGGAAGGTGGCGATTGTCACCGGCTCGACTCGTAACCTGGGCCGCGCCATCGCCGAGCGACTCGCCGGCATGGGCGCCGACATCGTCATCAACCACCGCGACGAAGCCCGCCGTGAAGAGGCTGAACAGGCTGCGGAGGCGATTCGCGGGTACGACGGTCAAGTGCTCATCGAGAAGGCAGACGTCACCCAGCCCGGCGATGTCAAGCGGCTCTTCGACCGCACGATAGAGCGTCTAGGGCGGGTTGACATGCTCATCAACAACGCTGGCCTGATCGTCAAGAAACCCTTGGCCGAAACAACCGAGGGGGATTTCGACCGATGCTTCGCGGTGAACACGAAAGCAAAGTTCCTGACCATGCGTGAGGCCGCCCGACGCATGGAGGACGACGGACGTATCATCAACATCATCACCACGCTCATCGCCGCGACGATTCCCCACTATTCGGTGTATGCCGGAAGCAAGGGTGCGGTCGAGCATTTCACCAAGGGGCTGGCGAAAGAAGTCGGTGGACGCGGCATCACGGTGAACTGTGTCGCGCCCGGCCCGCTGAACACGTCATTTTACTACCCGGTCGAGGATGAGGCATCGATCGCCATTGCCAAGAGGTTGTCAGTGGCCAACCGGCTGGGCGAAATCGATGAGGTGGTACCGCTGATCGCATTCCTGTGCCGTCCTGAGGCTTGCTGGATCACTGCCCAGACGATTCGCGTCAACGGGGGCATGGCGTGAACCGGAGCGCGGGATCAGAAAGGGAATGTAATGTACACTAACACCCTTTACTTCGGTCGAGAATGGAATGTCGACCACAACCAACGGGTAAAGGTCAGCAACGCTGAGCTGCGGTATGCGGTGCTGGGAAGCGGCGAGCCGATACTTTGCATACACGGCACCAATGTCGCGGACAGCCTGATCACCCCACTGCAGTTCTATCCTCCGCTGTTCGAGGAGTATCAGCTCATCAGTTACTACCGGGCCGGCTATAACGGCAGTACGCTGGAGAAAAGCGTCCTGACGATCGAGGAAGGCGCCGAGCACGCTAAGCAACTCCTGGACCACTTAGGTATCCAGAAGGCGCACATCATGGCATTCTCGTTCGGTGGTATCATCGGTTTCCAATTCCTGCTCTCGTACCCGGAGCGAGCGCATTCGGCGATGCTGCTGGAGCCGTGGCTGCCTCGCGAGTCACCGGATGGCATGGAAGCTGACGCCAATATCGTTAACCGCGCCATGGCGCTTTACCATTCCGGTGACAAGTGGGGAGCCGCGCGGAGCTACATGGTGGACGCAGCCGGGCCGAGCTTCCTCGGTTCTGTCGAGATGACCGGTCCACTTGACGTATGGCGGCGGGTCGAAGCTTGCGTCGATACCGTGTTCACGGTTGACCTTCCCGCGGGGGGATCCTGGAAGTTTCGGATGTCGGAAGCGGACAACCTGGTGGAGCACAAGCCGGACATGCCGGTGCTGACGGTGATGGGCCTTGAGAGCGAGTCGGTCATGCCCGGTTTCCGGGAGGTCCAGCGGTTTCTCATGACCTGGCTTCCGCAGGCCGAGCGGTGCGGCATCCCAAACGCCACGCATGGGTTGCAGAGCATGAACCCGATCGCGGTGGGCGAAGGCGTCTACGCCTTTTTGAAAAAACATCCGATGAGCTGAGGAACTGGGCAGTCATGATCCATCAATTCATCTTCGCGTATCCGCGCCCGGGGATGACCGAGGCAGAATTCCAACGTTACTGGGTTGAGGTCCACGCGGTGCGGTACGCGAGCAAGATCCCGCAGATCCGCCGGTACCTCGTCGACACCCGTATCGCGTTACCCGACGACAGTGGCGAGCCACTGTGGTGTGGCGTCGCTGAGGTGTGGCTAGAGAACGAAAAGGAGCAGATAGAGTCGTTGCAGTCCAAGGAGTTCGTGGACGGCGCGCGTCGCGACGAGCCGAACTGGGCGGCCTTCTGGCAGACCGTGACGCTGGACACCACAGCCCATCCAATTCTTAGCGGGCCCGAGGAGAGCCGCGATAGCGGCATGGTCAAACTGCTGATCCTCTCCAAGCGTCGGGAGGGGCTGCCTCTGGAGCGTTTCCGCTCCTACTGTCTCGATACCCACGCGACCAAAGTGCTGGAGCTGCCGGGATTGCGCCGCTATCTGCAAGGCCATGTTCGAAACGGCGCTTATGCGGTCGGAGAAGCAGTGCTCGATTGTGTCGAGCAGTTTTGGTACGACTCGGTGGACGCCGCGCTCGTGGCGCAGCGCTCAGTACAGCATGACATCGTGTGCGCCGACTACCGGCTCTTCGCCGAGGAGCGATATATCCACACAATGCTCGTCCAGGAACACTGGATTATCGGCCCCCACCCCCGTGCGTATGACCGTCAGCAGACCGTGTCCACATAATCCATGGAGAAACCAGTGTCCCAGGAAAGCGTGCAGAGCTCTGCTCTCAGCAGGGTAGGAGGCCGGATGACTAGCAGAAATATAATAGAATTTCTACGTACGGTGGGTGCGCAGGCCGATCTCCTCGAGTACCTGAAGGTGAGGAGCAAAGACGAGGTCATCGCCACTGCTACGGCGCTCGGATACCCGTTCACCGAGCCGGAGTGGAACTCACTGATCTGGGACCTTGAGGTCTACCTGACCGAAAAGCGTGGCGAAAAGTTCGACACGCGCTTTTTCTCGACGATGTGGGGCAAGTACTACCTTGAGTTTCTGGTCGGCGACCTGATGCCCAGTTTCACAGCAGAAGATTTCGACGCGGTAACGGCAGGAGGTATGTGAGGTCCATGAGTAAAGTTTGCTGCTCACGTCTGATGCGCCTCGTCGCGCGGGCTCCCTTAAACAGCTGCAACGGTCTGGAACTAAAGGAGTGCACAATATGGAAATCTTCGAGCTGGGAGATTTTCCCCTGTCCACCGGAGTCACACTTCCGAACGCTAAACTAGCGTACAATACGCATGGCAACTTAAATGCAAACAAGGACAATGTAATTATCTTCGAAAGCTTCCTGGGTGCCGCACCGGACGCGCTGGAGATCTGGATGGGAAGCGGCCGCCCGCTCGACCCGGACAAGCATTTCATCATCCTGCCTGCGGTGTTCGGAGGTGGTTTCTCGTCCTCACCCAGCAACACGGCGCCGCCATTCGACCGCGGTGCATTCCCGCCAATCAATATCATTGACGAGGTAGTAGCCCAGCGACGATTGGTAACCGAGAAGTTTGGTATTGAGGAGCTGCAGCTGGTCGTCGGCTGGTCCACCGGCGGGCTGCGGAGCTATGAATGGGCGATCCGCTTCCCCGACATGGTCAAGCGAATGGCGTCTATCGCCGGCGCCCCTCGGCCTCCGTCGTGGACGAGACTCTGGTTGCGCACAGTCGTCGAGGAACCGATCACCTCCGATCCGGCGTGGAATAACGGCTTTTACCTGGATCGGCAAGCGGTGCAGGCCGGCGCGCGTCTTCAGGGCCTCGGTACGGCGCTGACGGCACCGCCGCGGCACCTATTCAGCGAAGAGCTCTGGCGCGCTGCCGGCTTCGTGTCTCTCGATGACTTCGTCGCCCGCTTCTGGCAAGCTTTCTGGCTCGCCACGGATCCCAACGACGTGGTGTGCCAGGCACGGCAGGCCCGCGCCGCCGACCCGAGTGGTGGTGGTGACCTGGCCGCAGCGCTGGGCCAGATCAAGGCGAAGACGTTCGTGGCCGCCTTCACCGGTGACAATCTATTTCCGCCTGAGGAATGCAAGCTGGATGCGGAGAAGATCACAAACGCGCAATTCCGGGAAATCAGTAGCGCCTGGGGTCACATGGCGACATACGCGCTGTCCGAACAAGACAGGCAGGCGGTCGACAATGTTCTCCAGGAGGTTCTTTCAGATTAGCGCGGCCATCAGCGTTTCACCAGCGTCACGGCATTAAGGAAGAGATCTACAGTGGACAACTTCGATTTTGTCATCGTCGGCTCGGGAGCGGCCGGCTCGACGCTTGCGTACCGGCTCGGTGAGCTGCCCGAGGCCAGGATCCTGGTCCTGGAGGCTGGCGGGCGCGACCTGCCCGAGGCGGTCGAAATCCCGTACCGTTGGAACGAGCTACTGCTCACCGACCTGGACTGGGCCTACAATAGCGAGCCCCAGCCAAACCTGGCCAACCAGCGGATCTACTCCGCTGCGGGCAGAGCCACCGGCGGTGGCTCGGTCGTATACCACATGATGCACGTACGGGCGCGCCCAGAGGACCTCGACAACTGGGCGTACAACGGTTGCCCGGGGTGGTCATTCCACGACGCGCTGCCTTTCTACCAGAAGTTGGAAAACCAGCTCGACGACACCGACCCGACCGCCGGAAAAGGCGGACCCATTACGGTCGTCAACGCCAAGGATACCGGGAACCCCACCTCGCAGGTTTTCATCGACGCCTGCGTGGAACTCGGGTATCCATTTGTCGAGGACTTCAACGCCTCGCATTTCGGTGTTGGGTGGCACCATGTCGACATCCGGGATGGCAAACGCGGCGGTGTCCTGACGTCCTACCTCCAACCGGCGCTGAGCCGTGGCAACGTCACGCTCGAGACCCGGGCGCTCGCGACGAAGCTGATAGTGGAAAAGAACCGCTGCGTCGGTGTCGAATACGTCGTCGACGGGCAGCGCCGCACGGCCCGCGCCGACCGGGAGGTCATCGTCTGCTGCGGCGCCATCGAGTCACCGAAACTGCTGATGCTGTCCGGGATCGGCAACGCGGAGCACTTGAACCAGCTGGGTATCCCGGTGACCGTGGACCTGCCGGGGGTCGGTGAGAACTTCCATGATCATCCACTAGTGATCGGTCCGGTCGGGAAGATGGCCGAGCCGGGAGCGGATCCACGAGGCAACATGACGGAGGTCGGTCTCTTCTGGGCATCGAGTCCCGGTATGCCGGTCCCTGATCTCGAAATCTGCCTGGTACATCGCGCCCCATACGGAGAAGCGTTTTTCACCAATGTTGTCAGGCGGCTGCAGACTGGACAGCCCATTCAACCCGTGCAACAGCTCGTAGATCCCACGCTCATCCTGAGCCTGCCCGGACTGATCCAGCCGCGCTCCCGGGGCTGGATCCGCCTGCACAGCAGTGATCCGACCGTGGCTCCGGAGATCAACGCGAACTACGGCGCGGAGCCGACCGACACCGACCGGATTGTGACCATGGTGACGATCGCGCGTGACATCTATGGCACCAAGGCGTTCGCTGAGTTGGGGCTGCAAGAGGTCAGCCCGGGTCCGGCGGTGAACGACGATACTCAGCTCCGGGAGTGGGTAATCAACAACATCGGCTCCTACTACCACTTCGCCGGCTCGTGCAAGATGGGCGTCGATCGCCTTGCGGTGGTCGATCCCCAGCTCAAGGTGCACGGCGTGGACTGCCTGCGCGTCGTGGACGGCTCGGTAATACCCACCATCCCGTCCGCCAACCCGCACACCACCATCGTGATGATTGGCGAGCGAGCCGCAGACTTCATCAAGGCGGAGTAATAGTCAGGCGACGGACTGGAAGAGTCATGCATGCAGCGGTGCTTACGAAGGCAAACACGCCGTGGGAAATCAAAGACGTCGATGAGCCGAAACCCGGCCCCGGGCAAGTCGTCATCCGTGTCCACGCGTCGGGAATGTGCTGGAGCGATGTGCTCGCGCACCGCGGGCAGTGGCCGGTTCAATTGCCGATCGTACCGGGACACGAGCCGGCCGGTGAGATCGTCGAAATCGGTGTCGGTGTAACGGCGCTACACGTCGGTGATCGCGTAGGCGTCTCGTGGAATCAGAAGGGCTGTGGTATCTGCGTATGGTGCCAGCGCCGAAGGCCGATTTACTGTCCGGCATACGAGAGTTGGATGACCATGGGTGGTGGTCACTCCGAGCTGATGGTCGCATATGAGTCAGGCTGTACGCTGCTGCCGGACGGAATCTCGTGGGAAGCTGCAGCACCCGTGTTTTGCGCTGGGTTCACAGTGATGAGCGGCCTGCGCAATGCGAATCCGAAGCCGGGCGCCCGCATCGCGGTGCTCGGCATTGGCGGACTGGGCCATATGGCAGTGCAGTATGCCGCGGCGCTTGGCTTTGAGACGATTGTCCTCACCAGCACGGCAGAGAAGACCAAGTTCGCCAAGGAACTTGGGGCTGCGGAGGTGGTCGTCACCGACGGCGATCCAGGCAAGGCACTCGCTGATGTCGGCGGCGCGGACATCGTGCTGAGCACGACGAGCTCGGCCGCGCAGGCTTCAAAGGTCCTCTCCGGACTTCGCCCCGAGGGTTGCCTCGTGACCATGGGTGTCACAGACGGCCCGCTGGTAATTGAAGATCTGACCAAGCTATTGTTCCAGCAGTGCTCGATCAAGGGAAGCACGCACAACAACCGCGCAGATCTGGTAGAAGCACTCGATCTTGTCGCTCAAGGCAAGGTGACACCGATCGTCGAGACGTACCCGCTTTCCCAAATAAATGCTGCGCTTGAGCGCGTTGAGAGTGGCAAAGTACGTTTCCGCGCCGTGGTTGAGGCGCAGCAGTCGTGACGCCCAAATTAGCCGCTCGCGGTCACCGCGCGCCGTCCAACGGAGGTTCCGAGCAGCCAGTGACTGTGCTGGTGACCCGAAGGGTCAAGGAAGGTCGAGAGGGGGAATTCGAGGCCTTTCTTGAGCGGTTGCGGGAGGAAGCCGCGAAGTATGCTGGATACCAAGGTGTAACAATCATTCCGCCCCCGGCGCCCAGCCGCGAGTATGTCGTCGTGTATCGATTCGATAGCGCAGATCACCTGCGTGCCTGGCAAACGTCACAGGCTCGACGATCGCTCATCGCGGAGTCGACGGAGCTCGCTGAGGCGGCGCCCGAACAACGAGAACTGTTCGGTACAGACGGCTGGTTTGCTGTGCCAGGAGGCCGGGTTGTCCGCCCGCCAGCGCGATGGAAGACGTACCTGCTGTCGCTGTGTGCTATCTACCCGATCCTTACCGTTATGGTCATCGTCGCGCAGCCGTTGCTGGCATACCTTCCCTTGGCGGCAAGATTTGCTGTCATCACTCCCGTGCTCACTGCCCTGATGACCTGGATCGCGATGCCGGTGCTGAGCCGACTATTCGCACGATGGCTGTATCGGTGATCCGACTCTAGGCTAAGAAATGTGGAAGGTAATGTTTACTACCGTTCCCACGCTTGCGCCCGGGGGCGCCTCGACCAACACTTCTCCCCTCGTGTCCCGGTAAATACCGGTGCCGCCGTTGATGGATTGCATGTATCTCCCGCCCACGCCGTCGACGGCTGCTTGCGTAGCGATACTGCCCTGGGGGAACCTAAATGTTACCAGGCACTGAATTGTAAAGTCATTGTCGTTGACGAATCTGGTGCGCGTGCAGACCGAATTACCCGTGCCAAAAGGTCTACCGTCTCGCGCAATGGTGGTAGAGAAAACAAATTCGTCACCCTGACTGTTACCGGGTGGACCAAGGTCGACGATCGCAAGCTGGGCGGTCGTCGCTTGGACTGTGAAGTCGTTGTTCGCCGGCGCAGCACTCGAGCAGCTGACCGAGAATACGCTCAGCACGCCGATGATCGCGGCTGTGCAGATACCAAGCTTGCGTGTACGATGCACCGTATCCCCCTTGTTCTGTGATGTGGTTTTGACGCCGGGTGCGTTTTCCCCGATCGATGAATGCACCCATGTCCCAACCCTGGCATCAGGATTTGACAAAAGCTCGATGAGCTTGTGCGCGAAGAATTTAGTGACAGCTGCACGGTAGATGCCGGGAGGGACCCCGAACATCGGGAATCTCCCTAGGGTTTAGGCCGACGTTGCGTGGCTGATGGCCGCTGAAACCCGTGTTGATCAAAAAATCTAGTCACGTCTGGTGCCGGCCTTCCCGAGCGCGCTGGCCCCGCCACCGGTCTGCAGCGCCTACCCGGCGGCATCCGACAAGGGCGCACCACTGTCAGCGCGCACGCGCCGCTCCCGGCGCCACCGTGCGCACGAGTGTGATGTGAGCCCACGGCGGTTGGGCAGAGATCCATGTATCAATCCCGGTGACTTGACGCTCCTACCTGTATCGAAGTCACGCGAGAGAAAGCCCTGTGGGCAGCTGCTGCTACCTACCGTCGCCAGCGAGTAACGCTGCGTGTCTGGCCGCCGTTGCAGCTGCCCATGGGTGAGGCGAGGAGGCGTAGATCGACAGCTGGCAGAAATTAGGTTCCCATAAATAAATGGTGCCTAACACGAAATTTGTCCGAGCGAAAGAGGATGTAGCCGCCATGGGTGCAGGTTGGCGAAGAACGCCACCCTGCAAGTCTCCCACCTACTTCTGAAATGGTGCACGGCAAGTCCCAGGAGAATATTCTCCGGGTCTGTGGTAGGTAGGAGCGCCTATGAAATACAAGGCCGCTGTTGGAGGCTGGTACATCGTGGGTGTCGGGGCCACACTGGAACGCGAGGCGGCGCTCGCCGCTGTGACGAATTTGATATCCGGGGTGCGGGCTGGACGGGGGGACGCGTTATTCGTCGTAGGTGCGGCAGGTCTGGGCAAAACAACGATCCTGGACGAGGCGAGGAGGTTGGCTTGTCCAGACCTGCGGATCGGATGTGCCCGCGGTGACGTCATGGAGGCATCGCTGCCTTTTGGATTATTTGCCGCGCTGCTCGATGCCGTAGACGGGCCGCGCGACCTGCTAGACCATCTAGTAACGGATTCAAGCAGCTGTGACGCGCAGGCGACCCGGTTCAGTGGTGTGCTGCGGTGGCTGAAGGCAACCGATAACCAACCCATTCTGTTCCTTCTCGATGACCTGCACTGGGCAGATCCAAATTCTCTCGCGGTTGTGTCATTCTTGGTTCGCCGGATTAGAAGGCTGCCAGTAGCGGTATTGGCGACACTGCGGCCCTGGCCGCCTCCTGCTCACGAGCTCGCCGCCGCGCTGACCTATGACGGCTATGCCACAGTGGAGCGGTTGGCGCCGTTGAGCAGAAACGCCGCAGCGGAGTTTCTAGCGCGCCGAGTCCGTGGCCCGGTCAGCGGCGCGGTATCGCGGCGAGCCCTTGAGTCGTGCGGTGGTAACCCACTGTTGCTGGAACAGGTGGCGGCGGATCTCGGCCTAGAGCAGACCGGAAGAGAAGTCGGTCCGGCGGAGATCGTATTGACTCGCTTCGCGGGAGTGCCAGAGGTGGCAATCCGTTGCGCGCAGGCTGCCTGCGTACTGGGCACCCGGTTTCGTCCCGAGCTGGCCACCGCGGTGGCCCAGCTGAATGATCAAGAGACCGACATCGCGCTTAATGCACTGTGCCGCAGTGGACTCGTGCGATCGGAGACGGAAATGGCGGCAGAGTTCGTATACCCGTTGTTCCGGCAGGCTCTGTATGACGACATGGCGGTACCAGTACGGACCCGTCTGCACGCCCGAGCGTTCAACGTCCTGACTGCACAGGGCCTCCATGGTGAGGCCGTCGACCACGCGATCCACGCCGATCTCACAGGTGATGACGTAGCAATCACGGCGATGACGCGCGCTGGGATGGCCGCGTTGCGATCCGGTGCGCCCGCGCTGGCGATGCGCCATCTGCAGGCCGCCGTGGACGCCGCCGGCAGCCGGGCCGACGCTGACTTGCTACTGGCGCTGGCTGGGTCGCTGCTGTTGGCCGGCCATCCGGGGGAAGCGATCCACATCTGTCACCGGCTGCGCGGTGAGCAGCAGCTCACAGTTGCTAAGCGAATACAGGCGTTGCGAATGCTGGGGCGTGCTTTCTCGGCCACCGGGGCATACAACGATTCAGCAACGTGCTTTACGCGAGCCACAGAGTTAGCTGAGATTCACAACCCAACAGTGACGATCGAAGTGTTGGTGGATGCTTCTTTGGCGTCCTTGATGTCGACCGGACCCGTCAAGTCGCTGCCACTCGCAGAGCGCGCCTACACGTTGGCCGCCAATGCCGAGACTCCGCTTTCGAACCGAACTGCTTCTGTGTGGGGCTACCTCGCGTTCCTCGCTGGGGATCCGCAGGGGCTGACTGAAAGTGAGATGAGCGCTAGGACCGTCATGGCAGAAGGTCCGGCGACTCTGACCGACCTGCGCTGGTCGCGGGACGCGTTAAGCACATTCAGCATTGCCGCCACTTTTGCCGAGCGCTTCGATGATGCCCAGATCGCTTTGGGTATGCTGGTAGCTGCTGCAGGACGCGTGGACGCCGCTGAAGTGACTAGTGGATTAGCCATAACGCAGGCGATGGTCGCCGCGCGGCAGGGTCGCCTGGCCGAGGCGCTCAGTTTCACCGAACGGGTCGGCGCTGCAGCTGACCCATTACCGGTGCACGTATCGCAGGCGGGTGCCCTTCGAGCCGATGTGCTCCATCAGATGGGGCGAGGCGCCGAGGCCATGGAGTGGTGTAACCGGATTGAGCCAGATGCCACTGCTCGCGGCGAGTCGCTCACGCTGCTTCGGCTCTGGAACGTCCGCGGTCAGCACCTGCTTCCTGGTGGGATGCCGGAGGCGGCTAGCGAGCTGTACGTGCAGCTCGAGGAGCTGAGCCGCCGGATGGGGATTGGTGAACCCTGCTGGATTCCGTGGGCGCGGCACGCTATCGCCGCGCATCTGAGCGCCTGTCGCATTCCAGACGCGCGCCGCGTTCTTGGGTGGCTGGATCGAAGTGCCGCTCGACTGCCCTGCCGATATCCGCGAATCGCCGCCGCGACCGGGCGAGCGAGCCTGGCGGAAGCCGAAGGCGATTACGAGGCTGCTGAAGCGCATTTCAGTACCGCTCTCGCCCATCACGACCAGGTGGCTCTGCCACTGGAGCAGGTCGAGACACTGTTGGGCTACGGGGCGTTTTTGCGGCGGCGTGGGCGTCCCTGCCGGGCACGTCCGTTGCTTGCGCACGCTGCGGTGATTGCCGAAGCGAATCAGGCCGGTTGGCTTTACGCGCAGGTCCGCGAGGAACTCGCGGTGGCTGGTGGCCGGCGCCGCCGCAACCGCAGCCGCGAGGAGCCGACCAGGTTGACCATTCAAGAACAACGGGTCGCACGGCTGGCCGCCGCTGGGCACAGCAACAAGGCCATCGCCGCCAGGCTCACCTTGTCAGTCAAAACCATCGAATATCATCTCCAGCAGGTCTACATGAAGCTGGGAATCAGTTCCCGCCGTCAGCTGATGACGGGACACCACGAAGGAGAAAGGTCGTTGGTCGCCAGCGCCTCCTGAGCGTTCTCCGGCTCCGCCGAGGCGATAAAACCTAGGGAAATTCCTGATGTTAGGTTCCCTGCCGACGTTTACCGTGCAGAGGTATCTACCACAGGAGGACCGTAGATGTCGAGTCCGCTTCCATTGGCCGGTAAGAAAATCGCCGTTCTCGTCGAAAGTCAGTATATCCCCGGCGAGATCAAGATTTATCAAGAACGCTTCGCCGGTTACGGCGCCACCGTCCATTTTGTATCGCGACTGTGGGGACAGCCGAAGCTGAGATTCTACAGCACAGTCGAACCCAAGGGTGAGAACGTGCCGCCGATAGAGTGGCTCGAGGTGTCACTCGATGTCGATGACATCGACCCAGACGGCTACGCCGCGGTGATCATGACCGCGAATTATACTAGTGTCCGGCTTCGCTCCACCGAAGCGCCCAGTAACAACAGCACTGCTGTCGAAGTCGCCCGGCGGGCGCCCGCAGTGCACTTCTTCCGCCGCGTTATGCAAAACCCGAGAATCATCAAAGGGGCGCCATGCCATGCGCTCTGGTTGCTGACACCGTCACCCGATATCCTCGCTTCCCGCAAAGTTATCTGCAACACGGTGGTGCTAGCGGATGTCGTTAATGCTGGTGCGGTCTATACTCCGTGCCCCGCCGGTACTCCCGAAGAGAAGCAGGTAATAGTCGATCGCGACTTGGTGACAAACCCTTCGTGGAAGGCCAGCGAGGCGTTGGTGGATGCGATCAAGGATTTGATCGTAGCGCTGCCGCCTCAATCTCAACCGGAGCCGTCGCACGCAACGGCTGCCACCTCCGGCAAACGACACATTCTGACCGTTGTCTCGGAATGGGGATATTGGGGTGAGGAACTCGTCGGCCCGATTGATGAGTTCGACCGGGCTGGCTACACCGTCGATTTTTGCACCCCAACGGGTAAGCGACCGAACGCAATACCGGTCAGCATGGACCCTGATTTCTTCGATCCACCATTGCAAAGGCCGGTAACTACTCCAGAAATGGCGGCCCGGGTCCGTGAAATTGACGATCCAACAACAGTGCAGGGCAAGCGCCTGGAAAGCCCTATCAGCCTCGCCGACTGGTTTCCGGAGCGACCATACTTCGCTACTCCCGCCTTCGTGCGCCACCTCGAGGCCTACAACCGAGTCCTTGATCAAGCGGTACAAGGGGTCGAGAAGTATGATGCGATTCTGATTGTCGGCGGCTCTGGGGCGATCGTCGACCTCGTCAATAATCAGCGCGTGCACGACTTGATCCTAGCCTTCTTGCGCGCCGGAAAACCGGTCGGCGCGGAATGCTACGCCGTCGGCTGTTTAGCTTTCGCTCGCGATATGAACGAGCGGATAAGTATCATCCGAGGCAAGAATGTCACCGGCCATTGCTTGGAGTACGATTATAAAAGTGGCACAGAATTTGTTGAGGAACGCGGCCGTTTCCTTGATTTCGATATGGGGCCTCCGCCCTATGCGTTGGAATTCATCCTTCGGGATGCCACCAGGCCAGATGGCGCATACCACGGCAACTTCGGCCACCCGACAAGCGTCATCGTCGATTACCCGTTTATCACCGGACGGTCGACGCCGGACAGCGTCCTGACTGGTCAAAAGATAATCGAAGTTCTAGACGGGAATCCGCCGCTGCGCCGTTGGGGCTGGTAACGCAGTTGGCCGGTGGCCGGGAACGCGACGCGGCAGGTAGGGGAGAGTAATGACGATCGATTCCACCAGCCTGGGAATTGCCTATGTCGCCGTGGAGGCGTTGACGCCGTTGGCGGTGGTTGGGCTCGGATTCTTTTTGGCTCGGCTATCGCGTCGGGTCGAGGCGGTGCAGTGGGCGAACCAGACCGTGGTGACCCGCCGGGTGGAGCTGTTCACGCAGGTCGCGCCGAAGTTGAATCAGCTCTTGTGTTTCGCCACCTTTGTGGGCCGGTGGAAGGAAATCACCCCTGAAAAAGTGACCGCGCTCAAGCGCGACCTAGACGAGATAATGTTCGCGAACCGGATGCTGTTCTCCGACGAGCTGTTCGTTGCCTACCAGTCGTTTATGGCGTCCCTTTTCGACATGTACGCGAGCACCGACGCTGACGCCCTGCTGCGCGCTCAAATCACCACCGCGCTGGGAGATCGGCGCAACCTCGCCTGGTGGGAGGACGCCATGACTAGCCGTTTCAGCGTCGCCAACTCCTCCACGATCGGCGAGGTGCAGGCCACCTACGACACCCTGGGGCAGCAGTTCCGTGCTGACCTGTACGTGGCCCACCTCGGGCAACCGGTCCTGCTCACCCCGCCGGTCGACCGATCGGCAAGCCGGCCGGTTGGGCGGGCAACCCTGGCACATGAGTCAGGGCGGCCTCTGCACTGGTCAGGCGCGCGAATTTCACCCGATCGAGCCGAATGACGACGTACTTATCCGCCGTTGCTCGTCCTCATCCTTCTGAGGTTGCCGGATTGGTTACGGAGTGTGCACGATGTCCAACGAGCAGGTTTACGACCTGATTGCCCGGCGTCTCTTGCGAGGCAAGGTCGTTCCGGTGCTCGGCGCTGGGGCCAACCTGTGGCAGCGACCTCCACCTGGCTTCGTGCGAGGCGAGTATCTGCCGAGTGGGCAAGAACTGGCTGACGAGCTGGCCCAATACTTGGGTGACGTGGAGATCGACGGCCGTGATCTGGCCCGGGTGTCCCAATACTTCGCGGCATTGGTGGGGGAAGGCCCGCTCGAAGAGGAACTCCACGATGTCTTTGCTGCGGACTATCCACCTACTGATCTGCACCGTTTCTTAGCTCGACTGTCTCGCCGCGTACGTGAGGACGAAGTCCGGGAGCGCATGCTCATCGTGACGACCAACTACGACGACTCCCTGGAACGCGCATTCACAGCGGAGGGCGAACCGTATGAACTCATCACCTACATCGCTGGAGGCGCGGACCGTGGACGGTTCCGCCACATCACCGCCGATGGCGAACCGACCGTGATCCAAGTACCGAACGAGTACGTCGACCCTCGGCTGAACCAACGGAGCGTCATCGCGAAAATTCACGGTTCAGTGGACCGCTCAGAGGAGCGGATCCACGGAGACAGTTTCGTGGTCACCGAGGATCACTACATCGACTACATCGCCCGGGCAGATATTGCACGTCTGTTTCCGGTGACGCTCGCGGCGAAGCTGCGGACCAGTCACTTCCTGTTCCTCGGCTACAGCCTGCGGGACTGGAATTTCCGGGTAATGCTTTACCGATTGTGGGGAGAGCAGGCGGGCAGGAACTTCAAGTCGTGGGCGATCCAGAAAAACCCGGACCGCATCGACCGCGTCGCGTGGGAGGAGCGCGGCGTCGACATCCTTGACGTCAAAGTGGAGGACTTCGTCGCAGCCGTTAAACAACGGGTTGCCGGGCCACGACTTCCGGCGCAGCGACGTCCCGACGTGAAACAACCACTTCTCAGCTGAGACGAGGTGGCGCTGTGACCACAGCCATGAGCCCTCCCCCTCGGGCCCAGCAGGGCTCCGGCCTGGGCGTGCCGGAGTGCCCGTACGTCGGGTTGGTGCCCTTCGATGAGGAGGATGCGGCGTATTTCTTCGGCAGGGAGCGCGAATCGGACCTCATCGTCGCCAACCTCACCGCATCGCGGCTGACTCTGCTGTACGCCACGAGCGGGGTCGGCAAGAGCTCAGTGCTGCGGGCCGGGGTGCTACCTCGGCTGCACGAGATCGATGACGACTCCTATGACTATGACGACCCGGGCGTGCTCGGTGCGGCAGTGGCGTATGTCAGCGCCTGGCGCGACGACCCGCTGGAGACCGTCGCGACGGCGGTGGTTGAGGGGTTGTCCCAGGTGACCGGCGTCGGCGCACCGCAGGGACTCGCGAGTGCCCCGAAATTCAGCGTCAGCTGGCTTCGCGAGCTGCTGAGCCGGTCCGAGGTCCCGGCGGTCTATCTGATCCTCGATCAGTTTGAGGAGTACTTCTTCTACCACCCCATGGATCGCGGTGGCGAAGGATTGACCGCGGAACTCGGTAGGATCCTCAGCACCCGAGACTTGCCGGTGCACGTCCTGCTGTCGATCCGCGACGATGCCATCGCCGGACTCGATCGGTTCAAGGGCCGAGTGCCGCACCTCTTCGACAACTATCTGCGTCTGACGCACCTGAGCCGCGATGCAGCCCAAGCCGCCATTGAGGGCCCGCTGCGGCACTACAACCGCATCGCGCTACCCGACCACCGGATGTCCATCGAACCCGGCCTCATCGAGACCCTTCTAAACCAGGTCCGTACCGGCCATGTGCAGGTAGCACCGGACGGCGCGGCAGCCGACGGGTTCGCTCCGAACGTGCGGTCATCAGATGGCCGCGGGGACATCGAGGCTCCTTTCCTTCAACTCGTGCTGATGCGTCTATGGGAGGAGGAGCGGGCCAGCGGATCGTCGTCACTTCGGCAGAGCACGCTGGAGCGCCTGGGCGGCGCACAGACGATAGTTCAAACGCACCTGGACACCGTCATGGCCGGCTTGTCGCCCGCTCAGCTCAATGTCGCCGCCGCGGTGTTTCAGCATCTGATCACAAGATCGGGAACGAAGATCGCGCTGTCGGCAGAGGATCTCGCTGAATGGGCCGATCGGCCGGTCAATGCCGTGCAGGAACTCCTGGAAACGCTGTGCTCGGGGCCGCAACGCATCCTGCGCGCGGTATCCCCGCCCACGGGGGTCGACGGACCACCTCGCTATGAGATCTTCCACGATGTGATGGGCGATGCGGTGCTCGGCTGGCGCCGTCATTACGAGGCTGAACAGGAAAAGAAAGAAGCGGCTAGTCAACTTATAGCCGAGCGGGAGGAAGCCCGAGCAGGGGCGCGGACTACCCGCCATAAGCTGCGCCTATCCTTGCTTGCGGTAGGTTTGGCCGCTGTGCTACTCGCCGTTAGCGTCGGTTTCGCCATTGCAAGCTACCGAAATATGCGACAACAGTCTTATCTGACGCTGGCGGCCGCCGCTCTCAGTTACAATCCCGTGCATAGCCTGGGATACGCGGTCGATGCCTACAAGTTCAAGCGTGACAAGCGGGCCCGCTCGGCGGTGCTGGCTGCGGCGTCGAGCCCGCGCAGTCGAGTGGTCGCCGGGCCGGCGATGCTCGCCATCACGAGCACACCGGATTCCCGACACGTGGTCGCCTACGACGCGCACGGCAATCTCCGGGTCATCGGTGATAACGGCGCTGTGGAACATGATGCAAAAGTGTCTGGCCTGCCCGGCACCGTCACCCCAAATGCGTGGGCGGCGGCTGTTAGCCCGGACGCCTCCCGCGTCGCGCTCGGGACCGACCGAGGCGCGGTGGCAGTAATCGATACCGCGACTGGGCAGCACATCGATATCCAGACCCAAGGAGACGCGACGGCCGCCGTGTCGTGGATCGGCTCTGCCGTGAACGGTCTCGTCCTCGTCGTTTCCAGATCAGGGATTGCCGCCACCTATAGCCCCGACACCGGGGAGCAGGTGGCGCGCTTCCCAGGTGCCGTTTATGACGCGGTGGCCCTGGCCGACCAGCAGCACATTGTTACCGCCAGCGAAGACAAGAAGCTTCGAGTATGGGATGCGCGAAGCGGCGCCAAAATCGCGGAGTCGTCAACCCTGAGCTTCAACGCATCTGCGCTGAGACGCTACGTCCAATCCGTTATCAGCCTGTCCGTCGTCGCCCTGTCATTAGATGCACGGCCCTCGATTGTGGTGTGGAACTGGCAAGGTGGGCAGAATCCCGTTCGATACCCGGTCGATGACCTCAGCGCTGTTCGGCAGGTTGTGGTCAACGAGCATACTCAGACCGTCATCATCGCAAAGCACAAGGACGTCCAGATATACAGCCTCGCCACCGGATCATTGCTGGGATCACTGCCCCGACAGACGGATTTAGTCAGGGATGTGGCCATCAGCCCGGACGGCCAATGGATTACCACCGCCGGCGCAGACGGGCGGGTCCTTGTCTGGTTCCTGGGACACGGGCAGTTCCCCACCGCCCCGACCTACGAGCTGCTCGGCCATAGCGGAGCGGTCAACCAGGTGAGCTTCCAGCGTGCGGGCCAGGTTGTGATGTCCGTGGGTCTCGATGGCACGGTTCGGCGCTGGGAACTACCTGCGGTGCTGCGCTTCGAACAGCCCGGCAGCTGGGTCGTGAACATGGACCTCAGCCGCGATGGAAGCTGGCTGGCGACGGCGAGCCAGGATGGTCATGTTTTCATCATCGACCGGCATGACCTGTCAAAGCCGCCGGTGGCCACGGTGTCTGACGACACTCCACTACAGGTAGTGCTTTTCGACCCGACGCAACCGCATCGCGTCTTCACCCTGGGGCGCTCCGATATAGCTCCGAAGCTCTGGTCATGGGGCGTCGATGGCAACGTCGAACGTCTCCCGAAGTACCAGACGCCGCCGCTGCCGACGTTCGGGCTATTGGTCAGTCTCGCCGTCAGCCCCGACGGCAAGACGATCGCCGCCGGCGACAACGGTGGCAGCGTCCACCTGTGGGATACACGGACCGGAACGCTGCGCACGGATCGCGCGTTGCCCGGCATCGGTCAACCCGCTGACAGCGTGACGTTCGACCCTACCGGTCAACTGCTCGCCGCGACGGGTCGCGGCGGAATCCGGCTCTGGAAGTGGGATACCGCCGAGCGGCCCATACCGCTGTCCCATCCCCACGCGACCAACGTGACCTTCGACCCTTCCGGTGACCACCTCGCCAGCACAGCCGGGGATGGCACGGTGAACGTCTGGACGACCCGCGACGGCAAGCTCGACAGAAACGACTTCGTCGCGCACGATCGGCTATCTAGTGGCCCGTCTTTCAGCGCGGACGGTGCGCTGCTCGCCATCGGTACGGCGGGAGGGCAAGTCGAGGTCTGGGATGTGCATTCTGCTGAGACAGTCATGTTCGACCGGCACCACAGCGCCCCGGTCAACAAGGTGATATTCCTGCCCGATGACCGATCGCGGCTGATCTCTGGAAGCGACGACACGACCGTTGCCCAGTTCAATTGTCCCGCGTGCACGGATCCCGACCGGGTGATCCGGGAAGCAGCGGAATGGACGAAGGCTAACCCATGAGGTTTTTCACGAGAGAGATTGAGAGCGCAATATGGACATTCGCGAGGAATTTGACAGCGAGATTCACCCGGAACATCAAGAGGAGTACGAACCACCAATGATCGATGAGGTCGGTAGTTATACCGCGCTGACCCGCGGCAGTAGCGCAGGGTCGGTCCACGACGCGATCGCCTACTACTCCACATAACGCGCCGTGTACCGCGGCCTTCGTCCCCCGGACGGCGACCAAGCCTGGTTCGTGGTCCTTCCCGACTGCGATGCCGCACGTGACGTCGCAGCGGCTTTGCGCCCGCACGCGGTGCGGACGCTGCCGCATTCCTCGGGACGGCCCTGGCTGATCGGCCGTTGGGGCGCTGACGACTTGGTGGTGAGCCCAGAGGGGTGGGTACAGGTGGCGGTGATCGGGTGCTGCCCGGTCACCGCCACCGCGCTGTCGGCCTTGGCCCACCGCGTGCGGAGCGTGGCGGACCTGGACCAGCTCGGGGGCCAGTTGACCGGCAGTTTCCATCTGGTGGCTGCTATCGATGGTCGGGTCCGCGTGCAGGGCAGCGTCTCCGGGTTGCGCCGGGTTTTCTACACCCAGGTGGGGCAGGTGACGGTCGCCGCGGATCGGACGGATGTCCTGGCCGGTCTCACCGGTGCCGCGGTCGACGAGCAGTGGCTGGCGGCTCGCCTGGTGTATCCATACCTGCCTCATCCGCTGGCCGACGGGTGCCCGTGGCAGGGCATGGAGGCGCTCGCCGACGACTGCTATCTACTCACCGATCCCGGTCAGCCGGCTCGCACCGTGCGGTGGTGGCGTCCACCGGAGCCGCTCGCCCCGCTGGCCGAGGCCACACCCGCCGTGGCGCAGACACTGGCTGCTGCCGTCGAGGCCCGCACCCAGGTAGGCGGGACGATCAGCTGCGATCTGTCCGGCGGCCTGGACTCCACCCCGCTCTGCTTCCTGGCCGCGCGGGGCAACAACAAGGTGATCGCGGTGACCTTGATCTCGGCCGATTCGGGCCATGACGACGCGAGCTGGGCACAACTCGCCGCCAACCAGCTGAAGGACACCGAGCACCTCATGCTCGACATGCGGCAGCTGCCGCTGATGTATACGGATGTCGGTCAGGGCGGTGTGGGTGCCGACGAGCCGCACATCGTCATCCGCGACCATGCCTGGATCAGCTGTGTCGCCCGCCAGCTCGTTGCGCGTGGGAGCCGGCTGCACCTCCGCGGGCTGGGTGGTGATCAGGTTTTGCAGGCTCCGGCGGCCTACCTGCACACCACCGCCTGGACCTATCCCCGCGTCGCAACCGACCACCTGCGCGGTCGCCGCGCCGCGAGCGGCTGGCCGTTGGCCGCCACCCTGCGGGAGGTAGCCGATCGCCGCAGCTACCAGCAATGGCTGACCACCACCGTCGACGACCTCACCGCACCCCCACCGTCCCGCGGGATGCCCAACCTAGGCTGGGGCCCCGCGTTACGACTGCCGCCCTGGGCCACTCCACAGGCGGTCGACGCCGCTCGAATCCTGCTCCACCAGGCCGCAGCCGGCGCGCAGCCGCTGGCCCCCACCCGCGGCCAGCACGCCACCCTCGAGCAGCTCCGCAGCGTCGGCTACTTCACCCGCCACGTCGCCGGGATCATGGCCCGCGCCGGGCTGCCACTGGCCGTTCCCTTCCTCGACGACCGGGTGGTCGAAGCCTGCCTCGCCGTGCGCCTGCACGAGCGCACCACGCCGTGGCGATATAAGCCGTTGATCGTCGAGGCGATGCGCGATGTGGTGCCCGCAGCGGTCCTGCAACGCACTACCAAGGGCGACTTCAGCGTCGACGGCTACGGCGGGCTGCGCCGGGCTCGGCCTCACCTCGCGGCACTGCTCGATGATCCGGTGCTCGCCCAGCTCGGTCTGGTCGACGTCAACGCGTTGCGCAAGGTGTGCCTCGGGTTATACCCGTACACCCTGGACCTGGTGGCGCTCGACCGAACCCTGGCGTGCGAAGCATGGCTGCGCACCCTGACCCCAGCACCACCTGTCCATGCAATGGGAGCGTCACGATGACCTTGAAGTTGCGGGCTGACGTATCTACTGCGGACACCGACGAGGGGATGGTCTTGCTCGACGAGCGCGTTGGCCGCTACTGGCAGCTCAACCCCACCGGCGCACGTGTCCTCCGAATGCTGCTCGACGGCGCTGCCCCTAACCACGTCGCCCACACTTTGGCCGACCGACACGCCGTGAGCACCGAGCAGGCGGCCGCCGACGTGGCCGCCTTCCTGGAGCGCCTACGCGCCGCCGGGCTGGTGACCGATCATCGAAGGGGGCGTCGATGACCCAGCCGCAAACCGTGCAGCGCGCTAGCAGACTTCCGCTCCGGCAGCGACCCGCTGCCCTGATTGCCGTCGGTGTCGCCCGCATGCTCGCCCACCTGCCACCACGGCGCATCCGCGCTGTGCTCACCGTGCTGCGCCGCGGCGCCGCACCGGCCACCTATCAGCAGGCCAACAATGCCCAGGACGCAATCCTGGCCGTCAGTGTGCTGTGCGGCGGCCGCTACTGCCTACAGCGGTCGCTGGCCACCACACTGCTGTGCCGCATCCATGGCGTATGGCCCACCTGGTGCACCGGCGTGCGCACCGCTCCTTTCGTCGCCCATGCCTGGGTAGAGGTCGACGGCCAACCGGTCGGCGAACCACAAGGTCCCGGCTACTACCGCCCGATCATCGCCATCCCGCCTGATCGATGCTGGCCTACGGTTCCAGATGCGCGGGCAGGCCGAAGGCAGCGAACAGTGCGGTGTTGAGGAAGTTGTGATGCCCGACGATCCGGTCGTCGGAAATCTCGATGATCTGCAGAGCCCACGGCTGGTGAACACCGTGGCCGTCCGGGCGGTAGGAGCCGAACGCGGCACAGCCGTTGGCCGCTGTGGGCACCAGGCGCGAACCCCGGCACCCGCGGCCCTCGCCGAGGAACCACCGGCCCATCTCGACCGGCCCGCGCAGCCAGAAGTCGTAGGGCGGCATCGACATGACCGCGTCATCGTGCAGCAGCGTGACCAAAGAGGTGATGTCGTAGCGCTCGAAGGCGTCGACGTACCGGCCGAGCAGCGCGCGCTGCTCGGCATCCACCACGGGCGCGTGCGACACGTCGCGGGCCGCGAGAGTGGCCCGGGCCCGCTGCAGCGCGCTGTTGACCGACGCCACGCTGGTCTCGAGCAGCTCGGCCACTTCAGTGGCCTGCCAGCGCAGCACCTCGCGCAGGATTAATACCGCTCGCTGCCGGGGCGGCAGGTGTTGCAGGGCAGTGATGAAGGCGAGCCGAACGCTCTCCTTCGACACCGCCAACTCGGCCGGGTCGCCGTCGCTGGGCAGGACGCGGGCATCGGGCACGGGCTGCACCCAAGCGTGCTCGGGCAACGTTGCGCCGTGGAAGGAATCCGCCGTCGCCGACGGTCCCAGGTCCACGGGCAGCGCCCGGCGCTGGCGGCCCCGCAGCAGGTCGAGGCAGACGTTGGTGGCGATGCGGTACAACCACGAACGCACCGCAGACCGGCCCTGGAAGCCGTCGAGCCCCCGCCAGGCCCGCACCATTGTCTCCTGCACCGCGTCCTCGGCTTCGAAAAAAGAGCCGAGCATCCGGTAGCAGTAGCCGGTAAGTTCCCGGCGGTGCTGCTCCAGGTCGTCCGAGGAGAGATCGACGGTATGGGGTTGGGCAGGCACGAGAATCCATGCTACGCGGGTGCTGTGCCGGGGCTAGATGAGTTCTCGGCGCGCCGATCGTCATACCGTCGAGACCAGCGAAAGGAGTCCGGATGAGCCGGGTACGGGTACTCGTGGGAACCCGCAAGGGTGCATTCGTGCTGACGTCGGACGGCAAGCGCCAGCGGTGGGATGTCAGCGGTCCACACTTCGGCGGCTGGGAGATCTACCACGTGGCGGGATCTCCCGCGGACCCGGCCCGGCTGTATGCGTCCCAGTCCAGTGGCTGGTTCGGGCAGCTGATCCAGCGCTCCGACGACGGTGGCGTGACCTGGCAGCCGGTGGGTAACGAGTTCACCTACGACGGCGTCCCCGGCACTCACCAGTGGTACGACGGCACGCCGCATCCGTGGGAGTTCGCCCGTGTGTGGCACCTCGAACCGTCATTGACCGATCCGGACACGGTTTACGCCGGCGTGGAGGACGCCGCCCTGTTCCGCACGGTCGACGGCGGGCACAGCTGGCAGGAGCTTTCCGGCCTGCGCGACCACGAATCGGGATCCTGCTGGCAGCCAGGTGCCGGGGGCATGTGCCTGCACACCATCGTGCAGCACCCCACTGACGCCGGGCGGATCTTCGTCGCCATCTCGGCCGCTGGCGTGTTCCGCACCGACGACGCCGGCAAGACGTGGTGCCCGGCCAACCATGGTCTGCGCTCAGAACAGATACCGGACCCGACGGCTGAAGTAGGCCACTGCGTGCACCGGCTGGCGATGCACCCGTCCCAGCCGGAAACCCTGTTCATGCAGAAGCATTGGGACGTCATGCGCAGTGACGATTCCGGTGAGTCGTGGCAGGAGATCAGCGGTGACCTGCCGACTGACTTCGGCTTCGTCATCGACGTGCACGCGCACGAGCCGGACACCATCTACGTCATCCCGATCGCCAGCGACTCGGAGCATTACCCGCCGGAGGGGAAGTTGCGCGTGTACCGCAGCCGGACCGGTGGGCACCAGTGGGAGGCACTCACCAGCGGGCTGCCGCAGCATGACTGCTACGTCAACGTCTTGCGCGACGCGATGGCCGTCGATTCCCTCGACCCGTGCGGGGTGTACTTCGGGACGACCGGCGGCCAGGTCTACGGATCGGCTGACGCGGGTAACACCTGGACGCCCATCGTCCGCGACCTGCCCTCCGTGCTGTCGGTCGAAGTGCAGATGCTGCCGTGATCCGGGTCGTGCTGCCGGCGCACTTGCGTACGTTGGCCCATCTCGACGGCGAGGTTGCGCTGCACGTCGCGGGCGTTGTCACGCAGCGCTCGATCCTTGACGCGCTGGAGGCACGGTATCCGATGCTGCGCGGGACGATCCGCGACCACGCCACCCAGCAGCGCCGAGCGTTCGTCAGATTCTTCGCCTGCGAGCAGGACCTGTCCCACGAAGCGCCGGACGCCCCGCTGCCGTCCGCGGTCGCGACCGGGGTCGAGCCCTATCTCGTGGTGGGGGCCATGGCGGGTGGTTAGTGTCAGAGGCCGTCCCGATACGGGTTGCACATCCAGCCCGAACCGCGGTCGCCGTGGACCGTTATTGCCGGCTGGCAGCTCCCTAGCGGATCGCGCTGCCGGCGTGCTCGCGACCGTGCCCGCCTGGTGGGCACGCCGGGCGGCGGAGCTGGGGCTGCGCGGCGCATGCCTCGACGTTGAACACTCTGTCGCGGCAACACCGCCCATCGAACTGGCGCTGTCACGGGCGCAGCCCCGGCTGGACCTCCTCGACGCGACACCCGAACAGCTTGGGGACGCATATGTGACCGCCCTGGAGCCGTCCCTGCGCAGTCACACCGGTCGCCACAACACCCCGCCCGTCCTGGCCACGGCGTTGTGGGAGCAGGCTCAGGCCACTGCCGGCGGCCGGGTTGACGGGCTGGTCTTCGACCCGGCCTGCGGGGCGGGTGCGCTGCTGCTACCGCCCTTGCGATCCTGGCTGCGCGCCTGCACTGAGCTTGACGTGGTGGCAGGGGTGGCTCGCGCGGTCGGCGGTTGTGATCTCGACGAGGCGGCGGTGTGGTTGGGCAACGTCGCGCTGGCCTCGGTCCTGCTGCCCTGGTGGGCGCAGCTGTCCTCAGCTCAGCAGCGATATCCAGCCCCGCTGCCGGCGTGCTCGCGACCGTGCCCGCCTGGTGGGCACGCCGGGCGGCGGAGCTGGGGCT
>Ga0134128_10002142_pt1 | contig 24625 bp, 20 predicted proteins | sample KB31754_FD_96462 | JGI IMG/M metagenome (GOLD analysis project Ga0134128, IMG submission 96462) | Terrestrial soil microbial communities with excess Nitrogen fertilizer from Kellogg Biological Station, Michigan, USA - KB3-175-4 | ecosystem: Environmental > Terrestrial > Soil > Unclassified ...
ACCGGTCCAGAACTATGGGCGCAGACGCAAGGCCGGATCACCCATTTCGTCGCCGGGATCGGCACCGGTGGGACCATCTCCGGGGCTGGGCGCTACCTCAAGGAGGTCAGCGACGGCCGGGTGCGGGTCGTCGGCGTCGATCCGGAGGGTTCGGTGTATTCCGGCGGCAGCGGCCGGCCTTACCTCGTGGAAGGCGTCGGAGAAGATTTTTGGCCCGGCACGTATGACCGCAACGTCTGCGATGAGGTCATCCCGATCTCGGACACCGACTCCTTCACCATGACCCGGCGGCTGGCCCGGGAGGAGGGATTGCTGCTGGGGGGATCCTGTGGGATGGCGGTGGTCGGCGCGCTGCGGCTGGCGGCCCGATCCGACCCCGACTCGGTGATCGTGGTGCTGCTGCCTGACGGCGGACGCGGCTATCTGGCCAAGGTCTTCAACGACTCTTGGATGGCCTCGCACGGTTTCCTGCCCCCGGACTCATCTGGTGCCACCGTCGCCGACGTGCTGATCGGCAAGGACGGCGCGATTCCCAAACTGGTGCACACGCATCCGAACGAGACGGTGGCAGAGGTCGTGATGATCTTGCGCGAGTTCGGGGTCTCGCAGCTGCCGGTGGTCGCGGCCGAGCCGCCGGTGATGGCGGCCGAGGTGATCGGCGCAGTCAACGAGCGTGCTCTACTGCAGGCCCTGTTCGCCGGCGACGCCCAACTCGCCGACCGGATCGAGGCACATATGGCCGCGCCGCTGCCAACGATCGGCGGGGGTGAGTCGATCGGATCCCTCATGCGAGCCCTGGCCGACGCCGACGGCGCGATGGTTCTCATCGATGGCAAACCGGCAGGGGTGGTCACCCGCCAAGACGTGCTGGGCTTCCTGGCCGGGCGCTGAACACAGAGTGAGCGGATCCGCTAGCGTGACCGCGCACAACTGCGCCAGGGCGCCTAGTAAGGGGTTCGAACCGATGACGACTTCCCGGCCGCAGGATCAGAATCCCTCCCCAAAGCTGCGATCCTTCACCGGTCGGTCTGCCGGCCCACAGTCATCCGACAGCTCATCGAGCAGGGCCCCGGCGCCCCCGCCGCTGCCCCCCGACTGGCCCCCTCTATGCCAGCAGCCGAAGCAGCTGCCGGCACCCCAGTACGGGCTGCTCGTGCCGCCACCGCAATTCGGACGATTCTCGCCTTCTCGTCAATTCTCTCAATATGATGGACCGGCGCGGCAGGGTTTTTCGACGCCGCCCGGCAATCCTCACGCGCTATCCGTCTCGCCATCCGCCTCACCGGCGATAATCGGAGCAGCTCGGATACCCGGACCGTTGGCGGGCTTCGGTACCAGGGCGCTCAGCTTTGTGATCGACTGCGTCGCGCCGGTCATCGCGCTGACTCTGCTGCTGCTTATCGATGCCGTCACCGCGGGTACGGCATGGCGCCTGTTGATCGATGCCATGGCGTACCTGGGGCTGCTGGGCTTCGGTATCTGGAACTGTGGCTATTTGCAAGGCGCCACGGGGTGCAGCCTCGGGCGCCGGATGACGGGTACCAAGCTGGTTTCGATCGAGACGGGTCAACCAGTGGGCTTCGGTCGGGCGCTGACTCGCCAGGTCTGTCATGTGCTGGATCTCGGCATCGGCTACCTGCGGCCGTTATGGAACAGCAAGCGGCAGACGTTCGCAGACAAGATCGTCGGGACCATCGTGGTCCACGTCGGCCAGCCGACCAATGATTTCAACATCATGAACCACCGTAGGCTGGGGGAGTGACAGGTTTCGCCACCCGCGCGATCCACGCTGGCCAGGATCCGGATCCCCATACCGGCTCGGTGATCGTGCCGATCCACGCCACCTCGACCTTCGCCCAGGACGGCGTGGGGGGCCTGCGCGACGGGTACGAGTACGCCCGTACCGGCAACCCCACCCGCACCGCACTGGAGACCTGTGTGGCCGCGCTGGAGGGAGGCCGTTACGGGCGCGCCTTCGCGTCCGGGATGGCCGCGACCGACGTGCTGTTGCGGGCGATCTGCCGCCCCGGTGACCACATCGTCATTCCCGACGACGCCTACGGCGGCACCTTCCGCCTGATCGACAAGGTGTTGCGGCACTGGGGCATCGAGCACACCGCCGTGTCGCAGTCCGATCTCGGCACCGTGCGGGCCGCGATACGCCCGACCACTCGGGTGGTGTGGTGCGAGACGCCGACCAACCCGCTGCTGTCCGTTGCGGACATCGCGGCGCTGGCCGGGCTGGCACACGAAGCCGGTGCCCGTCTGGTGGTGGACAACACCTTCGCCACCCCTTACCTGCAGGCGCCGCTGGGGCTGGGCGCCGACGTGGTGCTGCACTCGACCACCAAGTACCTCGGAGGCCATTCCGACGTGGTCGGCGGTGCACTGATCACCGACGACCCCACGCTGGACGAGCAGGTGGCCTTCCTGCAAAACGGTGCCGGCGCGGTGCCCGGACCCTTCGATGCCTGGCTGACCCTGCGAGGGATCAAGACCTTGGCGGTGCGCATGGAGCGACACAGCGACAACGCCGAGCGGGTTGTCGCGGCGCTGCAGGCCCACCCCGCGGTCGGTGGGGTGCGCTATCCGGGCTTGCAGACCCATCCCGGTCATGAGGTGGCCGCCAAGCAGATGCGCCGATTCGGCGGGATGGTTTCGTTCACCGTACGCGGCGGTGCAGCGGCGGCGTTGGCGGTGTGCGCACGAACCCGGCTGTTCACTCTGGCGGAATCGCTGGGTGGGGTGGAGTCGCTCATCGAGCACCCTGGACGGATGACGCACGCCTCCACGACGGGTACCCAGCTGGAGGTCCCCCCCGATCTGTTGCGCCTGTCGGTGGGTATCGAGGAGGCCGAGGACCTCATCGATGACCTGCTCACCGCCCTCGGCTAACGCACCGCCCCAGCACCCCGATGCCCCAGTACCCCGATATGTCTCCATATCGGGGTAGAAGGCTAGTCGCCTGTCGGGAGTGAGGGGTGGTGGATGGGCTGCGGCGGTGCCACGGGTAGGTCGGCGCTGTTGAGACACCCCCCGACGAGCTGCACGCCAGCGGGTGTCCGCACGTAACTACCCGGCTCGGCACAGCCCGCCCGATCGGCGGTGAACACGGCGGCGGCCGCAAGTAATGCAGCCACCCCGGCAGTGACCACGACAGGCAGCCAGCGGCGCTCCATTCCACCTCCTCGATGCTCGTCACGACCTTACCCCCGTGCTACCCGATGTGTGCAGCCGTCACTGCGTGAACAATTGTCACACCGCACCGACTAGCTGGCAGGATCGCCGTTCATGGAGCTGGTCGGCATCGACAAGATCAAAATCGCCCGGGAGACCCTGCACGGGATCGTCAGACAAACGCCGCTGTGCCGCTGCGAGGTGCTCGAGCAGCGCTGCGCCGTCGAAGTCCATCTTAAATGCGAAAACCTGCAGCGGACCGGCTCTTTCAAGATTCGCGGCGCCTACGTTCGGATCCATGGCTTGTCCGCGGCGCAACGAGCCCGTGGTGTGGTGGCGGCCAGCGCAGGCAACCACGGCCAGGGCGTGGCGCTGGCCGCCGCGATGCTGGGCACCGCCGCCACGGTGTACATGCCGGTCAGCGCGGCGATACCCAAGGTCGCCGCGACCCGAGGTTACGGCGCGCAGGTTCACCTCGTCGGGGATGTGGTGGAGGAGTCGCTGGCTGCTGCGCGCGCCTTCGCTCACGATACCGGGGCGGTGTTCATCCACCCCTTCGACCATCCCGACGTGCTGGCTGGTCAAGGCACGGTGGGTCTGGAGGTACTGGAGCAGCTACCCGACGTCGGGACCGTTTTGGTGCCCACCGGGGGCGGTGGCCTGGTCGGTGGAATCGCCGCCGCGGTAAAGGGCGTCAAACCCGAGGTTCGAGTGATCGGTGTGCAGGCCGAGGCAGCCGCCGTCTGGCCGGCGTCGCTGACCGCGGGGTCGCCGGTTCCGTTGCGCCGGCGGCACACGATGGCCGACGGGATCGCCGTCTCCGAGGTCGGGCCGGTGACCTTCGCGCATGTGTCCGCGCTGGTCGACGAGGTGATCACGGTGGGAGAGGAGGCGCTGTCCCAGGCGCTTCTGTTGTGCCTGGAGCGGACCAAGATGCTCGTCGAGCCGGCTGGTGCAGCTGCGGTGGCGGCGCTACTGGAGCCGGCACTGCGATTGTCCGGGCCGGTCTGCGCCGTGCTGTCCGGCGGCAATGTCGACCCGCTGCTGCTGATGCATATCATCCGGTACGGATTGGGCGTCGACGGCCGGTTCCTGACGCTGCGCGTGACCGTGCCTGATCGGCCCAGCGAGTTGGCCAGGCTGTTGGCGCGGGTAGGTGCATTGGGTGCCAACGTGGTCGACGTCGCGCATTCCCGCATCGCCGACCAGCTGGCGGTCGGCGATGCGGTGGTCGCATTGAGCTTGGAGATGCGCGGCCCGCAACACTGCGCACGCCTGATCGCCGACCTGGATGCGGCGGGTTACCAGGTCGCGCAGTGAGACGATGAAATTCAGCCTCTGAAAGGCTCGGCTTTGACGACGGCGACGGTCATCAGACCGCCATTCGGCAGCTCGTAATGGCGGTCCTCGCCCTCATGCGCACCGATGATCGCCTTACCCAATGGGGAGTTCGGCGAATAGACCTCGAGATCACCGTGTGCGACTTCCTCCAGCGAGCCGAGCAGGAAAGTCTCGGTCTCGTCGTCATCCTGAAACCGCACGGTGACGACCATCCCGGGCGCAGCGATCCCCGACTGCGAGGGGACCTTGCCGACCTTGGCGACTCGTAACAGTTCCTGCAGCTGGCGGATGCGCGCCTCGAGTTGGGCCTGCTCCTCGCGAGCGGCGTGGTAGCCGCCGTTCTCCTTGAGGTCACCTTCCTCGCGGGCGTCGTTGATCTTCGCGGCAATGACTGGGCGGTTCGCGACCAGCTCGTCGAGTTCGTGCTTGAGCCGGTCGTAGGCTTCCTGGGTCAGCCAGGTCACCTGGGTGTCGCTCACGGTCATCACTCCTCCTCAGATCCGACGTCCGCTACCGCGGGGCGGACCGATCCGAGCTGCTGGCATCACAGCCGGCGGCCGGAACGGAAAAACACGGCCCTGCCCCGGGGCCGTGCGCGTTCTCCACGGTAACACGATGTGTCCGGTTCGGCCTCAGCCTTCCGGGTGACGGGTGGGGGATAGTGCCTGCTCAGCTGGGTTATAGAAGTCAGTAATGGGGGCCGGGAACTAGGTAGGCGGGGACCTCGAACGAACATCCGTAGACGTCGGCAGTGACCGGTGGCCGGGACGTCTGTACCACGGTCGACAGCACGATCGGCCCGCCCGCCGGTGGCACGTAAACCTCTTTGCGCCCGGTTTCCTCGCCATCGCGCGAGCGGGCCCGCACTATGCACACCGCCGCGTGCGACGGGTTATCTCGGACTACGCTCAGTCGCAGTTGCACGGCATTGCCCGGCAGCAGGGTGAAGCTCACCGCTTGGCCCTGTATCGGTGTGGTGCCCAGGTTGCGGTAGCCGATCACCGCGACCGCCAGCCCTAGCAGCGCCGCGAACACCAGCCCGGCCGGGATGGCCCACCCGCTGCGGCCGTTCCTGGCGCGCCGCCCGTAGCGGCCTTCGGGAAGCTGGGCGGCGGTCACGGCGTTGCACCTCCTCGACGGCCACGTACTGGAAGGCAGCCACTCGATCGTCCACTTGAGGTCCCCACCTCAGGTCACTGTCGGTCCCTCCGGGAACAATGGTCCACCAACGGAGCATTCCATCGCCGGGGCACCGGCGAGGAGAAGGGATGAGCAGGCATCCATGGCTGAGCAGCTGCGAATGATGGCGGTGCACGCACATCCCGATGACGAGTCGAGCAAGGGCGCGGCGACGATGGCTCGATACGTCGCCGAGGGTCACGACGTGATGGTGGTGACTTGTACCGGCGGGGAACGCGGCAGCATCCTGAACCCATCCTTCGAGCCGGCCGACCTGGCGGAGCACCCGGCGCAGATGACCGCGACCCGGCAGCAGGAAATGGCCCGCGCCGCACAGATCCTGGGCGTGCAGCATCGATGGTTGGGCTACATCGACTCCGGGCTGCCCGATGGCGACCCGATGCCGCCGCTGCCCGAAGGATGCTTTGCGGTGGTACCGCTGGAGGGCCCAACCCGGGATCTCGTGCGGGTGATGCGCGAGTTTCGGCCGCACGTGGTGGTGACCTACGACGAGAAAGGCGGCTATCCGCATCCCGACCACATCCGCTGTCACGAAGTGTCGGTGGCCGCGTTCGACGCCGCGGGGGACCCCGAGCGCTTTCCGGAAGTAGGATCGCCGTGGCAGCCGCTGAAGCTGTATTACTCGCACGGCTTCACCCGCAAGCGGATGCAGCTGTTCCACGAGGCACTGCTGGCCGCTGGTGAGGAGTCACCGTTCGGTGAGTGGTTGGCGAAGTGGGACGCGTCGCGGCCGGATATCCTGGAACGAGTGACCACTCAAGTCGAGTGTGCCGAGTATTTCCCGGTGCGCGACGAGGCGCTGCGGGCCCACGCGACGCAAATCGACCCGGCGAGCCGGTGGTTCGTGCTGCCGCACGCGCAGCAGGCGCAGCTGTGGCCGACTGAGGAGTACGAGCTGGCCCGTTCGCTGGTTGACACCACGCTGCCCGAAGACGACCTGTTCTCCGGCGTCCGGGAGCGGGTGTTCGCGTGACCCTGCTGCTGCCAGCCGATTTCTCGCCGGTCACCGGAGTCGAGACGCTCGTGGCGCCGCCTCCCAAACCGGATCCCGGTGGGCAGGGCGAGGACTACGGCAAGGCCGCGCCCGAAGCTCTGGTGGTCTTGCTGTTGTTCTTCCTCGCCGTGGCGCTACTGGTGCGTTCGATGAACAAGCACCTGCGCCGGGTGCCGAAGTCTTTCGACAACCGGCCCGGCACTGGTACCCGCGATTTCGGCAGTGATGAGGACTGACAGTTCCGCCGTGGCGTCGAGCCAGGGAGGATAACCATATGGGGAATCGTCTCGCGAGCTCCACCAGCCCATACCTGCTCCAGCACGCCGCCAATCCGGTCGACTGGTGGCCGTGGTGCGATGAGGCGTTCGCCGAGGCGGCGAAGCGCGATGTGCCCGTGCTGCTGTCCATCGGTTACGCCGCCTGCCACTGGTGCCATGTGATGGCGCACGAGTCGTTCGAGGACAAGCAGATCGCGGCGGTGATGAACGCCAACTTCGTCAATATCAAGGTGGACCGCGAGGAACGCCCCGACGTCGACGCTGTCTACATGGAGGCGACCCAGGCCATGACCGGCCAAGGCGGATGGCCGATGACCTGCTTCCTGACTCCCACCGGGGAGCCGTTCCACTGCGGCACCTACTTCCCGCCCGCTCCGCGGCACGGCATGCCCGGATTCCCCGAACTGCTGATCGCCATCCGCCAGGCCTGGGCCAGCCGGGGGGACCAGGTACGTGAAGCGGCCAAGCGCATCGCCGGGCAGCTCGCCGAGCGGGCCGTTCCGCTGACCGAGTCCGCAGTGGACGAGGCAGTGCTGGCCGGCGCGGTCGACAAGCTGGCCGGGGAGTTCGACGACCGCCACGGCGGGTTCGGTACGGCCCCGAAGTTTCCTCCGTCGATGCTGCTGGAGTTCCTGCTTCGCCACTACGAGCGCACCGGTTCGCAACCCGCCTTGTCCATGGCGCAGCGCACGTGCGAGGCGATGGCCCGCGGCGGGATATACGACCAGCTAGCCGGCGGATTCGCGCGCTACTGCATTGACGCCGCCTGGGTAGTACCGCATTTCGAGAAAATGCTCTACGACAATGCCTTGCTGCTGCGCGTCTACACGCACCTGGCACGGCTGACCGGATCGGCCACCGCGCGCCGGGTGGCCGAGCACACTGCGGGCTTCCTGCTGGCCGGGCTGGGCACCGAGCAGGGTGGCTTTGCGGCGTCCCTGGATGCTGATACCGATGGCCACGAGGGCCTCACCTATGTGTGGACGCCGCAGCAGCTGGTCGACCTGCTCGGCAGCGATGACGGTCAGTGGGCCGCGAAGCTGCTGGTGGTGACGAAGGTCGGGACCTTCGAGCACGGCAAGTCGGTGTTGCAGCTGCCCGTCGAACCCGATGATGCCGATCGCTGGGAGCGGGTACGCGTCGCGCTGCTCGCCGCCCGGTCCGCCCGACCGCAACCGGGCCGGGACGACAAGGTAGTCACCGAGTGGAATGGGATGGCGATCACTGCCCTGGCCGAGGCCGGCGGCGTGTTCGACCGTCCGGAGTGGATTGCCGCCGCGGTCGCCGCGGCGGAGTTGATGCTGGGCACGCACCTGGTCGATGGCCGGCTGCGGCGCAGTTCCCGCGGCGGTGTGGTGGGCCGGGCGGCCGGCGTGCTGGCCGACCACGCTTGGCTGGTCGAAGGCCTGCTCGCGCTGCATCAGGTCACCGGCGCAGACGGCTGGTATGACGCGGCGCTTCCAGTGCTGGAGCTGGCGCGGCAGCACTTCAGCGATCCGGACCACAGCGGGGCCTGGTTCGACACCGCAAGCGATGCCGAGGTGCTGTTCCGCCGTCCCGCCAACCCGACCGACAGCGCCACCCCGGCCGGCGCGTCCGTGATCGCCGGCGCCTTGCTCACCGCCTCGGCGCTGAGCGGCTCGGAGGCGTATCGCTCGGCGGCCGAGGCCTCGGTGGAGCGAGCCGGCGTGGTGCCTGCCAAGGCACCGCAGGCTGCCGGCCATTGGCTGACCACTGCCGAGGCGCTGGCGCATGGACCAATCCAGATCGCAGTGATCGGCGCGGCCGGGGATGCGGCCCGCGCGGCGCTGGAGGCCAGGGCCCGGTGGACGGCACCTGGCGGAGCGGTTGTGCTGGCTGGCCAACCGGGTGCGAAGCACCCGATGCTCGCCGGCCGGGACCTGATCTCGGGTGTTGCGGCTGCCTACGTCTGCCACGGGTTCATCTGTGACCGGCCCGTGACCTCCCCCGACGACCTGCAAGCTCAGTTGCGCTCCGTGTAAACCAGTTTCGGCTGCCGCCGTTTGCTGCCAGTGCCGCTCCAGCGATCCAGGACAACCTGTTGATCTAAAGCAGGCGCCGCCGGGACTATGCCCGCCTCAGTTTTAACGGTCATGCCGCTTCTATTTCAGGGACCCACGATGGAGCGACCGTTCCAATCTCTTCGATCGTGTACGTACCGGCGGGCGGGCAGAATCATCGCCGCTACCGCAGCCACATTCTCGGCGAATGCTGCGTGAACCTTCGGTATCAGGCCAATAGTTCGGTCGGGCCATAGCTACAGTCGGTCGCGCCAATTCCCGCGCGGAGGCCGTCGATGACCTGGCTCGCCCGTCTCAGCCTGGCCAACCGGGCGATCATCGGTATGGTCACGGTGCTGCTCGTCGTGTTCGGCCTGATCAGTGTCACCGCGCTGCGCCAGGAGCTCTTGCCGTCCCTGGACGTGCCGGTGGCCACCGTGGTCACGGCCTATCCGGGTGTTTCGCCGGACGTAGTCGAACAGCAGGTGACGGCGCCGATTGAGGCCGCAATCGGCGGCATCACGGGCGTGACGGGCACCCATTCGACGAGCGCCGGCGGCTCCTCGATCGTGGTCGTCGACTTGGAGTACGGCTCTGACCTAGCTGAGCTGACCTCCCAGTTCCAGCGCGCCGTGCAAGGCGTGAGCCTGCCGGCCGGCGTCACCCCGAAGGTCGTCACCGGCAGTACCGACAGCCTTCCGGTCGCGCAGCTCGCAGTGTCGTCGAATCTCGACGCCGACCGGGTCGCGGCCGTGCTGCGTGATGAGGTCCGGCCGCTGCTCACTGGGCTCGACGGCGTCGCCGATGTGACGCTGTCGGGCATCCGTGATCCACAGATCACCATTGATGTCGACACCGCGGCCGCTGCCGCGCACGGGGTATCGCTGAACGGTGTCATGATCCTGCTGCAGGCCAACGGCGTACGGTTGCCAGCTGGTCAGCTCACCCCGGATACCAACCCCCTCACCGTCGAGGTCGGCAGCCCGATCACCTCGGTCGATGCGTTGAAAGACCTGTACCTGCCACCGGCGTTCGGGCCTGCCGGCAGCATCGCGGGCGCCCCGGCGACCGGGGGCGGGATCCACCCTTCGGCCATGCTGGTTCCGCTTCAGCCGCCGGGGATGGTCACCGCCATGTCGTCGGTGGCCACGGCCGCGCCCAACGGTGGCGCCCAGCCTGGCCCGACGGTGCCACCCAGCCCGTCACCCAGCGTCTCACCTCGCCCCTCCGCGACGCCCACCCCGACCAGTAGCGCCCCGCAGCGCCCGCCCGCCGCGCCCACCGGCCGGGCTCCTGCCCCGAAGGCCGCACCCCGCGCCGGCATCCCGCCCGGCGGGCGAGTCAAGCCCCGTGCCGTGGTGGCACCGCCCACCGGCGCGGCGAGCCCGATTCCTGTGCGGCTGGGGGACATCGCCACGATCACCGCCGCACCCGCTCCCGCCACCGGGTACACCCGGACCAACGGCGTGCCGAGCATCGGCATCGCGGTGACGAAAAAGGCGCTGGCCAACACCGTCGCGGTGTCCGATGAGATCCGTGGCGCGCTGCCGCGCATCACCGAGATGCTCGGAGGCGCCGCCCGCAGCGCCACCGTCACGGTGGTACTCGACCAGGCACCGTTCATCCGGCAGTCGGTCGACGATCTGACCCACGAGGGACTTCTCGGACTGGTCTTCGCCGTCCTGGTGATCCTGGGCTTCCTGCTGTCGGTGCGCGCGACGCTAGTGACGGCGGTGGCGATTCCGCTGTCGGTGCTCATCGCGATGGTGGTGCTCGACCTGGGCGGTTACACGCTCAATATGCTCACCCTCGGCGCGCTCACGGTGGCCATCGGGCGCGTCGTCGACGACTCGATCGTTGTCATCGAGAACATCAAGCGCCACCTCAGCTACGCCCGCCCGCGGCGGGTGGCGATCCTGGACGCCGTCGGCGAGGTGGCCGGCGCGGTCACGGCCTCAACGGTGACGACGGTGGCGGTGTTCGCGCCGATCGGTTTCGTCCGCGGGGAAGTCGGCGAACTGTTCCGTCCCTTCGCGGTGACCGTGACGGCCGCGTTGCTCGGTTCGCTACTGGTATCGCTGACCGTGGTGCCGGTGCTGTCTTCGGCGGTGCTGCGGCGGGAAGCCGGTCCGGGTCGTCGAGACCGCCCACACCTGCGGCGGCGCAGCCGGCGGCGGCGCGGTTACCGGCCGCTGCTGCACGCCGCGCTACGCCGGCCGGTTGTCTCGCTGCTGGTCGCCGTGGGGATCTTGGGTGGCACATTGGCGCTGGTGCCACGGCTGCACACGACCTTCCTCGGCGACGCGGGCGGCAACACGCTGACGGTCAGCCAGCAGCTTGCGCCCGGTACCGCGCTGCCCCAGGCCGACACCGCCGCCAAGCGGGTGGAGGGCGTTTTGGCTGCCACCCCCGGGGTGGTGAGCTACCAGGCCACCGTCGGGTCACCCGAGGGTGCCGCATTCGGGTTCGGCACCGATCGGAGCGGCGGCACCACCCGGTTTGCCGTCACCCTGAACGCCAACACGGATGCCACCGCGGTGCGCGACGACCTGCGCCGCCGGCTGGCCGCGCTGGGCGCGCCCGAACAGGTCGGCCGGTTCACCGTGCAGGGCGGGTTCGGTAAGGACACGCTGCAGGTCTCGGTGCGCGCTGCCGACCCGGCGGTGTTGGCGCAGGCCGCCGCGGCGGTGCAGCAGGTCGTCGCGGCGATCCCGGGTGCCACCGATGTGCGCAATAACCTCGCTGCCGCGCAACCGACCGTCGCAGTCGACGTCGACCGGCGCAAGGCCGCGCAGGCGGGGCTGACCGAAATGCAGATCGGGCAGTCGGTGACCACCGCGCTGCGCGGCAGTACCGCCGGCACCCTCACCATCGGCGGCGTCGCTCAGGCCGTGGTGGTACGCACCGGTGCCGCACCGGGTGACCTCGCCGCGCTGCGCGCCCTACCGCTGGCCGGTGCCCACGGCACCATCCCGCTGTCCGACGTCGCCACGGTGACACAGCGCAGCACCGCACCGAGCATCAGCCACACCGACGGTGCCCGCAGTGCCGAGATCACTGCGCGGGCCGAGGCCGATGACCTCGGCGCAGTCACCGCGGCGCTGCATGACAGGCTCACCGAACTGGTCCTCCCGGCGGGGGCGAGCGCGCAGATCGGTGGCATCAGCACTGCGCAAAGTGACGCGTTCACGCAGCTGGAGTGGTCCCTGCTGGTGGCGATCGCGGTGGTCTACCTGGTGATGGTCGTGACCTTCCGCAGCCTGTTACAGCCGCTGCTGCTGCTCGTCGCGATCCCGTTCGCCGCTACCGGCGCGATCGGTTTGCTACTGCTCACCGGCACCCCGCTCGGCGTTGCGGCGCTGATCGGCATGCTGATGCTGGTGGGGATCGTGGTGACCAACGCGATCGTGCTCATCGACCTGGTCAACCAGTACCGGCGTGACGGGCGGGAGCTGCTCGAGGCGGTCGTCGAGGGGGCGGCGCAGCGGCTGCTGCCGATCCTGATGACCGCGGTAGCGACGATCTTCGCGCTATTACCCATGGCGCTTGGGCTTACCGGCGGAGGGATCTTCATCTCCCAGCCGCTGGCGATCGTGGTGATCGGGGGCTTGATCAGCTCCACGCTGCTCACCCTGGTGCTGGTTCCGGTGCTCTACGTGCTCGCCGCGCGGATCCGAAGCCGCCCTGCCGTGCTCAGTGCCGAAAACGACGATCTGGCGCCCCGCGTCATGACCGCCGTGACCGTGCCCGCCATCGAGACCCCCATGCTGCGCGCTGAACGCAAGCCGGGGTGGCGTGGAGGGGTGTAATGGTGTAATGATGTAAGTGAGAGGTTGGGGATAGGAGGATGGAGTGATGGTGGGACGAGGGCGGCCGCACGGCATGCGCTCTGGCGGCGGGTGGCACGGGCGTGGCGGCTGGCAGCAGGCTGATCTTCCACCGGCCGATGATGCCAAGGGATGGTTCGCAGGGCGGTTGCCGGATGGCTGGTTCACCGGCGAGGTGGAGATCAGCGTGGACCGCGAGGAGATCATCGTGGTCGGCATGCTGCCTGCGCTGGGCGAGGAGTTCACCGACGACGCCGAGCGCGCGGCCGCTGAGGCCGGCCGGATCAGCCGCTTCCGCGAGGACTCCCGCGACGAGCGGATCGAGATCGCCCGGCAGGCCGAGCACCGCTACCGGCGCAAGGTGGCCTGGGGAGCGCGCCTCGGTAGCACCGAGGAGCTGTTCACCACGCTGTCGGTGCCGGTGATGACCCGGCTGCGGCAGCCGGAGCGCCTCGTCCTCGACACTCTGGTCGATGCCGGCGTGGCGCGGTCCCGGTCGGAGGCACTGGCCTGGGCTGTGCGGCTGGTCGGCGAGCACGCCCAGCAGTGGCTCGGTGAGCTCAAGCAGGCCATGGCCACTGTTGACGACCTGCGCGCCCGCGGCCCCGAGCTCTAGTCTGGGTTGCTATGAGCCAGCGTCAGTGGGTGGCGGTCGACGAGTACTTCAACGGCGCACTCGTCGAGGACGACGACGCGCTACACGCCGCGCTCGCCGCCAGTGATGCAGCCGGCCTGCCGGCTATCGCGGTGTCGCCCGCGCAGGGCAAGTTGCTCAACCTGCTCGCGACCATGATCAAGGCCCGCCGCATCCTGGAGATCGGCACGCTGGCGGGATACAGCACCATCTGGATGGCCCGGGCGCTGCCCCCGAACGGCTGCCTGATCACCTTGGAAAGCGAGCCGCGACACGCCGAGGTGGCGCGCGCCAACATCGCCAAGGCCGATCTCGCCGACCGCGTGGACGTGCGGATCGGCGCGGCGATGGACATCTTGCCGCAGCTGGCACAGGAACTCGACGGTGGCCGGGCCGAGCCCTTCGACCTGGTGTTTATCGATGCGGACAAGGAGCACAACGCCGATTACTTCGCCGCCTCGGTACGCCTGACCCGCCCCGGCGGTGTGATCATCGTCGATAACGTGGTGCGAGGTGGGGCGGTCCTCGACGCCGGCAGCGACAACTCCGCCGTTCAGGGCACCCGCCGCCTCGTCGAGACGATCTCCGCCGATCCCTCCGTCACCGCCACCGCAATCCAAACCGTCGGCGCCAAAGGCTACGACGGTTTCGCCATCGCGATCGTCGCGCCACTCCCTGCGCATTCAGCGGGCTCAGCGGGGTGATCGAGCGCCGAATAACCCCGCTGAGCCCGCTGAGTGCAGGTGCGGTGCCGGGCGTAGCCTTCCGGCCTTGTGAGGCTGCTCGACCTCGTCTATGCGGTCTACGAGCGGCGGCTGGGCCGCCAACTTGGGACCGCCAACCTTCCCCGTCACGTGGCGGTGATCATGGACGGCAACCGGCGCTGGGCCAAGGGTGCCGGGTTCACTGACGTCACTGACGGTCACCGGGTCGGCGCTGCGAAACTGATCGAGCTGCTCGACTGGTGCCGGGAAACCGGCGTCGAGATTGCCACGTTCTGGCTGCTGTCGCCGGACAATTTGCGCAACCGCCCACCGGACGAGCTGGAGCCGTTGCTGGAGATCATCGCAGACGTCGTCGACGAGCTGTGCGCGCCGCACACGCCATGGCGGGTACGGGTGGTCGGTGCGCTGGACCTGTTGCCATCGGAGATGGCGCAGCGGCTGACCGGCGCAGCGGCCCGGACCCGGGATCGGCCGGGGCTGGCGGTCAACGTCGCGGTGGGCTACGGCGGTCGCCAGGAGATCGCCGACGCGCTGCGCAAGCTGCTGCTCAAACACGCCGAGGCCGGAACAACCATGGAAGAACTCGCCGAGGTGCTCGACGTCGAGCAGATCGCCGAGCACCTCTACACCTCCGGCCAGCCCGATCCCGACCTGGTCATCCGCACCTCGGGGGAGCAGCGGTTATCAGGCTTCCTGCTCTGGCAGTCGGCGCACTCGGAGTTCTGGTTCTGCGACGCGTACTGGCCGGCCTTCCGCAAGGTGGACTTCCTGCGCGCGTTGCGTGACTACACCGCCCGGCACCGCCGGTTCGGGTCGTGACCGACATGATCGACACGGCGCGCCGCCGACTAGCAGGGCCACTCACAGGACGAAATACTCCTGACCCATGGACGTGGTGTGCGAGTACCTACGCTTGGGGCTGCGATTCGACCGCCTGGTGGACGGTTTCGTCGACGCCTACACCGGCGATCCGGCGCTGCGCCGGGAAGTGGACAACGAGCCAGCCCCCGATCCGGCGGCGCTGGCCCGGCGGGCCACCGAGTTGCGTGCCGGGTTGCCCGCGTCCGGCCTGCCCGAGCCACGGACGCGGTTCCTGGCTGCGCATCTGACCGCATTGGAGTGCAGCGGGCGGGTCCTGGCCGGACAGCAGGTCGGTTTCGTGGCGGAAGTACAGGCGTACTTCGACGTCGTCATCGAGCCGGGCGATCCCGAGGTCTACCACCAGGCGCACGCCCAGATCGATCGACTGCTGCCGGGCAGCGAGCCACTGGCTGATCGGTTGGCCGCCTACCGAGCCCGCGACGAGGTCCCACCGCAGCGGCTGGAGGCCGCCGTGCAGGCGCTGTCCAGCGCCTTGCGGGACCGGGTACGGGCCGACTTCGGGCTGCCCCCGGAGGAGACCGTGCACTACGAGGTCGTCACTGACAAGCCGTGGAGCGGGTTCAACTACTACCTCGGCGACTTCCGCTCCCGGGTGGCGATCAACGCCGATCTCGGGCACCGGATGGGGCAGCTGCCACACCTGGTCGCGCACGAGTCCTATCCCGGCCACCACACCGAACACTGCCGCAAGGAAGCCGGCCTGGTGCGCAGCCGGCAGCAGGCCGAGCACACCATCTTCCTGGTGAACACGCCGCAGTGCCTGATGGCCGAGGGACTGGCCGACCTCGGATTGCCGGCCGCAGTCGGCTCCGGGTGGGGGCCCTGGGCTGCGGAAATCTTGGGCGATCTGGGACTGCGGATGGACGGCGAGCTCGCCGAGCGCCTCGAAGTGGCGGCGGCGGGCCTGCTCGGCGTCCGCCAGGACGCCGCGCTGATGCTGCACGATCGGGGTGCCGACCTGGCGGACGTGCAGACGTACCTGCAGCAGTGGCTGCTGGTTCCGGAGCCGCGGGCCAGGCAGATGGTGCGCTTTCTGGCCGACCCGCTGTGGCGCGCCTACACCACCACCTACGTCGAGGGATACCGGCTGCTGCGCGGCTGGCTGGATGCTCGCCCGCCGGCGCAGCCACTGAGCCGGCGCTACCTGCGGTTGCTCGATGAGCCGTTGATTCCCTCCGCGCTGCGTGCCGATGGGTAGCCGCTAGGTAACAGTCTTCTAACACTGTTACCCACCGGCGAGTCTTTCCCAAGACGGCCACGGACCGGTACCGTGCGGTGGCAGTGGGACGTGCTCGACGCGTTTCGCTACGGGAGGCCCTGGTCGTGGCTGATGTCGATCGGGCGGGTAAACCGCTCACGGCAAGCACGGGAGGGTCGGCACCCGGCCCTCGTGGTCGGTCCCGCTGAGCCGAACAAGGCGCTGCGGAAGCGACCAACTAGAGGCCGGCCGGCCCACCGAGACGCGGGCGCGGGTGCCGCGCACGCCAGGGAGCTGCCGTGATCGCCTCTCGCTCGCCACACTCCACCACCCTCGGTATCCGCACCTACGTGCTGGACACGTCGGTCCTGCTGTCTGACCCGTGGGCACTGCTTCGATTCGACGAGCACGAAGTGGTGTTGCCACTTGTGGTCATCGGGGAACTGGAAGGCAAGCGGCATCACTCGGAACTCGGCTGGTTCGCCAGGGAAGCGCTGCGGCTGCTGGACGACCTGCGGCGGACGCACGGTCGGCTGGACGCGCCGGTACCGATCGGTGAGTTCGGTGGCACCCTGTGCGTTGAGCTCAATCACTGTGACCCGGCGGTGTTGCCGTCCGGGTTCCGTACCGACAGCAACGACTCCCGCATCCTGGCCTGCGCGCTGAACCTGGTCGCCGACGGTCGCAACGTCACTCTGGTCACCAAGGATATGCCACTGCGCGTCAAGGCGGGGGCGGTCGGTTTGGCCGCCGACGAGTACCGCGCCCAGGACGTGGTGCCATCGGGGTGGACCGGAATCAGCGACGTCGAGGTCGGCGCAGCGGTGCTCGACGAGCTCTACAAAGCGGGAATTGCCGATCTCGCCGAGCACCCCGACATCGCCGGACTGCCGTGCAACACCGGTTTGCGGTTGTTCTCCGGGACGGCGACCGCGCTGGGCCGGATCAGCCCGGACAAGCGAGTCCGGCTCGTTCGCGGGGATCGCGAGGCTTTCGGCCTGCGGGGCCGTTCTGCTGAGCAGCGCATCGCGCTGGAGCTGCTGGCCGATCCCGACATCGGCATCGTCTCCCTCGGTGGCCGGGCCGGAACCGGCAAGTCGGCGCTCGCGCTGTGCGCGGGTCTGGAAGCCGTGATGGAGCGCGGCGCGCACCGCCGGGTCATCGTCTTCCGGCCGCTGTACGCCGTGGGCGGCCAGGAGCTGGGCTACTTGCCGGGCAGCGAGAACGAGAAGATGCAGCCCTGGGCGCAGGCGGTGTTCGACACTCTCGGCGCGATCGCGTCGCCGAACGTCATCGATGAGGTCATCGACCGCGGGATGCTCGAGGTGATGCCGTTGACCCACATTCGCGGCCGGTCCCTGCACGACTCCTTCGTGATCGTCGACGAGGCCCAGTCTCTGGAACGCAACGTGCTGCTTACGGTGCTGTCGAGGCTGGGTACCGGGTCCCGGGTGGTGCTCACCCACGACGTCGCGCAGCGGGACAATCTCCGGGTCGGCCGCCATGACGGGGTGGCCGCGGTGATCGAGAAGCTCAAGGGGCACCCGCTGTTCGCGCACGTCACGCTCACTCGATCGGAGCGCTCGCCGATCGCCGCGCTGGTCACCGAGATGCTGGAGGGCTACGCACACTGAGCGAGGTTGGCCGCTCTTGAAGAGCTACCAAGCCGCGTGCGGGGTGCCTTGAAGAGCGGCCAACCTGACGGCCCTGCCCCCACCGGAGCTGGATCCGGACGGCACCAAAGCCATCTCCGGACGGGGGTCGGACCAGACGTCGAGGGCCTCGAGCACCTGCTGGAAGCAGCGGGCCGCCTTCTCGTGACACCGTTGCAGGCGATGCACCGTGCGGATCCGGCGGACCGCGCAGGCAACAGTATGGCGATCGACCAATGCCCGCAGGTAGAGCAGGGAGTGCTCCAGGCGGGGCAGGGCTTCGTCGAAGCGGCTCGCATCGCGGCCGCCGGCGAGGCGGCCAGCCACGAGGGTGGCAACGGCACGATCACGCCCGGCTCCGCACGCCGTGAGCGTCTGGTCGAAACCGTCGAGTGCCTCATGCAGGCGGTGCAGGAGCCGGCGCAGCTCGCCTGCATCGGGCAGTGCCATGCTGCCCTGCCCGGCGTCGACCGTGCGCCGAGCCCCGGCGAGCATCAGCTCGCAGACTGCCCGCCAATCGTCGTAGTGTCCACGAGCGAGGAAAATTCCGGCTAGCCGCACGCCCAACGCCCACCCGAGCTGATCGGACCCGACCGCGTAGGCTTGGTCGATGGCGCCGATCAGGCCCGTGCATTCCGCGGTGAGCCAACCGGCGGGGTCGGTGACCACAGCCGCGACCACCGATTCGTCAGGACGCCAGCAGGTCGCGGTGTCGACAGGCCGGGCGAAGGCGGGGCCGGTCATGGACCGTCCAGCCTGCTCGGCCAGAGCCAGCCATCCCCCGAAGGCCCGATCCAGCGCGGCGAGCCGGCCGGCGTGGGACTCCTGAGTCGCGGCCATCTCGCGGGCGTAGGCACGCAGCAGGTCATGGAAGCGGTACCGCAACCGCCCGGTCGCATCGTGCCCCGCCACCTCGAGCAGGTGCTGGTCAACCAGGGCGTCCATCAGGTCCTCAGCCACCGGCTGCGAGACGTCGAGCAGCGCTGCGGTCACCCACGGCGCGAAGTCGGCTGCCTCGATCAGCCCGAGCAGACGCAAGGCGCGTCGAGCGATCACGTCCAGAGTGTCGTAGCTGCGCGCCAGGCTGGCGCGCACTTCCAGGTCTCCAAGCCGCAGGGTGTCCAAGCGAGTGCCCTCGTCGGTCAGATCGGCTTCGAGTCGCGACAGCGGCCAGTGCGGCCGGGCGCCCAGCCGGGCGCCGGCGACCCGGATCGCCAGCGGCAGGAAGCCGCAGAGCCGGACAATCTCCCGCGCCGAGACCGGCTCTGCGGCAACCCGTTGGGGGCCCGCAACTCGGGCGAGCAGTTCGATGGCCTGGTCGGGCGCGAAGACATCCAGATCGACCCGCTGGGCACCGCCCAGGCCGGATAGCCGGGCTCGGCTGGTGACCAGGACCGCGCAGCCAGGAGTGCCCGGCAGCAGCGGTCGCAGCTGGGCCTCGCACGCCGCATCGTCGAGCAGGATGAGCAGCCGGCGATCCGCCAGTCGGCTGCGATACAGGGCAGCCCGTTCCTCGGCGTCGTCCGGGATGGCCATCCGGTCCACCCCGAGCGCGCGCAGAAACCGGGCCAGCACGTCGGTGGCCGCCAGCGGCTGCGCCTGCGTACCTCGGAGGTCCACGAATAGCTGACCATCGGGGTAGTGGGCGCGTAACCGGTGCGCGGCGTGCACGGCCAGGGCCGTCTTACCGCTGCCAGCCTGGCCGGCGATGGTGATGAGCACCGTTGCCGATCGATCCGCCGCGCCGGCCAGGTGAGCGACCGTGGCGAGCTGGGTTTTGCGTCCGGTGAAGTCAGTGATGTCAGCGGGCAGCTGGGCCGGCGCGATGGACGGTGTCTTCGGGGCTTCCAGCAGCGGGTCGCCGGTCAGGATGGCGCGCTCCAGCCGTTGCAGCTCGTTACTCGGTTCCAGCCCGAGCTGGTCGACCAGGGCGGCTCGGGTGCGTTGGTAGACCTCCAGGGCCTCGGCTTGGCGACCTGCTTGGTACAGCGCGGTCATCAGCAATCCCTGGAGCTGTTCGCGCATCGGGTGCCGCGCCGCCAACTCGACGAGTTCCGCAACGATCGTGCCGGCGTGACCGCAGGCCAGCTCGGCGGTGTACAGCCGAGCCAGCCCGGCCAGCCGGCGCTCGGTCAAGCGGTCGGCCTCGGTGCGCAGCAGCGGCAGGTCGACCAGGTCGCTGAAGGCCTCCCCGCGCCACAGCTGTAGCGCGTTGCGCAGCAGACTCACCGCGCGGGCCGGCTGGGTGACGTCGGTACTTTCGGCAAGCGCGGACTCGAATCGCTCAGCGTCGAGTTCCCCGGGGTGTACTCGTAGCGTATAGCCGCCGTTGTCGTACTGGATCCGGTCTGGATCGCCCAGCGCCCGGCGCAATCGATGCACGTGAAGCTGCAGCTTTTTCCCCGCCCGCGGGTCCCGTTGGCCCGCCCACAAGGCGTCGACCAACACATCCACCGGCACCGGCGTGTTCGGGCGGGTGAGCAGCACACCCAGTAACATGCGGGGCATCGGGGCGGAGAGCTGGACCGGTGTGTCGCCGAGTCGCACTCGCAGCGGGCCGAGAACCTCGAAGTCCACTCCGCCACCTCCGCTCAGCCGCCACCTCGCTGGGTCAGCACCGAGTGTAGCCATACGATGCCAGCAGGTAACCGAGCTTTCCCCCAATCGGGACGAATGACAGCGTAGATTCCCAGGTTCGCTGCTCGCGGTCACGCGGCGAGACAGGTGATGCAATCGTGGGTGACGGCCGGCAAGCGCGCGGAAAGCGCCCGGAAAGCGGCGCGACCTAGCGTGGACGTCGCAACGTATCCCAGGAGACGGGGGCGGCGGGGGACCTGGGATGCCCATGACGACGAACAGAGAGAGGGGACTTTCTGATGTCTTGGACCTCCGCACGGGTGGCCGCTCCGGTGCTCGCCGCGGCCACCGCAACACTGGCCATCGCAGCGCCAGCCTATGCAGATGGCCATAAGCCTGGGGTGGGCGCCTCCACGATGGTGTCCTGCGGGTTGAGCTACCCGGCCAAAGACCACCGTCCATGGGTGAATTTCCCGCCCAACACGGTGACTTTGCGCAGTGGCCCCAGCAATTCCTGCATACAAAAGGGTCAGGGCGTGCACGACCAGAGTGCTCAATACTTCTGCTACACCCCTGGAGACGGCGGCACCTGGACCTACCTGCGCAATACATCCACTGCAGACGAGGGCTGGGTACGCGACGATCTACTGCCCGATTACGGCAGCACTATGCCATGTGAAGAGCACCCACCACCGGCGACCGTCAACCGAGGGTGATCAGTTAGCCGGGTTCCAGCTGGGCCATCTTGAGGACGTCGAGGGCAGCGTCGAGTTGGTCAGGGGTGAGGGTTCCGTTATCGAGGTGGCCGCGGGCGCGGACGACATCGCGAATCGTGCGCTTTTCCAGCAGCGCTTGTTTCACGATGGAGGCGGCCTCCTCATAACCGACATAGCCGTTGAGCGCGGTCACGATCGCCGGGGACGACTCGGCGTACTCGCGGCAACGCACGGCATCGGCCTGGGCACCTTCGACGACTCGGTCAGCGAGCAACCGGGCGGCCGCGGCGAGCAACCGGGCCGATTCCAGCACGTTGCGCGCCATCACCGGCATCATCACATTGATCTCCAGGTTGCCCTGGGAGCCAGCGAACGCGACGCACGCATCGTTACCGATCACTTGAGCGGCCACCATCATGGTGGCCTCGCAGATCACCGGGTTCACCTTGCCGGGCATGATCGACGACCCGGGCTGCAGATCGGGTAGCCGCAGCTCGGCCAGGCCGGCACGGGGACCCGAACCGAGCCACCGGAAGTCATTGGCGATCTTGAACAGGGACACGGCGACGGTGCGCAGCGCGCCGGAGCACTCGACCAGACCATCCCGCGCGGCCTGCGCCTCGATGTGGTCGCGCGCCTCGGTGAGCACGTCCAGGCCAGTCATCCGGCGCAACTGCTCGACGACGGCGGCACCGAAACCCGCCGGTGCGTTCAACCGTGTACCCACCGCGGTGCCCCCGATCGGCAGCTCCGCCAGCCGGGGCAGGCAGCTCGCCAGCCGTTCGACGCCGTAGCGAGCCTGTGCGGCCCACCCACCGGCTTCCTGGCCGAGCGTGATCGGCACCGCGTCCATCAGGTGCGTGCGGCCCGCCTTGACCACGTTGGCCCAGTCGCGGGAGCGGCGGGTCAATGCCGAAGCCAGGTGCACCAGCGCCGGCATCACGTCGTGCGCGACAGCCTCGGTGGCGGCCAGGTGGATAGTCGTCGGGAACACGTCGTTGGACGACTGAGATGCGTTGACGTGGTCGTTGGGGTGCACGTCGGCGCCGGTGGCCCGGCTGGCGACGGTGGCGATCACCTCGTTGGCGTTCATGTTGGAGCTGGTGCCCGAGCCGGTCTGGAATACATCGACGGGAAACTGGGCGTCATGCTCACCGGCCGCCACCTGATCGGCAGCAGCGGCAATCGCCCCGGCGAGCTGCTCGTCGAGCACCCCCAGTTGCGCATTCACCCGCGCGCAAGCGGCCTTGACCAGTCCTAACGCCCGAATCTGGGCTCGTTCCAGGCCCCGGCCGGAGATCGGGAAGTTGTCCACGGCGCGTTGGGTCTGGGCGCGGTACAGGGCGTCGACGGGCACCTGCACCTCGCCCATGGTGTCGCGTTCGGTCCGGTACTGCTGGGTCATACCCGGGGCATCTGGTCGAAGTCCACCGCGGCGTACTGGCGCAGCTTGTCCAGCCGGTGCACGCTGTCGATCATCCGCACGGTGCCGGACCTGGAGCGCATCACGATGGAATGAGTGCGGCAGCCTCCGGTGTGATACGTCACCCCGCGCAGCAGTTCCCCGTCGGTGATGCCGGTGGCGCAGAAGAACACGTTGTCGCCGCAGACCAGATCTTCGGTGGTGAGGATCCGGTCCAGGTCGTGGCCGGCATCGAGCGCCGCCTGACGCTCAGCGTCGTCCCGGGGCCACAACCGGCCTTGGATCGCGCCGCCCATGCAGCGCAGCGCGGCGGCGCTGATGATGCCCTCCGGGGTGCCGCCGATACCGATCAGCAGGTCCACGCCAGTGTCCGGCCGGGCCGCGGCGATCGCACCCGCGACGTCACCATCGGTGATGAACGTGATCCGGGACCCGGCCTCCCGAACCTGGCGTACCAGCTCGTTGTGCCGGGGCCGGTCCAGGATGCACACCGTGATGTCGGAGATGTCCATCCGCTTGGCCTGGGCGACGCGCTTGATGTTCTCCGCCACTGGTGCGGACAGATCGATGACCTCGGCCGCCTCCGGCCCGGTGGCGATTTTCTCCATGTAGAACACCGCAGAGGGATCGAACATCGTGCCTCGTTCAGAGACGGCGAGCACGGCCAGCGCGTTGGGCATGCCCTTGCTCATCAGCGTGGTGCCGTCGATCGGGTCGACCGCGACATCGCATTCCGGTCCCTGCCCGTTGCCGACCTCCTCGCCGTTGAACAGCATCGGTGCTTCGTCTTTTTCCCCCTCACCGATCACCACGACGCCGCGCATCGAGACGGTGCCGATCAGCTTGCGCATGGCGTCCACCGCGGCCTGGTCACCGCCATTCTTGTCACCGCGACCGACCCAGCGGCCAGCAGCCATCGCGGCGGCCTCGGTCACCCGCACCAGTTCCATGGCGAGGTTGCGGTCAGGCTCCTCGTGCGTCACGTTCTGGCGTGGAGCCGACAAAGTACTCATAAACCCTCCCGGAATGTGCGGCGCGCCAAATAGTCGAATAGGGAACCCTCGCAATCCTCCCAGATTCTTTACGTTGTGAGCGGGTGGGCGTCAGGGCAGCTGCTCGCGAGCGGCGATCACCGACTCGATCCGCTCCCGGGCGCCTGCAAGGTGCCGCTGGCACGCTTCGGCGAGCTGCTCTCCTCGCTCCCACAGCGTGAGGGACTCCTCAAGGCTCAGCCCACCGGTTTCCAGCCGACGCACCACTTCGGCTAACTCGTCGCGCGCTGCCTCGTAGCCCAGCGTTGCCGGGTCGGACCTGCCATTGTCTGCGCCCTTTCCGGCATCAGAGGCGCTGTTGCTGTCATCGTTCACCGGTCACCACCGCACCCAGGGCCCCATCGCATAGCCGTATGCGCAGCTCGGTGCCCTGCGGGGCCTCGGTCACCGATCGCAGCACCGGGGCGGGCCCGGTATCAGTAGTCGCACGCTGGACCACGGCGTACCCGCGGGCCAGAGTGGCTGCCGGTCCCAGCGTCGTCAAGCGTGCCGCCGTGTGCGTCAACCCGTCCTGTGCCGTCCGTAGCCTTCCCACCAGGGCCCGGTCGGCGCGGGTGCGCAGTTCGGTCACCATCCGGGCGTGCTCGGACAGCGGGCGCAGCGGGTTGGCCAGCACCGGACGGGTGCGCAGCGCGTCGAGCAGCCGCCGCTCCCGATCGACCCACCCGTGCAGGGCACGCCGGCAGCGGTTACGCAGTTGGTGCACCGCAGCAGTTTCTTCCGCGACGTCGGGCACCACGCATTTGCCGGCGTCGGTGGGAGTGGAGCAGCGCTTGTCCGCCACGTGGTCGACCAGCGGGGTGTCCGGCTCGTGGCCGATCGCTGAGAGCACCGGGGTGGTGCAGCGCGACACCGCGCGGCACAGCGCCTCATCGGAAAACGGCAACAGGTCCTCCACGCTGCCCCCGCCGCGGGCCAGCACGATCAC
>Ga0134128_10002143_pt1 | contig 24622 bp, 36 predicted proteins | sample KB31754_FD_96462 | JGI IMG/M metagenome (GOLD analysis project Ga0134128, IMG submission 96462) | Terrestrial soil microbial communities with excess Nitrogen fertilizer from Kellogg Biological Station, Michigan, USA - KB3-175-4 | ecosystem: Environmental > Terrestrial > Soil > Unclassified ...
GAACATGGCAGTGCAAGAAGTCAATCAGGTTCGTTCTGCCGAAATCACCAAGTCGGTCGAGGTGGTGAAGGCCGAGGAAAAGAAACAGGTTTCCATCGTGGAAGCCGAAGGCAAGAAGCAACAGACCATTCTCGTTGCGGAAGGCGATCTTGAATCGACCAAGCGCGTTGCGGAAGGTATTCAACTGACCGGTAACGCCAAGGCTGAAGCCGAGAAAGCCATGCAACTTGCGCCTGTACAGGCTCAGATCGTTCTCGCCAAGGAAATTGGCGAAAATACCGGATACCAGCAATACTTGCTCACGATCCGCAGCATCGAGAAAGACGAGAAGGTTGGCATCGAGCAAGCGGCGGCACTGGAAAAGGCCGACGTCAAGGTCATTGCCAATACAGGGAACGCCACCAGTGGCTTGAAATCGGCCATGGACCTGTTTACCCCAGCCGGTGGAACAACGGTCGGTGCGGCTGTAGAAGCCTTCATGCAGACGCCAACCGGTGGCAGGATTGTGGATACCCTCACTGCTGCCGCAATCTCCAAAACAACCGGTGGCAAATCTCAAGGAAATGGTGTAGCAAAGTAGAATTCGACTCACCTTTTGGTCCTCCGTTGTGAGTCGATAGCCCGCCGTTGTATCCCTCAAGTGCCAACGGCGGGCTTTTCTATAGAGAATTCCCATGATCAAATTCGTTGATACGCTGCTCTACTATGATGAGCCCATGCTTTGCACTCTGAAGGATGAAGCGACAGGCCAGAATTATTTGGCTATGGCGATCCCTGAAGATGACGACAAGCGGACCATGTACAGCGTCATTCGTGTTTCCGAATTTGATTTGACAAACCTTGGGGATATCACTGACCCAAGAGGAAAATCTTATCAGGCATTGAGTCCGAAGAAACTACGCGCTCTTTATCTGAGAGAGAATGAACGGGGATGGTTCAAATGCCATCTGTGCGACGAAGATATCAAATTGATTCCGCAGACCGTTCCCATGATCGAAGATTATCTTCCGCTGGAGTGAAGCAATGAAAACAATGGACGAATATTTCAAAGATGGGTTGCCCAACGATTTCAAACAGGCACAAGCCATTGCTGATGATATTCATCTCAATATCTTCCGTAAGAAACAAAATGGCGTCGTTCTGCTGGTGATAGCAATGCTGTTAGCAAAAGCTATATCCAAGTCAAAGAACGAAAGAGTCGAAGAAGCCGGTTTTGATTACGTGCTTGCTTTCGCTCGAAACTTTCTCAAGCAATTTCGTGAGATGGAAAAGAATAGGACCGTGCAATGAGTTTTACCAAGGAAGAAATCGAAAAGCATTACGATAAAGGCATGGAGATTGCAGAAGCACTCATCAAGATCATGCCACCATCGAACAATCTTGCTTTGCTGATTGCACTCGGAATATTGATTGGCAATGTCGCAAAGCTGTCTCCTGATGACGAAGTCAGGCGAAAAGTATTGGGGTTATCGGCTGCGGTTGCCGATGAAGTTTCAAAGACAATGGAAGTGAACTGATGATTATCAAGCATTTCGTGACATTCTACAGTCCCGGCACTTTTGTCAGCGAGCAGACCACGAAAGAAATTGCTACATGGGATGTCGTAACCGCTATGTATATGGCGGATCAAATCACCGAGCGATACGGCGCAACTCCATACGGTTTTCGTTTCAGCACTCGGGAGAATGACGGTATGAGTCTGGATTCCAAGGAAACCAAGACCAGCAATTTCTATTGGCTGGGTGGTAAAATCGAAACATTGGAAGAAATCGAAGCCCGTGCTGATCCGAAGGAAGCGATTTTGTTGTCAAATATGAAGGGCAACGGTTATGATCGCATCGTTGTCAACGACAACTCATGGCGGTTTACCGGTCCGCTTGGCAAGGATGATGTTGTCCTGCCCTACAAGGCGAAGAAACGAGAACCAACATGAAGATGAGAGAATACGTGGATTCTATACAAGGTGATGGTGCTTGGGATAGAATCCACGAAATGATCCAGCAAGGACGGATTGATGGTTGGGATATGCCACCTGTTAATGTGGATGGACACGAAGTCCACATTTTTCCCGGTGAAGATCGGGAAGTAACACTAGAGCAAGTCCAGAACGAAATCCGAAAAGTCTGGAAACAAGCACCGCCACCATGGGAAAGATACAAAGATGAAACACATTAGTCCCGAAGCATTTGTCAATGCTGTTCCGCTTGAAGAGAAGCAATTCACCCTGAAAGATTTGTCCAATCTTCTTCGTGATCCTTCACAGTGGCCGGAAGGCTTCGTTTGGGATTACACCGACGCTGAATACTGTGCGATGGGTTTGGTCGTAAAAAGCGTTCCGTCTGTAAGACAGATGGTCAATGGTAACAACAATGGAGGGGTTTACCTAAACAACTACCTCCACACAATGGCAGATTATTTTGGTATGCCTTTGTGGGCGGCGCGCAAAATTTTCTACAGGGCGGGTGAAAATGCCAGATTTGGTATTCTGGATATTCAGATGGAAAAGGTCAAACCGCAACGTGTCGCCAAGTTGATCGACAAGTATCTAGCAGAGACGGCATGAGTATCTTCAATCCAGATTTCTGGACTCCAGATCATGCAATTGGTGCTTTCTTTCTTATCCTGATCGGAGGTGCCATTATTCGATCTACATGGTTTGATTGAATGAGTCGTCTTGTTCGCGAAGCACTCCAAGACGCTGAGTTGCAAATCAGGTATTTGCATGAGCGTCTTGGATATGAGACAGGCAGCGGCAATGCTGTACTGACTAAAATCAGCATTGCCTTAGAGGAAGTGATCCATGAAGAAATACGAAATCAAGTGGACAGACCTCGCTAAGGCATTCGCTGTCAAGTGCGGTGGGTTGTCGGCAGTCGAAGAACAAGTTCGCGGTGAGATTGCTGATTCTGGCATAAGGAACATCAGCAATCTGATGTTTCATGTCGTGATTGTAAATGATACGAATTTCATTTGCACTCCGATCAATGAAAACTTGTTACAGGTCGATACCGCGACCTATGAAGAAATGGACGATAAGCTAGACGCTGGCCCGTTTGCCGGTTTCAAAGTTTGTTTCCCCAATGCCGATTCAGAGGATCGCTGAAATGAAAACTCTTCTATATTTTCTCTTTGTTATTCAACTGCTGTGTGTCGCGCTGGAAAGCACTTTGTTGTATTACAATCCTGATTCCACACTCATTCAGATTTGTTTTGCTATTGCTGTTGCTTGCGCGGCATATACAGTGCTGCAAATTAACAGGATAAGGAAGAACAATGCTTTTATTTCTGGTGATTACTGAGTGGTGTTGCGTCTTCGCATATACATATCTTGTATACACGCAAGGATTTGGTTGGTTTGATGCAATCGTCATGTCAATCCTTTTATTTCTTGCGGTGGGAATGACCAGAGATTATTTCAGGACGTGATGGTATGGACTGGCATTGGGCGCAAATGGCTATCGAAATCGGTGAGAAGGTTCGCAGACCACACTGGCCGATTGAAATCGAAGATGGCAATTTGCTTGTCTGGCATGTCTACACCGATTATAGTCGTTCTGGTTACTACGTCGGTTGGTATTCCGGCGTTATCGGCGCTGATTACAGCGAAGAACTTGTTGGGTTTGGAACCTCCAGCGGAATCTACATGCCTTCCGCCGAAGATTTAGCTGCTACTGATTGGACCACCGACAAGAAAACATCGTTGGCTGAAATCAATTATCTCGATACGCATCGTGTTCCGAGAGTGATTCACGAACCAAATCCAATCATTCCAGCACCAAGCGACAAGTATGTTTATGTTGCATGGGGATGTCTGATTAGCGTTGTCTTAATGCTAATTACTATATGGGGATAGGATTTGAAAATAGAGAGAAAATGTAATCCGACAACCTGTGAAAATGGTAAGTGTCGGGCAACTGGAGAATGCATTGATATTCCTGAATCAGCAATAGAGGAACTTCAAGCAATTCTTGACGAGCATCGTGATGAAATCATCGAGGAAGTAGCACAGATGCTTTCTGTTTCTTATCCAGACAACACAAATACGAATGCTTTCTGTGCAGCAATTCGTTCACTCAAAAAGGGGAAGTAATGTCTTTCGTTCTAGGATTTGCTATTGGCGCTGTGATTGGTTGGCAGTTTCCACAACCGGAATTTGTCAAAACAGCCGTTGATTGGCTAAAGAATAAAATCCAGTCTCAGTAAAAGCAATCAATTGCAAACTCCCGCTTAGTGAGCTACAAACTCCTAAGCGGGAGTTTTTTTATGAAAGATCACATCTACCGACGATATTTGTTGCGGAAGCCGCGCAAGCTGAAACCAATGCCTCAACCGCCAGAAGGTTGTATGTTTTCACCGTGGCCGTCGAGAGACATCATTCCCATATCACTAGTGGAAAGTGTTGTAAAAGATGGTTATAATGGTTATGATGGTTACGATAATCTAACACCAGAAGAACGCAAGGAACGGCGATTGAAAAGAATGCCGGTGTTGCCAAATGATGTATGAAACCACGATATACGCTGTCGGATTTATCGTCATCATGCTTTGCTTTATTGTATTGTGTGCTCTGGCAATTGGTCTTGCCGTTGCTTTGTTGTTTCTTTGGTTTCCCAAACTGCATTGGGGCCGACCAAAATTCGAAATGCAACTTCGCACTTATGATCCACGAATGATCATGATAACAAAACAGGATTGGCTTGGGTTAAAATATCCCAATATCACGCCAACACCTACCATCTCCAAGAAAACACTCGTCCAGAATCTTACAATCAAAAAATGGTATGGATTCAGTAGCAAGAACAAGGTAACTTGGTATTTTGGTTTACTCCGCTGTGAAGAGAACAAAGATGATTAATCACATTTGGGCTTGTTCATGCGGTGCTCAACATCCTTGTACGGCAGAAGATCAGGCAATCGGAGCGGTCTTTCATTGCACGGATTGCGACATAACATGGGGTTGTGTCCGTTCTCCCAAAGGTCCGAAGGTTTGGTGTGCTTTGCGACCAAGTGACGTCGAGTTTCATGGCTTGCTGGAAAATCCAGAGGAAGAATTGGATTACACTGGAACACGATGCAGTGTATGTGGTGAAGAACAGTATGACACGCCGAGCGGTGTAACCTGTCCGAATGGTCATGGCGGCGCTGATTCTGTGTTTTGGGATAATCCAGACCTAACGAGGAAAGAATGACAACGAAATATAAAGTTGGTGACAAGGTGCAGAAAATCGGTGGCCGTTATGGTGGACCGGGACGGATTGTTGGCATGACAGAAGATTTAGGTGCTATAGGCGGTCCTTACATTCTGTACAACGTCGCAATGAGAGTCGAGGGTGGATATGGCGAGTTTGTCCATGTCTTTCCCGCCTCAATGCTGGAGCCTTTGGAATGACATACGCAATCGTCTTGGGAGCAATCATACTTGTTCCTTGTCTCGCTTTCGCTGTTCATCAATTCTTTGTTGAACGAACAGCAAAACCTACCAATCTTTCAACCGAGGAATAAAAATGTACTTACTTGATCCGAATGCTCCCACAATTCCGGCTGGAAATGTTTCCCTTGGTCTCGTCGTCGGAGCCCTTTCTTTCTTTGTGATTGCCGCCTTGGTTATTTGGGGCGCTTCAATCCTCAATCAGGAAATGAAGTAATGTACAAGTATCGAGTGACAATCGAAGCATGGCCGTTTTCAACTAATCTTGGTGAAGCCGTCGATCAAAAAAATGCCGGTCAACGAAGGAACAATTTCATCGTGACTGCGGATGGCATGAGCGATGCTTATAAGCAAGCCGAATTGATCACTATCGGTATGCGAACAAATCCCAAGGTGTGGCAGACGCCTATTATTTCCATTATTCAGGTTGACTACTTGGAGAGCGAATATGTATCCAAGAGCAATGACATCAACAAAAAGATGGAAGAGGCTTTGAGTATTGCTCATGCAGCAATGTGCAGTCTCAGAACGGCATTGCATGACGAACCGGCAGTCCGTGGTCGTGAGTGGATTCCGCTAGGCACTACATTGAATGACGCCATTCGTGCTGTGTATCAGGCACTTCCAACAAAGGTATAAATCAAGGCTGCGTAGCTCAACTGGATTAGAGCAACGGATTTCTACTCCGTAGGTTGTGGGTTCGATTCCTACCGCAGTCGCCATCTTTGGATATATGAATGTCTTTTCATCCTTCACATGTCACTCGATATTCTGATTCTTCGTTTTACGATGAAATCTGCATTCATTGTGGGGCGACAGATAGGTTAGGGTCTTGGGGCGAATTAGCCAAACCTTGTCCTGTCAAGAAAGAATTGAAATCCGATCCTCTCATGACTCAATATAGTGGCGTGTACTTGATGAATGACGGTAGTGTCAAGCAAGGCGATTGGTATTTCAGTCGAAGAAGAGTGGATGATATGGTAAAAACCGAACACTGGTTTGGTGCCAAGAAATTATTATACATTCTAAAGAAGATGGAGAAATGAAATGACAAGATGCACCGTTACCGGAGAAGAACCGACCAACTCTACTGATGAACGAGTAGGTACATGACAAATATTAGCATGTTGATTAGATGGATCATCGGAGCCTTTTTCTTGGGAATGGGTGGTTCCAATTGGGGAGTATACGGTTTCTTTTGTGCTCTTGGAATGATCTTATGTTTATCAATCATCAGCGATCAAATCGAAGGTTTGAAGAAGAATGACGATTGATTCGGAAGTGAACATGACTCAAGAAAAACCTGTCTGCAATAAGAAGTATGACAAGGATTCGAAATACGAATGTGAATGTCATGAGAAGATGGGAAACGATTTCTACTTCCTGCCATTCGATAAATGCTTGCTCAAGGAACAGACAAAATGAGTTGGTTACTGGTTTTTCATTTCGTGATCGCTGGCACAAATTCCGTGATTATCGAGAGATTCGAGTCACAGAATACTTGTGTCAAGGCGGCTCACGAAATCATCGAGGTGTTACCGGAAGGTGAAGGCGCTGCATCCTATAACTGGCGCTGCAAGAACATTCACAGAGTCGAATGACCAAGAAAGAACTAGCAGAGTTTTTCAAACGGATATCCGCGAGAATTCAGCGCTTATCATCGCGACCTATCTCGGAAGATGATAGACGTCGGTTTGAGGAATTGAAAAGGAAAGCAAATGCTCAACGATAGAGAATATGCCGAGGACGATCCTCTCACTTCTGCAATGATGGATGCTGCTCAAGGCCATCCGCTTCTTGATGTTATTGCTGCATCAATGTCTGTTCTGTGCCAGAGTGTCTATCTCAAATCTGGCAAGGATGTTCATGTGGCGGTCGAAAAGATCGAACAGATTTGTGAACTCGCCAAGAAAGAAATCATGTTGAATGAGGGCAATTGTTCTCAACTTGATAGGAAATTGTCGTGAAAAGATATTTCCTGTATCTCGATGACATTCGTGTTCCAGACAGCTACAAACATTATGCTTTGTACGATATGATTTTCGTTTGTCGAAGTGCCGAAGACGCTTATCAAATGATTCTATCTCATGACTGGTTTAATGTACATTGGGAAATGTCACTCGATCACGATCTTGGTGATGGACAACCAACCGGTTATGATTTCGTCAAGAGAATAATCGAATATGATATGAATGTTTGGCCGTCTACCGCTCAAACTGGTGATTGTTCCAGTACCGGTAGAAAATTCTTTAACAGACTGGATGTTACTGTTCATTCAATGAATCCGGTCGGCAAAGACAATATGTTAAAGCTAATCGAAAACTACAGAGAACAACTCAAGGAAAATGCAAATGTCCGCTGATGGTATTCAAGACGATGTAGAAGACGCTCTGCAACACCCTGCTACTGTTGCTCTGATGGAGGCTGCTATCGGACACAATCTCACTGATGTTGTCATAGCGACGGTTTCTATTCTTGCTCAGAGTGTGTTGTTGAGTTCGACTTCCATCGAAGATGCCGATTCCAAACTCACGGCACTGATGGAAAGGTCTCGAAAGGAAATGCACATGAACAAAGATTTGTTGTCGCAATTCCAGAATAGAAAATCTTCATGAATATCGTAAAATGGAAAGCTGGAATTGCTGATGAAGCATGGAAGGTTGAGATTTGTGAACGCGATGCCAAAACCGCTTATACTATGCTCAAGACATTAGTTTATATTCTGTATGGAACGGAAGGTCGCAATCATACTCCTGAAGATATGTTGAAAGATATGTCTCAAATGTCTGGTAGAGAGATAGCTCAGAGTATTCAGAAATACATTGATAGCTGTGCCATTTCAGTTGAAAAAGAAAATGATTCTGGCGAAACCGTATGATGATTAGTTGTATGTACGGCATCGAGTTTGAAATGGAAAATAAACCGCCGCCACCCAAACGAACGGCGATTTATTCGCCGCGAAATGGAATTGTCTTCAATCTTATGATCTGGCAAAGCGATAGTTCTTATGGTTGGCAAATCTTCAATCAAGAAGTGTACGAGAATTGGTTGAACAATGCCCTATAATCCGCTGACCAATCAGTCTTGTGTTTGCAAGGATGAGAATGGCAATTTCTTGTGGCGCTGCTCATCCAATTCGAAAGTTTGTCGAGCCGACATGATGGATTGTAATTGGCCGGAATGCGATTGTTCTGTTCCATACTATGCCATGTCGTTACATAATCGAGTGATCTATTGCAGGAAAAAGAAATACAATGAACAAGATAGTCCAGAACATCTTTAATTCACTGATTATATTCTTCACCATCACCATGGCTGGTAGTATGGTTTGGGTGACCGTTGAAACACCAAATCTGATAACGGCAGCAAAGGTGTTCTTCTCCAGTATGATTCTAATCGTATTGTTTGGCTTCTTATCGTTACTATGGGATAACTTCAAAAATGACACTCGAAAAAGCACAGAAGATTTACAAGATCATTCTTAATGTATCGCGATCACTGATACTCATTTCCTTGTTCGCGGCACTTACATCGGTAATCTGGCTGGTGTGGGTTCCGTTCGATCCAATCGCAATCAAGTCGGCATTGACGTTTGCCATCCTGTTTGTGTTCTTTACGACATTTTCTCTTTGGTTGGATTCTTAGAACTTCGCAGCCGTCACATTGCTACTGCCATCCAAATTCATAACCACAATTCTTTGAGGCTCGATTGGTGGCGGTGTGAATGTGATTATTTCAGGCGCGGTTGGTTTATTCTGCGGCAATGGCAGCGGCGGGGCTGGATCATCCGAGAATGTCCCGTTAGCCGAGTGATAAATCTTCCGACCAAAATCTTTCTGTGGATCGGTGCTCTGCACTCCAAACACTTCAATGACCGTAAGGTTCTGTGGAAACAAGAACGAAACATCCTTGTTTGCGGCCATAACGATTCCGTTTACGCCACTATCCATCATGACAGTCATTTTGATCGAGTTAGGATCAATGAATGTTATTCTGGAATAATCATACCAATCCACTCCGCTTTGGTTTGAACAGAACAAAGCATTCGGTGGTGCTTCCTTTGGAAAAGGTTTTGGCTTATAGGGAGTCCATTCACCGTGATTTCTAATTTGCATCATGAGTATCCTACTGTATACCAACCAACATTGTTTCGATAAGCTTGCAAGTAACGACGTCTCTCAATAGCCGGATAAGGAACATTGGCCGTTGAGGATGCATAAGCTCCCGAACTGGAAATTCCAACACCAGTAACGAATGTGCCAAATGTCTTCGAAAGGCTGTATGAAGAATAAGCACCACCACCTTGAAGAAGAACATCTGCAACCGCCGAGGCCGTGTTGTAAGAACTAACGGAAGACGTACCGCCAGCAACGCCGGTCACAACCGTAATGTACGAATAGTAATAACCTGTAACGACCGTTCCGCCCCAATAGTCGCGAGTTTCAGAACCGGCACCGATGCTCACATCGCCAGCATAAGCTAATCTCATTGCTGTGATTGGATAATCGAAATCGCCTGTTCCCCACAATCTTCCGGCAGCACTGTTGACATGAGCGCCGCTGAAATTGTAGGTCGATCCATCCCAATACAGATAATAAGAGCCGGAAGAACCAAATCGGATAATTCCTCGTCCATTGTTTCCGCCGTATCCATACACCCAAATTTGACCCGAAATAAAATATGGATCGGTTGGAGTCGTGAGTTGTCCATTTACGGTCAAGGCACCAGTGATTGTATCACCAGCCTTGTTGACCGGAGTATATCCAATGGCGGGTTGATACGATGACGCGGATTGAACTGCCATCGATCCTAAACCAAGATTTTGTCGAGCCGTGACCGAATTGGTGATATCCGACAGATTGTTTACGGTCTTGAGAACGCCAGTTAAGCTTGCTCCGTTTCCGGTCAATGTGCCAGTAATGGAAACATTGCCCGCGCCCATGCTCGGAACATTCAAGTTGGCAATGGTGGCAAACGAGATATTCGCTGAATACGACGTGAAATTGGTAATCGCGCCATACGAAGATTGAATATTGTTTGCACCAATCGTATAGTTTGCCGTGATTGTATTGGTTGACATGGTGTTCACGGTCAGGACGTTGAACAGCAAACCATTACCAGAGAAGTAGTTGGCTGAAACCACATTGGCCGAGACGTTGACAAAGGCCAAAGTCTTGCCGGTCATGGTGTTGACAGTCAGGGCATTGACATTCGATGAAACGAAATTACCGGAATTGGCATTTAAGTTATTCGCGCCGAAGGTAACAATGCTTCCGTTGTTGGATGTGACGCTATTGGCATTCACATTGACGAAAGTGCCATTCTGGATTTGTAAATCCGTGCCGTTGGCCGTGGCATTCACGGTCGAGTTGGCAATGATCGTCAACGAATTCTTTGTCAGGATCAGATTGTTTGACAGTGAAATTGTCGAGTTATTCACTACCAGATTTGTTGTGCCCTGTCCAACAGAGATTGTATTGGTGGAGAAAACGAGATTCGATCCGACCGACAGAATGTTTGAATTACCATCAAAAGAGAATGGACCCAAAACCAGTTTGGTCGAATTTGCCATCACAACATTTGTGGTGATGCTCAGATCGCCAAGGCTTTGAACATTGCCGCCACCTAAACCATCAGATACTCTGATTGTGTTGGCACCGACAATACCTTGAACGAAAACATTACCGCTCGTCACCGAACCATTTGATGATTGATCGGCAGTGACGACGCTGTTTGCCATTTCCTCAATAATGGCATTGGTCTTGTCAACCAAGACTTGAAAGGTATCTTGAGCCGGTGCGGTATTGATTTCAGGTAATGAAGTTGTCACTTAGTCAAAGCCTCTAAAATCTTTCCGAGGCTTTCCTTGATATCTGCAACATCCTGTTCCAGACCAGAGAGCCTTAATTTGATTTGTTCTTGTTCTTGTTTCTTCTGGCGCTGTAGACGGATTGCATGAAATTCACCAGTCTCAGTATTTAGAATGGCATTCGTTTTCATGTCTTTGACGAATCCATCAATATTGGTTTTCTGGAAATTATTCTTCATTTGGTCTTCACTTCACGAGGTTGTTGATGCACCACTTCCAAGTGAGTGACATGAGATGTACCGTCATTATGTTTGGTGTGGCCGGTAACTCGGAATCGTGTTCCTCTGTGCAAGAGGACTTCGTGTTCATGATTGTTGGAATTCTCATGCATATCGACATGATGAGCCTTGTCACCCGGTTTCAGATGGATTGCGAAAATGTGTTTGGTTCCTGAAAAATCATGAGCTACCGTATGATCCAAGGTTGTCGAAGTAAAGCCATGATCGGTGAATTCATGACCGACCTTTTTCATGGTTTTCGATCCGGGGCCATTCTTTCCTTGTCCTCCACGATAAACCGTCAGGGGATGAGTCAGTTTGTTATCAGTTGCCTTGTCGAGATGATCCACCATGGGTTTTGAAGCCAACGAGCCGACATGATGGATTTTTGACAAAACTCTATCGTTGCGAAGGGCTTTGTTCACAACATCGGAATTGATCTTGTACTTTCTGACATGGCCGAGAGTTTCTTTGGAAAGTGATTCGCCATGTTTCTTGAATTGAGAGACAGCCGGATCATGATCGTCATGAATATGAAGATTGAAATTCTGCGGCGCTTCCTCTTTCAGGTTCGAGGAATGATGCTCGATATCACCGTCACCCCAACAAAATTTATTGCTCTTGTTGAATTGAGAAAACGATTTCATGTCACCACCAACTATTTCTTTGTTTCAATGGCCTAGCTTCCTGAGAAACAACCGACAAATGGGTAATGTGGTTTTTATCATCCTCAGAATGATGAGTTACCTTGAATCTCGTTCCTCTATGCAAGAGGACTTCATGTTCTTTCTCATGGTAATTTTTATGTCGGTCCAGATGATATCCCTTATCACCCGGTTTCAAATGAATTGCGAAGATATGTGATTTCTTTCCCCTTGAAGAAAAAGTACGAGCTACTTCTTTCTTCAATGAAGTTGAGGTAAAACCGTGATCGGTAAATTCATGGCCTTTCTGTTTGAATTTTTTTGCACTTGCGGAATGATGTCCATAAGCACCACGATAGACTGTCAAAGGTTCTTTCAACTTGAATGAAGTGACATGATCCATGTATTTGACATGCTGATGTTCATCCGAATACAAACCTTTGTTCTTTCTCAGAGGTTCGTTGATATCTGATTTATCTTTGTATGACTTGAGAGCCGTGACATGCTTTCTATCCAGCTTATGTTGAGAGAATTGATTGATTTCTGGCGGAATTTTTTTTTCGACCTTCTCAACTAACAAATCTTCTTTGATAACAGAGTCGTGATGCTCAAGGTCATCGTCACCCCAAGCAAATCTATTGTTTCTGCTGTTATGAAACTCGGAAAACGACTTCACGACTCACCATCTCTTCAAGTAAAAAATCATTGCAGGCCATGCCAGAAACCAGAGAATGACAAACAATGCCTTTGATCCATGACATTCAAAAACCTCCGGGGCATACCACAAGCTAAAGAGCGGAGGAATCAGATAGTAGGCAAGCAATAGTAACCAGAACGTCATGGTGCTCAATGCCGGTGGAGTAATGAAAAACACCCAAAACAATTTAATTTCTTCCCATCATATATTTTGTTCTCTGAATATTTGTCATCAGATCAGTTGAATCCATATCATTCTCCGTCTTTGGATGAAACTTTTTCGTCTTGGTATGATAGTAACCGGTGTCGTGAGTGTCCAAAGCCTTGTCGATATCTGAATGAATCTTTCTCAACAAATCCTCATGAGTGTTTCCCCGCTTTCCAGCAATTACCTTTCCGTTATTGATATTCTGTATTGCCGGAACTGCATGTTTCCATAGATCATGATGCGGATGATTTTCCTTGGAAAAGGGAGAATCATTCTCATGAAGAAAATCTACAAACCCTAACATTAGGCCGAGACCGCCAAGGCTTGAATGTCATCGATCATTGGAACAATCACTGTATTGCCAGACAACAGAACGAATTTCAGTTGAATGACATTGAAGGTATTAAACTCAACTCCAGAGAGATTGTAATACTGAGCGACATTCGAATTCAGGCCGTTGTTGTAAACCTGATGAGGATAAGCGATCTTATCGAGTGTCATGGTGCCGACAATGCCGTTATTTGAAACTGGTTTGTTTAATGTCAGAGACGTATTCGAGGTAATCGAGTTGATCGTCGCAATCATATAATTTGTCGGGAACAGCGGCGAATAGATTTTCACCATATCACCCACGGCAAGGTTGGCTTGGAATGTCGTTCCTGAGCCTGCCACGGTCGCTGATGATAGTGTTGTTGAGACAGAACCCGCCAGAGTAAAGGCAGAATTTGGCGCTGGTTGCAATCCCCATGTCATCTGATAGGTATCACCCAGATCAACCGGGCTGGAATAGGTATTTGCTCCCGAACGAAGCTGGAGCATTGTCCATTCCTTGTCGTCAAATGCATCCGAATCGTTGGTATTATACAAACGAGCAAAAGCCACGATATTTGCTCCCGGTGGACGGTAAGCCGTGGCATAGACCAGCAAATCTTCTGCATAACTGTTATTTGCCAGCGAGAATTTGACTTCAATGCCCTTGGCCCATGCATTGCCGTAGTTGGTGTTTTCATAGGAATAATCATTATTCAGAATGTAATGAGTAAAGGTGACCTTGGAATCGTAACCCACGACCTTAGTGGCGGTGAAATCATTATTCGAAGATGTCAGGAATGTCAGCACCGAGGCATTGGAATACAAGCCCATGGAACTACCATTCGTCGAGCCTCCGAGCCCGCCTGATATCGTTCCGTTGGCATAAGGTGTCACTAGCTCCATGGACCATGACGGCAATACACGGCTCTTGCTGTTGAGATATGAGCGTCGTGTTACACCACTCTTGATATTGTAAGAATCCCATGCATCATCCGCATCACAGTAATAGGTCTTGCCCAGAGAAGTCGCGGCATCGGAAACCACATAATATGGCAATCGCTGTTTAGTACCGAAGGCCGTACCCACTGGATTGTTGACGCCAAGTTGTGGCAGCAAATCACCCACTTCCAGATTGATCAATTGACAATTTGAGAAGTAACCACCGACGCCGTTATTGGCACCATACTGTTCTGATCTGATTACCGAACCGATTGTTGGTGAAAATGTCGCGCCACTTCCAGTTGAGGGTTGAGCCGAGGAATTTGAAATTGACGTGACAATGGCCGAGGCATTGACGAAACCCGCACCAGCATTTGCCATATAGACCGAAGTGATTCCTCCGGTGGCATTTGTTGTCAGATTGGCAATCGCTGAATATCCGCCCAGAACCTTTCCGGCAACATTTTCATATCCGGTGAAAGTAACATAATCGTTATTTGAATATCCCGTTCCACCATTGGTAACAGCAATCGACAAGATCGAGTTATTGACAAATCTGGCGGAAGAATTGGCCGTCGAATCTTTCAGAACGGCAACTCTTGTTTTTAATCCATCAATACGAGCCGTGAACATTTGATCATAGACCGCAACCGGAGCCCGCATGAATGTGGTCGAGGTATTGGTGAATGGAAAATCCTGTGAGACCTGAAGAACGGAATTTGAAATGACGTTCGTCACTCTGCGGATGACATAACCTTCCGTATTGGAATCTTGCTGCCAACCACCGACCACGATATATTCTGGCGTCGAGTCATTCAGATTGAACAACGAAGACCAATTCAAGGTATTTGAAACCGCAAGAATTGTATTCGATCCCTGATTGATAGAAATCGCGGCGGGATTTTTGTTGTTGGGGTAAAGCGGTCCCCACTGGAAACACAACTCATTCTTACCGATGGTGTTTGCCTTGGAGGTTGGATCGTCAAAGGCAACATATTCATAGCGGTGTTGTGGAATGTTAATCACAATGTTTCCATTGATGACATTCGCAACCGAACCGCCATTGTAAATGGTGTTGGCATATGTTCCCAGATCGAAATCGCCAGAGACAGAATATCTCGCCACGAAAATTTCCATGGTGAGAACCGTCATCGAAGAGGATGACCAGAACTGTTCCAAGTAAGTCGCATTGGCAGTTTGTTCGATACCTGTAGCCGTTCCAGAGTTGATCATGGAATTGTTGGAAGAGGTATTCGAAGTAAGAGATGTTGGCGGTGAGATATACGAGAAATAATTTGAGATATTCGGATCGGTTGAGATTGTGGAAATCTTCAGATCGCTACCGAAGGCCAATTCGCCGGACGTGGATTTATGAAGTTCGAATTCCTCGTCACCATCAAACTTGATAACCAAGGCATAGTTTGCATTGGTCTGAATGGCTAGGGGTCTGGAAAAACGATAGGTTGTCGGAAGGGAAGCATCGTCCGATACCTTCACATCCGCCCATTCCACTCTCACGAATGGTCTGACATTGATGTTTGTAATATCAGGAACCGATTTTGTGCCGACCGTTGGAACAATGTAAATCGTTGTTCCGGGATTTAAGATACCCGAACGATTGTTTGTTGCCAGAGGTTTCTTCTTGAAGAAGAGATTGATCGCGGTGACATCCGCTTCCGCCGAATTATTCAGCGAGGCTTTTGACACATAGAACAGTTGAGCACAATTAAACATTAATCTTCTTTCTTACCAACTAAGTGATGGGCTTGGTCTACTGATCGAAACCAATTCCAGAGTTGTTTGGGCCGACGAATTGGTCGCAACAAACTGACACAACACATTTCCCATATGAGTCGTTAGAGGTGCCGTGCTAAAAGCACCAAATCCAAATGGCGTTTTGTTTGTTGTGTTGTAAGCGCCTGCTAGATTAGATAGTGATTGTGAAACTGGCGATCTGACACTCCAAGGCAATTGGGAACCGACATTGAACTGACCCGAAATATAATCCGAGAGCATGAAGATGAAGGCCAAGTGACCGGAAGCATCCGTCGTCAGGACATTGGAACCGATAGAAACTCCAGCGATGCCTTGATGATAACTCGCTGCCGAGTAAGCCTGATCGGTGGCGTCGACGCCATTGATATAGAACCGGTGTGTTGTGTTTGGCTTCAATCCGGTCACAACCCAATAGCAAGGAATGTTGAACAGATTTTCTTGATTGGTGTTTCCTCCGCTCATTCCGGTTTCTGGTGAAGCCCATCCGGCATCAACACCCGTGCTGGTGTACGTATCAAGAATGATTTGTGTCGCTGGATTTCCAGAGTCACCCGCAGCCATGCCATACGGAGTGATATAACGATTTGGGAATTCTCCCGCTGGACCGATACGATATGAAACCAGAGAGCCGCTATAAATGGTTGGCGCTGGCGGTGGCACAACGATTGGTGGCGGCGGAACAACGACGACCGGAGTAGTAATAACTGGCGGTGTCACGATCACCGTATTTGTTGTTGTCGGTGGCGGTGGCGGCGGTTCCACAATCACAGGTGGCGGAACGATAACTGGTGGCGGTGGTTCTGGATACGTCGCATTGTTCTGATCGATCAATTTATAATCGATGTATGGTTGCGACAGAATGGCAGAATCCGCATAATCAACTCCCCACTGGAAGTATGGAGGTGCCATCATCGTATTGACAATAGACGCCGCATAAGCCGGGTTTGTCTTATCCTGAGAAATGGCAGTATCAAAGGAATCAACAAACAAACCAAACTTGAAGCGAGTTGTTTGTCCGTCAGATGACAGAACGACCTTGTTGACCATATCGGTTTCCAAAGCGGACAAGCCGATATAATACTCAACCGCTTTCAGACGGCGATCCAGATTTCCAATATCGGCTTGGGTGTAAGCCGTTGGTTGCTGAGACTCAATCACATTTGATGGAAGTTGAGTTGTGATTAGCTTGGCATTGTTTCTGGTCTGGTTGTTTCGCTCATTGGCAATTCGCTTGACAAGAATTTCCTTCATCTGAGCAGACATACTCATCGGAAGATTTGGATATGATGGAATCAACAAATCGTTGAGTTTCATCGTTCCGCTTGGCTGGTTTGGTGTTGTTAGTTCCGCACCAGTCTTTGCCGGGTTGCCAGAAATGGTAAAGATGTTTCCGTCTTTCGCGACAAACACCGAATCAATTCTCGTCCCATAAAACTCAATGTTCGAAGTGAAGAATGAGTCAGGGGTTGGAAATTTGATGACGTTCGCTGGATTTGAAGTATCACCAAATGACAAAGAATAAGTCGGATTGACCGGAGCACCCGAAGCACTCGATGATGGTGCCACGGTGTTTGCAGCAATCGGTCTGAAATCGATACAATTCAGCAAATCATAATATTCACCCTTGGCGGTATAGACTTCCGGCACTTCGAATGAGTTGACCGAAGAACCAAGATTTGCCAGAGGCAGAGAATCGGTTGTGGTGATTGTTGTCAGGTTCGCAGACAGATAACTTGTCGAGTTGTAGAAACCCTTGGTTGGTGTTGAGAAATAATCAAACTGCACAAGCAACCAATCCGAGGCACCGACAGAATAACCGGATGTCGGTTGAACATACAAATAACTAAGATCGAGGAAGTCTTCAGACTGATTCGAATCGATGTAGAAGTAATTCGTCACATCGGTTGAGGATGTATTGACCGAAGAATTGGAGAATGAATAGACTTTCTTGAGGCGGAAGGCATCCGGCACTCCCAAACACCATGGACCAAGTCTTCCATCCGCATTGTTCGCTGCACTGATTTTCACAAATTGATCGCGAACCGCTTGCTTGGTTCCGGCAGGGGCTTCGATCTGAGCAACGTCAACAGCAATCGTTAAGTTGGATGAACCACCAGTGATTTGCAGATTGGTTCCGAAATTCAGGGTCATCACCGAACCATTGGTCGAGACATTACCTGTCAAACCAGAACGAGTACCAAAAGGAATCGGAACATAAGTCGGGAAAGCACGGTAACCTGAAACTGACGATGAAGAATACGAACAATTCGAACCCAAGATCATGACAGTATTGTTGACAACATTTTGCACTCGTCTGATGACTTGTGTCGAGGCATTCGCAAACAAGTTGATATAATCACCAGCAACAAAATCAGTAGCAAAAGTCGTGGAAGTACCAGTCACATTCGGACTTGTGGCGGAAACACTCAATGTTCCGGTCACGGCAGTCTGAGCCGCCAAGCTTTGGCTTGGAATGACAATCAAATTCTTCAAGTCGGCTGAAGTCATCGCATTGTTTGGTCTGGGCAGATACGATGCATAAGGATCGCTTGAAACCGAATATGAAATGATTCCGGTATTTGTCAGCGCCGCAGTTTGTTGAGTGCGATAGATGAAATTGACATTCGCCGCATTCTTGAGCGAATCAACACCAGAACGGAAGATCAGAGAATCAAATTCGGTGTTTCCGAGTTTCGCAATTTGCTGGCCGGTTGTCGGAGACAATTCGGTAACAACGTCACCAATACCTTTGGTTGTTGCGATATGATCATACCAAGCAATCGCACGAACATTTTCAAAGTTGTTGCCAGTATACATCTGTATATTGAACAAATACAAACGATAAACAGCTTCTGGAGTTCCCGGTGTGCCAGACTCCCAGACAACAGAACGAATATTGGCAACACCTATCGGAGTAGTCACACTTATAGGTGAAGTGTAACCATTAAAAATAAAGTTCGATGCTACTGGATAAAAATAAACAATATCACCAGTTGAGAACTGATACGATCCGCCGAAATTCTTGACGCGAATCCAGTTTCCATAATTCAAGGAGATTGAATAGTTATTGGAAAAGAATGAATCGGTTGCTTTCTTGATGTCCATTGCGAAGTTGCGAGTTGTCTCAACCCGATAACCGTCAATGTAAGCCTTGCCGGGATCAACGATAACTGAAACCGTATTGCCTTCCAAGGCATTGTTAGCCGATGATCTTGTCGTGACTTGGAAACGATCAATCGAGAAGTTACCGGAAACTTCCGCTGTTCTTCTCGCCATCTCATCACCAATTTCAGAGTAAACCGAAGTTGGATTTTGCTGATAAGGGACGCCTTCCGACCAAACACAAATCTTCAGGAATGAGGAATCAATTTCTTCCGTGTTTGCCAAAACAAGAATTGGATTGACTCTGAGACGATCAGCACCCGGAGCCTGATAGTTTGGAAAGCCAGCCGCGTTGTCATAGAGTGTGGAATCGACATTCGCATCCACGATGGTCTCGATAGAATTGAAACCAACCGCTACATTCGAGGGCATTTGATCGTATTTTGAAACGATGATGCTTTGCTCACCGACCCGAAGGAACATGCCCTTCTGGTAGATGATACCATTGGAAATGGCGAAACCATAACCATTACCGACCGAATCAACCGTGTTGGCAACTTTCAGTTTGGTCTTGTAGTTTTGTGGAATGAGGTCAAGAGTTGTGAGACCGCCAGAGTTGTTTGTGGAACGAACGCGAACAACAGGCAGGACAGAATATCCCGCGCCCTGATTGGTCATCTTGACATCAACGATACGACCAGAACCGTCAGTCGTGAGCGAGGCCCCGGCACTTTCACCGAAAATCTGGGTGACCGTACCAACCGCCGAGTTGGTTGTGGTCTGGATCGAGGAATTTGAAATCAGCGTCCAACGAGACGAATTGACATCGCCATTGGCAAGATCGACGTCGCGTGGTTTCAGGCCGAGAATGATTTCGCCAGAGGAAGCCAGCGTATTCGAGTCAATCGAAGTAATCTGAAGGTTTGAAACACCCTGCGTCACATAATCCGAGACATTGAATGAACCGGAAGAGACATTGACCGCAACCGCCGAGGTGAAGATCACGGCATCCGAGTTGGCGAATGAAACACCACCATTGTTGGCGGTGACTCTGAAAATGGAAACATTCGCGTCGGTAACGATCAGTTGATCGGCAGGAGCGAAGGCATGAGTGTTGCCGTCATTACCAGCATTGATGTACTTGACATAGATTGTCTTGAGGTCCGGCGCGGTGGATTCAAAACCATCAGAGTAGTTGATCACATAACCACGAAGGCCGTTGGCATTGGTGACAAACAAACCAAGATAATCCGAGGCTGTTGTGGATTCCCCGAGGACGTCGGAGTCCAGAATCTTCACATATGGATAAACATCCATGAAGCTGAAGTTACAACCCTCAACGATAGAGCCTGATTGATAGATCGAGTCACCAAATCTTTCAATCTGCTTTTGCAGAATGTCTTGAAGCTGATTGAGTTCGCGAACTTGGACAGCCAGATTTGGCTTCCACAAAATTCGAACATCATTCTTTTCCTCTGAATAATCGTTGAAGTAAGGAGCGACATTCAGATCAGTTTCAATTGGCATCTAACTCTTTCTTCCTCAAAAACTGACAATCAAATTGATTTGCTCAGTTTCTTTTTCATTTCGTGTGACCGGAGTGATATTCTCCAGATACAATATCTTTCCACTATCGAATGTAATTTCAGGATCGTAAATGTTGCTCAAGGTGCCGACAGCATCAGAATTTGCACCATTGATCACATTCGAATCTCTGAAATTACCAACCACATTAGTAGAGTATATTGTAAGTAGACCTGTGTTAGTATTTAGAGAGGTTGAATGAACCAGCGCAGAAGAAGTCGCTTCCGCCAAACTTGTTCCTTGATAGATCATTTCGTTTTCTTGGAAAGTGCCGCTGACAGAACCAACAATCATTTTTTTCATTGCATTGAAAGTACCAAAGCCTTTGTAGACGCCATTTCTCAGGATGGTATCAACTGTGCCGAAGGCACCACTCTGAAGACCGACCAAAGTCGTTCCGGTGCCGATAATGCCTTTCAGGTCACCGAGGACTACCGAATTGGCTTCTGCGGTTCTCAAAACGGTTGACTCGAATGGAGTAATATTCGCCAAAAAGACTTCCACCGACGAAGTCAACGGAGATGGTGTTTTGATTGTCATGGATGAAGAATTGGCAACAACATTGACCTGAGCAAGATAAGTGATCGATGCATCCGTGTTGGATTTGAAAAACAACCAATCGTCTGCCACGAATGTCGTATCGAAATGAGATAGATTCGAACCAACCACTTCTGTTGACGTTGCCGTGAGATTTACATCCGTATCAACCAAACGATATGTGAATTGTTTGACTTCCTCATTCAATGCAAACGATGTCGAGGTTGCTCCGGTAAAATTCACAATCACATTGGAGAATACCGGATCAGCAATGACGCCAATTTGTTTGAAGGTGTTGGTTGCCGGAATGGTATTTTGTTCGGTGTTTGCAAACAACACGGAAAATGACACATGAGTTGCTTTCAACTCGGAAGCTGCATCGGAACCATGCCCATCATATGGCGAGAAAATTGGACGGATCGAGGCCGGGGAGACTTGCAAGATGCTATTTGCAATCACATTAGCCGTGGCAAAATTATATCCTTGACCCGGTGCCAAGACGTCGATTCGATAGATCGAGTTTGAAACGGCATTAACAAGCGCCCTCGCCTCTGCATTGACGCTCTGTCCGGTGCCTTTGATGGTGACGCCGGGATAGATTTGATAACTGGAAAGATTCTGTGGTTGAACGGCAAAAGCAGAATCCAGAACGACAAAGTTACCATTCGCATTCGAAAAGTAATCTTTCACCATCTTGTATTGTCCGGCACCCGTTCCGCTGGAAATGTACAAGTTACAACCAGTATAGAAGCCATTCACGGATGAAGAGTTCGCACCCAAGGCATAGAGCAGCGTATTGCCGCCGACTCTGACATCAGAACCGGTGAATGTGCCCAACAACCAGTTACGATATCCCGATCCAGCCACGTCAATGTTGAAGACATTCAATGCACCCGACACAGCACTTTGTTCGACGTCGGTGTTTGCTTTTAGTGGAAAGAAGTTGGCGGTGCCGAATTTTGAAATGGTCGAGTCATCGACGCTGTACATATACTTCCAGAGATATCCATCAGACGTTCTGTAACTGGTATCTTCGATATCGATCTGAGAAAAATCTGGAGCAACCGTCGAAGGGTTTCCATTGTCGTTGTCCAGAACTTTCCAGACATGTGAATAAGCCCCGGCATTCACGACAGCATAATAATCCTTTGTTTCGAGTTCTCCCTCGTCATCATACTTCGCATATACCGTGTTTGCAGTATACGGAATGTATCGAATCAACAGAGACGCATCTTGTGACGACACTCTCTTGGCCGAAATCATGTTGCGATAAGCATCGTTAATTTCAAAAATCGTATCTATTGGCGTAACAACAGTGTTGGTATCTGGAACATGATTACCAAGAAAAATGTAGTAAGCCGAGTTGGCTTCTTCATCAATCGAGGCAACAAGTTCTTTTGCCAAGAATGTGCGATAACTTGAAGGAATGAGATTCGTATTTGACATTTAATAACCTTTATCCAGAAATACCGTTTGTATTCGACCCACCAAAACCTGTTCCGACAGAATTAACTTCCGAGATAATATTTACAGTCGAGTTACCAGAGGCAGAACCAACAAACATTACCGTAGAAGCGCCGATGCCTTGAACGCTGGCATTGCCAGTAGCCCCACCAACGACACTAATCGGAGGAACTTCACCAATCGCAGCAACGGACGTGTTGCCAGCAATTTCACCGACCGCTCCAAATATGTAATTGGAAATAGCCGAGACATTCGCAGAACCATTGGCGGTGGCGATCAGGTCAATCGTGAAACCACCAACACCGGAAACATTAGCAAAGCCCGTGGCATTCGCAGTCAGATCAATCGTGAAACCACCGACACCGAAGACATTGGCGAAACTATTCATTGCGCCGATTGTGTTTGCGCCATAAACAGTCTTACGGACATTCGATTCTACATCGATGTTTAGATTGGAAATGTTGTGATAGTAAAAAGCACCAAATGCTTTTGTGCCCGCCACATGCAAAATTTCCTTGAGCATATCCTGATAACGATCAAAAGTAATTGGTGATCGGACTTCATACGAAGAAACTTGTCTGTAATCTGAGTCATGAAGCTTTTTAATATCGGATAAGAAACCATCCTTGGTTCTATAGAATCCTCTGCCGGTCCCTTGTGTCAGCAACAATGTCTGACCGGTAGCGACAACATTTCCATTTTGATTGACTAAAGTAACTGGTTCGTTTTGCTCGTATCCCCAACCCGAAACAGAGACCTTGACATCGGTGATATTTCCATTAGTCGTGACAACTTCAGGAACGATCCTGCCGTTCATGCCCATATACATTCCACCCACATCAGACGCATATTTCGTTTGTGTGGCATTGAACACAACATCGAGATGCGCGACAGTACCAGAACTTTCACCGATAAAGGATGAGTTAGCTTCGAATTTATTGATGTAAGACAATTTTTCAATCGTCAGTGTGTTGTTTTTGATGCCGACAACAATACCCTTGGCATTGCTCGATGCTTGTGAGACGACTTCATTCAACATGAAACTGGCCGAGGCATTCGAGAATTTCAAATCACCCAAAGCAGGAATTTTGCTGGAGAATATCATCGGTTCTAAAACACGAACGAAAGGTGCTACGTCGTAGTTCTGACCCGGCGCAGTAAAAGACAGTGAAGTGATATGACCGATATTCAAATCAGTGTATGTCAGAGCGTCTTCAAGATATGAAGAAACATTGGCGGAAGGGTCTTTCGGAAATCCGTATGCCGTCGCACCCAACTCAACATTGGCATAATCATTGATGAAATCCGTATTGAGATTTACAATCTCTCTATGGTTCAAGTTATTGCCGAAACTCACATTCGCAGAACTTCCGGTTGAAATTCTTTGGAGTCTTGCGGTGGTTCCTGACAAGGTAGTTTTAACCGGCGCTCTTGTGTCGATAACGAAGCTATTATTTGATACTGAAACAACACCAACAGTCATCATGATGTTAGTGAGTTTGGCCGAGGCATTCGAGAACTGACCGGTAACGATTGTATTCGAAGTCCAAGGTCCGATACGATCCTGAGCATAGAACGTTCCGATAGAATCTCTAACAGCAATGTAGTTGAGTGTTGCAGTTGTGTTTGAATTCAACGAAATTTTCTCTTTGGTGGAGAAGGTTCCGTGAATCTGTTCGATATCGCCTTGGAATGCCAGAGACTCGCCAATAATGTTGGCGGTCGCTGTTGTGTCGGTATAAGAGAACAGGTTCGCTGATATCGTATTACCAGTGTTGAAAATGATTGTATTTGGCGAAAACGATCCATTCGAAACATAGATCGCCATTTCACCTGTTGATGAGC
>Ga0134128_10002145_pt1 | contig 24617 bp, 33 predicted proteins | sample KB31754_FD_96462 | JGI IMG/M metagenome (GOLD analysis project Ga0134128, IMG submission 96462) | Terrestrial soil microbial communities with excess Nitrogen fertilizer from Kellogg Biological Station, Michigan, USA - KB3-175-4 | ecosystem: Environmental > Terrestrial > Soil > Unclassified ...
GCTCTTGCCGGATTTGGTGCTACAAGTGCTATTACTGCGCCTCCTGGTGAACCACCCGGACAAGGTACGTGCGCTCATGGCAATAGCTCTACACCCTGTAAGACCGATCCTTCAACTAACGGTAAAGACTGTGATCCCCACGGTAACAATGGAGGGGTGAACGAAGATCATTGTCTAGGGACGACTTCATCGTCAACTACAGTAACAACATCGACAAGCTCGACAAGCACTTCTACTCCAACGACCACTACGACACCGAAAACAACTTCATCAACATCATCTACGACGAACACATCGCCTACGACGACTTCTTCTACAAGTACATCAGGAACAACCACGTCGTCATCTACTACAACAGGTTCCACCACTACTACAAGTACGACGTCCCCTGTAGTTGGTACTACCACGACAACATCGGGTGCCCCTGCCGGTACTACGACGACAACGAGCCAGCCCTCGACTAATAAACCTGTTAAGCCCAAGCGCAAGACTAATGTAGTTGGGCCACCACTTGCAGCTAAAGGTACGCTGCCCTATACAGGAATGGAGGATAACCTGCTAGTGATTATTGGTGTGTTGATGACGTTTACAGGATTTGTTCTTAGGAGAGTTAAAGCATAGGAGGATAAGATGAGCCGCATAGTGATGTTTTTGGCACTATGCGGATTGATTGGAGCTGGATTTGGCACAAGTGCCATTCTGAGTAGCTCAGGAGAGCATTCAGTCTGCAATTCTGCTACAACTACAGGACCAACTCATACAGCATCATGGGATGGAAACAACGTTTACACAGCACCCGGTGATGTTCTAACGGTAACTGCTTGCGTAACAGCTACAGATCAAACTACAACCGTAACTGTTCCAACAACCATTTCTACTAGCACGACTACGCCTATTACTACTACAACGCCAACCACTACCACAACTGCGGCTACTCCGCTATTTGATGGTAGGGCATCAGGAATGACAGCAATTGATCCTATTGGTGGGCCAGGACATCAGACACAAACTCCAACTGTGTGGAGTTGTATGTGTTATATCAATGGTAATGTCAAACTGGTTTCTGACGATACCTATGGCAAAGCCTACCAGTATACTACGAACGATTCTTCCACAAACGGATGGTACGATCCTGGTACACTAAAGGGTGCCAGCGAGTTGACTGAAACTCGTTCTGCTCCTTATACTGGTCATTGGGATTGGTTCCGGTTTGCTATCAAAGTTCCGTCAAGTTGGCAACAAACAACTTGGAATATCATGTTCGAGCCTAATTTCCCTGAAATCACATCACCGCCTGTTGCTATTCGCTTGTCACCTAGAGCAGCAGATGGTAGTTATGCTTGGACGCGCAGCAAATACACAGCATCGTGGTGGGAAATGTCGTCTAACGTATCTAATACGTCAGGGGGTTCTTCTTACACTGACCATGACTACTGGATTCAGCCCGTTGATTATGACCAATGGACAGAATTCGTATGGGGCATTGATTACGAGACTAATCTGACTGGTGCATTCAAGGTCTATACGCGCCCTGTGGGGGGTTCTTGGACATTGAAAGCATCGGCCACTAACGTCAATACCTATCAGATGAAGACAAGTAGTCCGAACGATGTGCAGATGCTGTATTTCGGGGATGAGCCGTCGAACGGCTGGCCTTCGGTGCTGCCGACGAACACGGTTTTGATGCAGGGGTACCGTAGATACGCAAATGAGCAAGATGCATTGAACGCTCCCAATTAGATTACGGAGGTTTGATGACTCTGGACGAGATTAAACTGTACACCCTCCAAGAGAGAATCAAGGCATACGTCTATTTCGGTGTTGATGCCGAAATGGACTATATCGCTAATAAGGTTGAACAAGAGGCACTTGATCCAGATCACGAGAAAAACATACACGACATAGAGTGGCATAAGAAGCAAGAGAATATCTTCCAAGCTAAGATTGAAAGAGCAAATAAGAGGATTGAGGACTTGCAGGTTCTTGTAGGAGTTGAACATGAAGATCATCTACGGGGGTAGAAAGACTGGTAAGACAACTGCCCTCATTGAAATGTGTGATGAGGCAACGCGGAACGGTGAGCTTAGTTACATTGTTTGTGGTAACGTGCGAAATGCTCAAATCATCATGCAGAAGGCTAAGGAAATGGGGAAGGATATACCCTTCCCAATTACCTACGATGAATTCATGCGCCACCAGTATGCGGGCGTTAACATCAAAAAGTTCTTCTTCGACAACGCCGACAGATTCATTCAGTGTCTCACTAACGTTGAAATCGCGGTACTGACAGTCAACAAGACAGAGGAAGAAGATGCCCCGTAAGAACAAGAATAAGCGTGAAAAGTACCTTCAGAAGCAGAAGGAACGTAAGCAGCATAAGAAGAAGATCGAGAAGAAGGAAACTCCCTTTTGGGTGTCTACACCGTAGTTAGTACGGTTATGTCAGATGCCTTGGTTAAGCTCGTTAATCGGCGTCTCGGAATGGGTGGCGAGTTGGAGAGGCTCGCCGCTCGTCCTCGTTTTGCCACCCCGCTGCCACGCTGCGGCGATCCGCTCGCAAATTCGCAGGTCTACCAAGGCCAAACCTCAGCAGGCTTTAGAGAGGCGATTGATAACTAATGGTGGACAATCTAATCAAGGTTATCGCATTAGACCCAGGAGGCACAACAGGATGGGCTAAGGGTCTTATTCGCGATGGTAAGATGTATGCAATAAGTGGTCAAGAGAAGTGGAATCACATTCAGCTCTACAATTCTCTTAAGCTCTCCAAGCCTGATATCATTGTCTGCGAGAGATTCGATTATCGCAAGGGTGGGTATAAGCAAGAAGGCGTAGAACTCATCAGTAGAGAGTACATCGGTGTTGTGCAACTGTATGTCCAGAAAGAAAACGTAAAGCTCAGTCCTGAACCTTTGAAGGATTACACAAGAGTAAAGCTTTACATGCAAATGCCTTCTGAGGGTGTAGGGGGTTACTGGAAGGAGGATTCAAAACTTAAAGAGGATGGAATGTTCATGGTTGGTAAGCCTCATGCGAATGATGCCATGAGACACCTTCTACAGTGGTTCGTATTCAAAGAAGGCTATCAGTTCAATAAGGAAGGGTTTGCTAGATTGGATGACAAATGATGCATTACGCCTGAAAGGATAGAGAAATGGGTAGATTGCCTCAACAAAGCCCACCATACCCAGAAGAAAAGAAATATACTCTTAATGAAGCAAAAGCAGAGTTAGATCGTCAGGAATGCAATCTCAATGGGCATGATTTTGATATCATCGTTTTTAACTTTTCTCTTGATCCCCAAGAGATTATTTGTCAGAGATGCAACAAAAAGTGGAGGGTAGCATGAAAACTATTTGGCGTGAGAATCCTAGGGGTAGCAAGTATTGGCCTAGTGAGAAGGCTAGGGATGCTGAGAAGGCTTTGGGTATTACTCGCATCTACTATCCTACACATATGAAAGACCCCAATACTGGTAAGTTCGTTGAGAACACTATTGAGATGAATGCTCAATTTTGTACTGATATCTCAACAAGGTTCGAGTTTGGTATTTATGAGCATACCGATGGTTGGGGACTTCCTGCAACTGCCCAAGCAATTGTTGATCGTATGGATAAGTATTTCAAGATGTGCGGCAAAGTTAAAGGCGTCATGTTCAACATTGAGACTCATAACATCAATGACCTGATTATTAACATCATCGCCCTCTGGCGTCAAAAACACCCCACAGGTCCGATCGCGTGGGCTATGGAGGGTTTCCAAGGGGGATGGATGAATCAGGCGATGATTAACAAAGTGAACAATGATACGAATATGGTAGTCGTGCCTGAAAACTTCGATGGTAACATGAATCCTCTTGCTCCTAGGAATGGGGTAACGCCCAAGCAGGAGTTGATTAAATTGGGATTCGCTAGCAATCGGGTTAAGGAATTTTATGATGGTAAGTTGGTAGATCAGTATAAAGCTAGTTGGGACGGTTGTATCCTTAGTGAAGAAAGATTGCCTACTTACAATTCATGAGTACTGGCGATCCATTAGTAGTTGTTGCTGCTGATCTTAAAGTCATCTTAGACGACTACTTTAGGGAAGAGGACAAGAAAAGACCTAAAGGACAGACAGACGGGTTCAAAAATAGAAATACTTCGTTCTACGGAGTTAAGCAATATTTAGCGGATCAATCTGGAATATCTGTTAGTAAAATGTATCAAATAACTGAAGGGAAAATAGAGCATACATCGTTAAAAGTTGCAGACGCTTTATTGTCGGGTATGGAACGACCGGATTTAATGCGTCATATTCGTGTTGTTCCTAATCCTCGATGGAGCCAAGAAAAGTGGCTAGCATGGAAACAATCGTGTGATAGTGAAGAATAGCGAAAGCCGCCGTATCATAGAGGAGAGACTACGAGGGACGGCGGCTTTCTACCCCTTACGGGGGTCTTTTAGTTAGTTAGTCTGAATATTCGTTCCTGGCTGTACTGACTCATAATTAGGCTCGGGTAGAGCCTCATCGTTAGTACCTGTAGGAACACCACTTTTAGCCTGACCACGCGCAAGAATATAAGCGCTTGCTAGAACAGCCTGAAGAACTGGTGCCCACCATGCATGACTTTTATTGACGATATCGATAGCACCGCTTGTTTGCAAAGTCAGCACAATCTGGCCCAGTACCATAAGCCAGAATTCACTAGTCTTATAGAATGCTTTGGTTTCTTTCATTAGACCCTAGCCCCTCTAAGAAATTCAAGTGCAATAAGAATAAGAGCAACAATCAGAATAAACCAAAGGAACTTCGCAATAAAAATTCCTCCGAAAATAGCAATCAAGAGAATCACGATAACTAGTGCCCACAACAATGACATTACTACCTCCCTACGTGTACGAACGCGATTACGTCGGACTTACTTCTTTTCATCGGAAGTACCTCTCCACCGTTCGACGCATTAGTGTGTCCTGTATTTCCTTCGATAGTGCCAAACTCTGACTGATTGAGCCAAACACCAAAGAAGCCGATATGATCTGCAACACCATCGTTATCCCAATCAAATAGAACTAGATCACCTCTAAGTGGTTTGTAGGTAATAGTAAGGTTATTTCTACCAGCTCTAGCATCTGCCAAAGTTGTCGGAACGTAGGAATAAACAACACCCCTCTTAAACGCCTTAGGGCCGGCCTTAACACCACAATAGCTAACGAACATATCGCACCAAGCACCGATAACGCCGTACCATAGTGAGAACATCACGCGGTTTGATCCAAATGGGTTCTCCTTGGTGCCAATCCACTTTCTAGCCTCATTCCACATCTTCATGCGAATAGGCGTTTGCTTGGCAATCCTCTTTCTGTTATTAACTCTGGCCTGCATAAGCGGGCTAATCTTCTTGCGATTAACGAGATAACTGTAGAGCAAGTCACTAGCATGTTGATCCGGCTTACGGTAGCCTAGCCAGTATTTAGCTCTGTAAACAGAACGTGCAGTATCAGGACCAAATTCACCATCAACTGCACCTTGCAGGAAGCCACGTCCTTTTAAGGCATCCTGTAAGACCTTTACATCATTGCCCTTAGTGTGAGGGCTTGTTAGTCCTAGAGTCCTCATTTATTCTCCTTGGAGAAACTTGTTTTACACAGTGCAATTTCTTTTCTTTTAGATGCTTAATAAACTGCTGTGTTGCATTAACCTCGTTTTCCGGTGTTCTTGGGTCATCCTTTTTTCCGAACGGTTGTACTGCATCAATCAACGTTTGGTAGTTCTGCTTGCAGCTTTCAACTCTGGATTTTTGAATTGAATACAACAAAGCATTGATATCAGCAATTCTGTGTTTGTTATCAATAGCGCGCTGTCTATTTGCGAACAGGAGAAACAAAGTCAGAGCAGTAAATACAACCACCCAAATTTTGAACATAGTTTGAAGATGTGTATTAATCCATCTATTGATCTGCATTACTTTAGTCATTGAAAAAGAAACCTTACGACTAAATCAGCTGAAAGAGTAATAAACCACAAAACAGTGAAAAAGATAAGCGTAGATGCATTTGTGTACGCCCACTTTCTACACTTTCCGAAAAAGGTGTCCTCGACCAAGATAACCTCATGTACGTTAGAAGGAATATCCAGTTCAATGTGTTGTAACGGTTCTACCTTCATCTTTTGTCCACCGCCTGAAACAGCCCTAGTCCCATCATGCTTAGAAAACCAAGCTCCCACTCTAGATGCCAGGGAACTCCAAAAAGTTCTACGAGGATAAAGTATGTGAACATTCCGAACAGACCTGCTAACAAAAGTATTTTGGCTCTCCTGAGTTCCCATTCTCTCCTTTTTTGCTCCGATTGAGGCATTTTCTATTGTTCCGCTCTAAAACTAACACTGGAAAAATCAGCCCAAATATTTGACCCAGACACTAAATAAATTTGTCCTATTGGAGATATCAATGCCCATCCTACCCCTGTGCTAGTAACAACGGGATGCCTAATGTTATGACCAGGAAAAAATCCTACAGGCAAAGTTGCAATAACATTAGGATAAAGCGTTCCGCTTTTGATAATTCCTCTTAATCTTACAGTACCATCCGAACTTCTCCAATATCCTAAAGTTGGATCAGTAAGGATAGAGTAAGCAGTCCAACTACTTCCTAATGCAAGATCAATCCAGCCAGGAATAGAATGATCTCTGTGCTTAAGTACAAGCATGTCCTCATTAAGGGAGCTGATCCCTTTTTGCAAAATACCGATGATATCAGGACTAGAGCGATAGCGTTCCATCATCCACCGTCAATTTCCACTCTTCATCGCCTTCATCAGTACCAGTACATTGCATACCAACGACTCTCCAATTACCTTCAATTATCTCGTATCCGATATCCAAGTCAAGACCGACGGTATCGCCCATTTTAATATCTTCTAAGGGATCAATCGTATCCTTAATAATACCTACAGTTATTTGTCTATGCGGAGTTACATTTCTATCTGCCTCACCTTGGGTCTGTTGAATTAGTTGGTCAGAATCAGTGATGTCACCAAAATCCTGTGTTGCAATCGAACGCCTGTATTGTGGAGCATCACTGTTAATCACAACACCGATCTGTGAAGATGCCGAACGTGCAGTACCTAGAGTGACAGTGGAAACGGGGCCATTATTCGTATAATCAAGGCTATAGACATTATGACCCTGGGTCAGAGTAATTCCACTATCTCCACCTTTTTGCGGGTAGTATAGCAAAACTCTCTTATCCCATGTAATCTCAAAGTCAAACCCTGGTACTCGTTTAGCTAGCGCTGTTAGCTTTGAGAACAAATCCTCGGTATCATTCACATCAATCTTGTAATCAATGTTGTTACCGATAGCTACGATAAAGGACAGGTCTAAATCCAACGACTGTGGAAACGCTGTTACCTGCGTAAGCAGGTCTTTCACGACAAGAGCAATATCTCTGTCAGTCTGGAGATAAGTGTACAATAGAGGATCATCTGGATTAAAAGGCCATACCTGTCTTTCTAGCCAGTGTCCCCACTCTTGACCTGCTACAGCTAATGAGGCACCTTCTACATCATTAATGCTAACAGCAGTATGCTCACCACCCATAATGGGTTTGTCTCCACGCAACAAGATAAAATCTGTTTCATATGGAGAAGTGTTCTCTTTCTTGCCCAAAACTGTACTTACATCAAGATCATAATTACAATAACCAATCCTATTAAGATAGATAGCGAAATCTAGGTTTCTGGGATAAATTTCTCCTAATGCATAATCATCATGGTTTAGGTGAATGACTGAGAATTTCTTTACAGTCGGAACAACTATTGCAGGGCCAGGGGAGGGAAGCGGTACAGGACTTGAATCAGGAGGAGTAGCATTGTAAACTTCACTTGCAGTAACAGTAAACTTAACTCTAATTGTTGCTGCATCTGTGTAACTTACGGGTAATGTAGAGTAAACCTCTGTTGCTGAGGGAACAAGATCAAGATAAACTGTGCCCGAATCGACAAATGATGATGGGCCAGCAACATTGCCACCTATACCGTATAGCCCTGCTCCATCTGGCCCTGTCCCATAACCTGTTCCTGTAACTGTATATGAGTCCACACCTGACGGGAGCAAACGGAACAGAACTTCCGCTGAGTCAGTATTAAGAGGGATTGCAGCAGGACCACTACTACCTAGAGCATAGGTACCAATGGCCTTACCTACTGCTGTACTAGACGGACCTAGCTCAGAAACAGCAGCGGGTGTTAGATGAAGATAAACAGTGGCAGAATCAAATCCTGTTGGGTTAACACCAACAGAACCAAGAGCATTCTTACCTACTGCTGTTCTACCAACTACCGACACTTAGCTCCCCATTATCCAGGGGGGCTGTGACTGGACGCTTAGCTGCGAACCGGGGGTAAATGAAGCAGGCAGCGCATTACCCGAAGTAACAGCAGCCAAGTTACCACTTCTGTAGTTATCAGCAGCAACAAGTCCTGCATTCGCAAGTCCAGAGATACTACCAAATGCGCGAGCAAGACTCGGAGGAGTAGTAGCAGAGGTTAGTACAGCAAGCCACACAAATACTCCTGGGCCTCCCGTAATAGTCTGAGATGCTGCTAGAGCATTAGATTGGTAGTTAGTAGGCCAAGATGTAATATCTGCGGATTGTGAAAGAAGAGTACCATTTGCATCATAAACGCCAACACGATTGCTTCCAGCTACAAGTCCAGAACCCGCAACATTAACATGAACGCCGACGGCGGCAATTGTAATTGTATCTGGCACCCAACACTTACAAAGATATGGCACCAGCGTTGTTAGAACGAAAGCCCCTCCACAGCACTCAGGCGGATAATTCCAGCAAACACCCTTATGATGTCTTGGCTGAGTAATAAACTCAGGCGCAGTTCTCTTAAGAGCAATATCAGTAATAATCTGCGCAACGTAAGAACCTGAAGGATGAGCTACGCCAGTAGTACCGCCCTGACCCCTCACTACAGTAAAGCTACCTGCACCTGTACCTTGACCGCCAGTTACAAGCATAATCTCACGATTGGTCTTATCAGTCTCACTATTCTGAACAAGAATATAGAATTGTCCAGCAGCACCGTATACCGTGGCTGGAGGAAAAAGGCTTCTACTTGTTACGGATAGTGACGTACCGCCTGAACCGGGATCAGCAGTAGTAACTGTTTCTGCTAAGGTCGCGAAAGTTTCAATAGGTGCTGTCATTATCCCTCCTGTTAGATATCAGCCGCGTTACGACACGTTTCAACCCAATTTGTGCCGTCGTAGTAAAAGGTGATAGTACGACGCTTTGTATTAGCAGGGTTTGTAAAAACGCCTGCTAGTTTAAAAACTGCATTCCAGGTAATAGTGCCTAAAGCGCCGCCAGAGTTGTTTCTGATATCAAAGATCATTACTTGACCAGCGACAGGAGTAACAACAGCATTGATTGTAAAGGCGATTCCACTTGATGCATCAATAATCTGCGGGCCGCCACCGTCTGCTGGAGTAATAGATGAACCAAAGGAAAGTGTGATTGGCGCGATATACCGATTTGATCCATCGGAGTTATGGCCCTGAAGTAGAAAATCGTTTAGCTCAGTACCCCAACTGTTAATATCACCACCAACGGTCGGAAGGCTAGGCATCTATCGCACTCCTTCCAGCATCAGTAATAACCCACCCACTATCTACTGTCTGAGTTACAGTATTAATAATTAAGTTACCATCTTCGTCTTTAACGGGAATAACATTCCCCGTTTCAGGATCAGTTACAGGCTCGCCGACAATATCCCGTTCAACCTGAATAATATCAGTCGATTCCTCAACCGTGAAAAACTCAACAAATCCCATCTCCTGCAACTGTACGAAGGCCTCATTGATACCATCTACATCTTCTATCCCTTGTGAGACAAATGCGCTAGCGTAAGGGGAACAGAGATAATTTGGTGATTGCCAACTCAACACCTGAAGTACCGCTGCCTGCATTGATGTTAGCTCAGCCATTATGCTACCCTCATCAATTTAGCCTTAGTAATATATGCAGGAGTATCCGTAGGCTCATTCCCCGTTTGTGGCCCTACTGTAATCCCTGTTGTATTTGTTCCAGCAGAAGGAGAGCCTGTACCTATAGATGCCCCACCAGCTCCGTTTGTTCCATAGTTGTTACCAGTAGATAGAAGAATACTACCAATAAGAGTATGTGAGTGACCAGGATCATTTATAGTGTGCTTATGGCGCATACGCCTAATACCTACAGCAAGACCATCTGTAAGGCCAATAGCATTATGATCGGCGTGACCACCCGAAGGCGTGTAACATACTGCTGTACGACTTCTAGAATCAGGCAGGTTAGCAGTAGTGCTTCCATCGCCTGTACCAAATTGTGTTCCAATGCGGCCAAACCAATTTGAGTACGTTGTACGACTAATCGCGCTACCGTCCTCTAGAAGATAAGTTCCTTCAGATGCAGGGGGTGGAGTTGTTGAGTTCCACTCAATAGTCGCACCAACTGGCAAACCTCCGCCAAGAGCCAAACCTGCACCTACAGCAGCAAACGTCCTAATGTCTCTGATGTTAGTTGCTGTGCTTGTCAACGAACCAGCAGCAGCAGGCACCCAAACGTATGCCAGAGCCAGAACACTCTTAGATGCTTCACCTAGAGTTGTAAGATTAGCAGCACCAGCAGCATTAGCTAGTGTTGCTCCTGACGTGGGTGTCCCTGGTACTACCTCAATTCTGCATTCATTGAATCCAGATGAGTCATGGGCACTATCCATGACTCGCAGGATAATCGTGTCTACTCTTGGAAGTGTTGCGTGGCCGGAGCTAACGGCAAGATCATTAGTCGAGGTAACATACTGGCGATACATACCCTGGTCTGCAACGTTCTGACCGAGGATATAAGCAGTACCGGCAGCGATTCTTACAGTTAGGCCAGAAACAAAAGTAACTGCATAACTGCCAACACCTACGACACCCGGACTAAGGATATCTGCGAACCACTTTCTATCCGATCTTGCATCATAGCTCTTAGGCTGTAGATACAGCGGATCGGGAGAAAGTACAGCTTGTGTGTAAACTGACATTTCTTCCTCCTAAATCATGTAGGCATTTCGCCATTGAACTGATGCATGAGAGGCTACTGAACCTGTATCCGCTGTGTACCTTACGATGTTAGTAAGATCAGGCTCCAACGCCCACCAATCACTTCCGACGGCATAATTGTAGACATTAAAGTTACCATTCATTACAGCAGTTTTCTTACCTACATCTACCACTACTACATCACTAGCAGCATTCAGCGTTAATCCGTTTAGTGTGAAATAAAGAGTCTTTCCATCGCCCCTGAACAGAATGATCTTAGGACTCGTAACAGGTCCATAAATGGTGAAGATTGGGAAAGTCTCGATATCTCCTGTATTGGAGATAATTACGTCGTTGCCTCCACTACCGGCAGCATACGTTTTATCGAAGCTCTTGTTATAAGTTCGACCACCGATGTTTTCAGTGACCCCGTAAGGAAGATCAACAATCCACCACTGTCCATAAAGACGCGGATCATAAGCTTTGAAGTTAACCTGATACTTACTCGCGCTTGGACTCAATGCTTGCAGCGGAATCTCAGGGTAACCATCGAGAGTACACTCACACATTACATCTTCGTTAAAGCCTGTAAATCTTAGTGAAAGTGTACCTACGCTATCGTAACCTAGGTGTGACTTAGGCAAAATAGCCTTAATAAATCTTCTCCGCAAATCCCAATAATCAGCGCTTGTGTTCTGAAGCAAGTCGCCGCTACAATGAAACAGCCTCTTACCTAGATAAGAGTTGCCAGGATAAATGCCATGTTCCTGAGATTTATTCTTTTCTGTGAATCGCCAATCCACATCGGTAGTAAACTCATTAAAGGGCACATCAAGATCATTAAAATCAATGTAGTTGCCTTGCACATTAGTAAATCTACCGTATTCGATCATTCTACATTCCTATTCGCTAGTCTGAATGTAGCTGTCTCCAAGGTTGAGGCGAGACTAGCATCCTGAGCCTGATTAACAGTCAAATTGTAGTTATACGTAGTTCCACCCTCAAACCTGCCTAAACCACCATCGCTGCCTGCACCACTTGAACTAGCACCACCCAAAGGAGGAACAGGATTAGGTGTTCCTTCGTCTATATTCGGAAGAGGCCCAGGGCGAGCAAAACCACCCTGCGTAATAAGTTGAGAAATCAAGTCCTTGAAGTAAACATTCAATCGAGGAGCAACTGAGGCAATACCAGCAACAAGCTCTAGACCAATCTTCTTACCATAAGCGAACCAAATATCCAACTGTGTATTCAATTCCTTAATAGACTGTTGCGTAATAAGTTCCTGATTGGTTTTAAACGTGTTAGCCAACTCACCCAACTGCGTATCAGTCATTGTGTTCAAGACACGCAAATAAGGCAAAGCATCAGGGCCAAGCTGCTCCAATTGCTGTAGCAGTTCTGCCGGTAGTCCTCTATCGGCAAGACTCTGTAGAATGTCACCGTATTCAACCCATTGATTCTGCTGAGCTTTAAGATCATTGATGATATCCTCAGCAGTAAGCTGGTGAGGCATTTGCAAAGCGCTAAGCTTCTGAGTAACATCATCAATCTGCGAAAGAATGTCATTGATCTTCGCAGTAATGTCTGACGTATCCACAGTGGTCTTAGCAGCGACAGCAGCGATTTGATTCTGTCCCTGCTGCCACAGAGCGACATAAGCGGCGATCTGCTCCTTGCTTCCGCTATTCAGGACTTCTAGTTTGTCTACAGCTTCAGGGCCAAGAGCCTCTAGTTGCGCTGCCAATTCAGGCGGGACTTTAGCTGCAATAGCAGTTAGATCGGAACGCCAGCGCGCGAACTTATCAACCTGCATTTGCAAGTCTTTCTGCAAATCATCAAAACCGAGTTTCTTTCCCCAATCAAGCTTAGTCTGGACTTGCGTACCAGTAATCCAATCACCACTAAACAACTGACCCATAGCTTGCTGCAATTCATCGGCTCTCGACTTAATTGCATCAGCCAATCGTTGTGATGCTTCATTCTGAGCATCTACAATCTGCTGGTTCAAATCCTTGATCTGATTGCGGAAGTCATTAGCCTGATTGTTGTAGTCTTCCATTGCCTGCTTAAAGGCATCACCAGTCATACCAGCAAGATTTGTCGGCCCCTGGAAGATAGTACCGAACTGACCAATATTCTTGTCCTGAATACTATTGAACGTCGAGGTAATATTACTCATCATATCATCATGCATCTGCTTACTTGCATTTCTGATATCTTCTTGGGTTTCTCGCATACTCCGCTTAACCTGAGCATTAGCCCTTCTCCATGCAGCAACATATCTGCGAAGTTCCTTCTCACTCATATTAGCGATCTGCGAGATAAACTTAGCTGAATCTGGGCCAAGTGCAGCAAGTTGGTCAACAAGGTCCTTAGGCACTCTACGACGACCCAATTTAGCAATTGCGTTGTTAAACTGAGTTAGCGTCTTAGCCTGCATAGCAACATCGCCGATCAACAATGCATTAGTTATCCTCTTCTTAGCTTCCTGAGCTTTCTGAATCGCAGCTGATTCAAAGAACGTAATCGATGCTGTGGCGGCTTTTTCGATAGTTCCCTGAGATTCAAGAATACCCTTCACGATACCCTCAACCAGCGGAATACCAACTTCTTTCGCCATAAGTGTAGATGGTGAGTGAATACCCAAGACATTCTTAAACTGATTTACAGTAACATCTTTCACGACACTTTGATGAACGGGTGTCATTCCAGCCTGGATGCCAGCAGTAATATTACCACCGATAATTGCCAATTCTCCACTACCAGGAGGATGCACCTTGATGTGTGCATTAATAGGCTTCATCGCATTCTGCGCTGCTGCATGTGCCTTCTTTATCTGCGGTTCTGGGCTTGGGAATGTAAAGGCCGGGAAGCGCAAACCTTTTGGTATCAACTTCTGCGCTGCTTGCAATTTCTTTGTGGCAGAATCATCTGCCTCTACTTTAATTCTCTGAGCTTTAACGTTTCTAAAGATAGCGCCAATCTTACCAGGCAATGCGCGAGCAGAAGCGGGATCAACCTCAGCCTTAATAAGAGCGCGAACTTCTGGAATGGTAATCATGCGTCCCATTCTTCTTGCAACATTAAATAGATCACCCATTATTTTGTCGGTAGGCATCTTGAATTCACCAATTTTTGCCCACCCTTGAATGATCTGTGTAAACGTTTTTTGAACACCTACGGAGCTAGCTGTTGCCTGAGACTCCAAAGCTCTAAACTGCCTCATAAGACTAGCAATCTGAGAATTAATTACACCGGAAAATCTTGCACCGCCAGGACGCTGCAATTGATCCTGTAGTCGTGCAATTTCTCCAGAAAGAGCTTTTGCCTTATCTCTAATAGCAACGAAAGAACCGAGTTGTTTAGAAAAAGCATTAAACTGTATATTGTTTTTCCCTACTGCGGTAGCAAGAGCATTCATTGCATCAGCACGATCCATAGTCAGTGTTTTAAGCTGATCGATGATATCGAGTCTCTGCGCTCCCTTAGCAGTAGATAGTTGTTTCGTAAGAGAACTAATTTCTCTATTAATTCCACGAATATTAAGTCTTGCTCGCTCTACATCTTCTGTACTGCCAGTCAAGTGCTGGAATACGTCACCGAACTTCCTAGGAGCAGCACCTATATCAAAAGCTTCTTTAAGCTTCTTTGCTTCCGATGCAGCTTCCATCATATGAAGTTTCCACAAAAGAAGACCACCACCGATAGCCGCAACAACACCAGCGACAGGAGCTAAAGCTGCTCCTAGTCCTGCTGCGCCTGCCGAGGCACCAGCTAGCATCCCTCTAAGACCTCCAGCAGCCAAACCTGTCCTAGCACCAGCAGCTACATTTCCACCAATACCAAGCAAGCCTGAGAGTAATCCACCTTTACCTACAGTGACTTCTGCGGCTGCTAGTCCCCTCATTGCACTTGTCAATTTAACGGCAGCCACAGCCGCTACACCCAGAGTGATAGCGAAACCCTGCCATGATCCAAATGCGAAGTTAGTAATTGTATCTAGGACTTCACTAAGGGAACCAAGATGTCCCGTCAACAAAAGAACCGCTGCTCCGATAGCTACGAATGAAGCTGTCATAGCTCCACTAAAACCAGCTAGCCTACCAATCGTAGCAAATAGCCTCATAAACGTTCCTGCCAAGAATGTTACCGCGCCTCCCACCAGCAAGAAGGCTGCTGAGTACGCGGCGAACCTAGATATAGTTGCTCTAGTGCTTTTATCTAGACTAGTCCACCAGTGAATAACATTTTGAATTGGGCCGGAAAGTTTAAGAAGTGCAGGAACTAGATCAGCACCAACTTCAAGCGCAAGAGCTTTCAACTGATTAACGAATACTCCCCACTTAACACCAGTTGTTGCTTCCATCGCCTTTAGTGAATTCTGGAACTCTCCATGATCCTCTCGTACCTTTTTGAGCATTTCAAGATACGATGCACCGTCTTTACCAGCTTTATCAAAGAACTGCACCAAAAAGGTAAATGCCCGTCTTGCTTGCATAGTACCTTGATTTCCACTAATATTCTTAAAGAAGTTCATCGCATCGGTTCCACCTCGTTTTAGCTGAGGGAACCTTTGAATGATACGACCAAGAATCTCATGCAAAGGCAGCAAATGATGATTTACGTCTTGAATAGTAACACCAGCGTCCTTAAGACCAGCAAGCATCTTAGGAGTTGCTAGAGCCTCTAGAACGCGAGCAAAACCAACACGAGACTTAGCAACATCAAGGTGTCTTGTCAAGAATGCAAACGTACCAGCCATTTCTAGGAATGACTGATTTGATGCCCTTGCAGCAGGCCCGATCGTACTCATAGAAGTAGCAAAGTCTTTAAACGTCATGCGGCCATAGCGTACTGCTGCAAACATTTGATCTAATCTCTTCGGTAGCTTTGAAACATCATTGCCGAAGTTGTTGAGAACAACGATACCGGCATCGGTAGCGGTTTGAACATCTGTTTGTCCCGCTACTGCCGCCTGTGCGAAAAGTTTTAGAGCCTTTCTGCCCTTCCCAAAGTTAACGTCGGTCGAAGAGTAAATATCGTATGCAGCCTTAGAGAAGTCCTCTGCTGAAGCAGGAAACTCTGTCATAAGCTGGCGAATATCAGCTTGTAAGATTTTGGAGTTCTTAGACGTTTCTGTAAAAGAATGTCCAATCTTTCTAGTCTGCGTTGCAGCCAGGGTTACACTAGTATCGAATTTAGCAGCATTGTTAGCCATAACAGCGAGAGAGCCGCCGAGTACAAGTCCTGCATACTCAGCGACTCTCGCTGTGTGCTGAAGAATCCTACCACCAGCAGAAACTCGTTCCCACCTAATTCGGTTTAGAGCCTTACTGTAGGCATCCACATCACCAGTAGCGTTTGCCAAGCCTCTAGCTCTAAAGGCAGTTTCCTGCATCGCGCCAATAGTACGCATATCTCTAGCAACGCTCCTAAGAGCGCCGCTAGCCTGGTTCTGTGCCCTGACTATGAGTAGAAGTTCGCTGGCTCTCATCTTGTGCTTCTGCTAACTTGTTAGCTGCTCTATTTCTACTTTCGATCTTCTTGTTCTCGTCTTCTCTAACTGCGTCGAATGCTTGCAGGACTTTTTCGAGTTTTCGGAGTTTATTCCTGTCCTGGTCTAGTATTCCACCGGATTCAGGTAATGATCTCGTTTTCTCACTTATGTATCCTATCAGCACCCATTCCTTAGCTTCAGTATATAGAGCTAAGTCGTAGTCGAAGACGTGTCTGCTTCTTCCTTTGAGGATGAGGTAGACCGCTTGATAAAATCCTCTAGTGACTCTTCATCCATATCCTCATTAAGATCACTGAGGATGCTCTCAATCTCTGAGCCGACTTTAGGATCAAGCAGCTTGATTGTCATTGGATTAGCAAAATCCAACTTATTGCCAGCAGCGTCCAAAAGGTTATGGTCGCCAATGCAATAAGAGAAGTCGAATTGAACAGAAGCTTCGTTCAACTGTTCAAGATCAAGCTTCTGTCCAGTCTCTTCACCCCTGCTACGCTTTCTAGCAGCAACCTCCATACTCATCTTAGTTGCTTTATCACGCCTAGAAAGCTTCATCCCATAAGGAAGGGGACGAACCATAACGTACCCTGGTTCGTCCCCCGGGATATTGGGATCAGCAGGAGCGCTCTTAAGTTCTTTCCGAACGTACGTATTCGGATCAACAGTTACGACTGGCATCTCACTCTCCTTGTTATTGATACCGTATTACTAGAACTAGTTACTAAACGGCGCTCCCTTTGCGTAGTAGTGGCTTCTACGCTTCGGATTCGTCGGAAGAACCTTCTTCCGAGTTGCCACTATCATCAGCAGGTGCAGCCTCACTAGGAGTTTCCTCACTAGGCTGCGGCGTTTCCATCGGAGTTTCGCTCATTGAGTTATCCCTCCTTTCCTAAAAGATAAAGAAGTAACGGTACTCTCTAATTCCACCCGGAAAAACATGGAAAAAGTTGATGATATGATGCATTCTATCTCTCCTATGTAATAGAAACGGCAGACTTGACAACGATTGCATACGGGTTGCCACCAACCTGTGAAAGACCATGACCTGTAACGCCAGCCATAATCAAATCACCGATACCTGCAAGGTTGATATCATATGCATCGTAGGCACTTCTGTTAAACGTGATCTGCACAGCCTCAGTAGAAGCTGAGAACAATCCAGCAGGCCGCACAGACTCCAATCTAACCGCGCGAGTTGACGCATTCTTGAAGTTATCAAACTCTGTTCGGTTAATGAAGTCAAGCTCAGTCGTATAACCGGCCTCAGTCTTACCGAAGCTAATATACGAAGCACCGCGAGTTGCCATAATTCGGTTCTGAGCAGCAGCATTGTAGTTGAATGTAGCAGTAAATCCGTTGAAGTCAACAGAAGCAGAACCGAACGTAGGTGCAGAACCGCTAGCTGCAACATAGATGCTATGAGCATCAGCACCGAACAATTCAGGAGTAGCCCATGTAGGTGTACCAACGGCGCCAACAGCCTCGGAAACACCAAGGATACCCATAGTAACCTTAAGGACTCCGTTGTCGATCGTGAACTCCCAGTTGTTAACAACACAACCGGCGTAAATAAACACAACACCGTTACGAACAATCGTCAGTGAGCAGGTACGAGGAACTGCGCCAGATGCCGCAGTTGACGCGCTACCAGCAGATGAAGGCGTAAAGGTGTAAGTCCACGGATCAGCAGCACCCGTCTTAGAAATAGCATGACGAGAGCAGTACAACATATGAGGCAACCAGTTTGTATCAACCTCGGCTGTAATATCGCCCTCAACATGATAATACGAGGACTTAACATCATTGTCGATAGTCTGCTGGCGAATAGCCTCTGAGTAATACTTATCCTCAACATAGTGAAGGTTCTCACTAAGAATCGGAATCCACACAGGCGTACCAGTAGACGTATCAACGGCAGTACCAAGAGTTGATTCAAACTGAAAACCTACATAACCACCACCACCTAGACCGGCAGGCATTATGTCTCACCCCCCGAAGTGCTAGTAATGGCTTCCGGCAAAGTTACAGTCTCTTCAATAGGCGTTTCTTGCGTTGCAGGAGTTTCCTCAGTAGCAGTAACTTCCTCATTTGCAGCAGTAATAGCTTCAAGATCAGGAGGCGGCGGAGTATCGCTAACATCTACTCCGAGAACTTCATCAATATTCTCGATAGTAGAATCGCCACTTACTGTAACTGCGTCCTGCTCTCCGAGTTTGTCAGTAGCGGCCATTTGGTATAGAGACACGAAAGTCTTTTCCTGCTCTTCTGTGATCTCTCTCGCTTCTCCATTCTTAAATGCACCAAGGCCAACAATCTCAAACTCCTGATCGTCTGGATACTGGTCGTTACTGACTGTGACACTAAGAGCCATTTACCCTCCCTTCAGTCTTCCCATCGTTTTTGTGAAAGTGCATACCAGTTGATCTTCGTACCTACGACTGGTTCACCCCTTCCCGATCTTGGCGCGTAAACGCCTGGAACAGATGATTCAACGTAACAGAAGATAACCCTCTGACCCAATGTTTTATCATCTTCTAGCAATGCTTCCAGAGCCGTTGCAAATACCATATCCTCCATGCTGCGTTCTTGATGGGTCTTAGTAATAGCAGCATGATACACCCAAATTGTGGTATACAACTCAACGTTGAATGTATGAGTGGCGTGGACTTCCTTTCTCTTCATTCCCCCAGAGACAACCACAGCGGGATAGCGTGGAAGTAGCCTCTCATCATTCTTACCTACATATTGGATACCGAGTCTCTCCGCGTTATCACTAATAAGCTCTGAAATGGCTTCAACGCATTCCTCGGGAGTTGAGATTAGCTCGATAACAGCCATTATCCCACCATCGGCCCAAAGCTATGACCGCCACCAGGGGTTCTGAGGATTTGCTGCACTCTACCACTAGGACGTGTATAGAACCCTGCAACTCCACCCTCAAACCATGCATCGAACAACTCGATGATTTGCAATTCCGCTTCAAAGCTAAATCCTACAAATGGTCTAGGAGGCATACCGCCTGTATGAATGTCAATCTCCAAATGTGGATTCTCTTCAGCAAATGCACGAATATGATGGAGTGATCTACCCGTTTCATGGAAAATCCAGTAGGAGGGCAATCCTTCTGTACTAAAGAACAAATCCGAACCATCTACAAGATAGGCTGCATCGCTAGTTGCTGCACCGCGCATTGCGCCAGTAAGTTGTAGGATGGAATGCTCTCCCCACCGTCTTATCGTTTCTTCTGACAAAGGTGCCCATGCTTCCCCATTGGGTCCAGTCTCGGTATCGAAGTGGTTTTGCATATCAGCTTTAGCAATACCCTTCGATGCTTCTAGAGGAACAGCAACGTTTTCTAGGTAACCAGCAAGAGCCATGATTTTGTTCGCAATTTCATTCGGATCAGGAATAAACTCAAAAGAGATTACTCCACCACGCGCACCATAGGCCCCTGCTGCTTTACCACTAAAGGTACTCATCCAAGCACCTTACCCATTGTGAAGAATGGTCCTACAGTTGTGTCATCAGGCCAGAAGAACCCTTCACCTGAAGTTACGGGATTTTCAACTGGAATAGGATTATCGTTAATATCCAGAACGATGTACGTTCCATTCCGAATACCATCAATAATCATATTCGCCTCATTGTACAACCCCTGAGCAAACGAACTAACCTCTCCTATATCCTCGCTGTAAAGCGTCGCATAATACTTAGCTGCAATAATACGACCGGCGACACCCCTGATTAGCTCAGGGGTGTCATCCGGTGTATCCCATCCTTGTAGAGTCGTAGCAGAGAACATACCGGCAAGAAGTGAACGAACATAACGAGCAGCGTCGATTTGCAGCAAATCATCTTCGCTGTCTTCCATCTTCGCCTTATCATCGGGAAGATGAGTGTTGATGTCGTCAAGACTGGCTAGTATCTCTGATGCCATAACTCTACTGATCCGGGTTAACCTGCGAACTACTAGTAGAAGGAGGAGAAGCCTCTGGACTCTGATCCTGCTTCTGGCTTTCCATTTCTGCAAGAACATCATCGGAGAGTGCTTCACCCTGAAGCATCGTTCCTGTCGCAGCAGCATTAGCTGCGAGAATAGCGCCCATGTTCTCTTCCGAGTTTTCTGCATCCATGAGTGCGCCTTCCGATGCCTTACGAGCCTGCTCGCGAAGGTAGTTAACAGGACTATCCTGATAAGTATCAGGCATATCAGGATACTCCAACGTTCTAACTGCTCCACTTTCTACCAACTGCTTGAACTGGTCATCACTAAGACCAAGCGAATCCTGTGTAACGGTTTCACCGGGCTTAATGACTTCGGTAGTCCCTGTGTCTCCTGGCTTCTCGCCAGATGTACCAACTTTGATAGGACTCCATGCAACCAAATCAGCCATTGTTTACCCTCCTTCCGTTTACGGGACAGCCGCAACAGCGGTCTTGATAAGATAACCAGCAACGTTAGAGACAATCTTCAAGTCGTAGTTCTGACTGACTCTAACGATATCACTCTTACGAGGTTCCTCACGCCACTTATCAGTAGGTCGAATAGTGCCGTCAGGATACGTCCACGCAAAGGTCTTACCAAACGTTTTGGTCTTCTGACCAGGTGCAGTATCGACAATGCCAACCCACACGTCCTGGCCCCAGAACGAAGTAATAGATTCCGTTGCGTCGATGTTATCAGCCGCATTGTACTTGGAATCGACAATAAACACGTTCTCAGGTGCAGGAACGTTAAGTAGTGCCTTCCAAGCATCCGGCTCAGTAAGAGAGAAGTTCTTGAAGCGATCCACAACGCGAGGATGCCCTTCAATAACTCCAAGTGCATCAATCGGGAAGATAGCCGTGTTAGGCCAGCGTCCCGTATCGAGATAAACACGCCTTGCAGCAGTCATCAGATCGTTAACGGGGTTACTCGTTGAAGAGGTACCGTTTGTATAATCTGACCATTGCTGTGCGCCTGCCAACGTCACCGTATGGTTACCAGGATAGTTAGCAGCATTACGCATAGCGGTAGCGACCTTCTGTTCCCATTCAAGCATAATGCTTCGTGTAACTAGATCAACCGCATCACGCTCAGGATCAATCTGCAAATCACCACCGAAAACGGCGTTTGCGAGTCCACCCTGCGAACTAAGTTCCTGACGCTCTTCATCGTGAATCGGAGCCTGTAGCGAATGCTCCTTGACGAAGAACACATCTTCACTCCACTTACCCCCACGAACCTCGTTAGCAACTGTACCCGGCTCGCGGCGAGAGGGGAAGATGATCCAGTTACTTCTGTCATAAACGCGATACCGACCTGACTTAGTAGATACCGGAGTAATCGGGAACAGACGATTTGCATACAAAGTCTGATCCTGAAAACCCGTACTAAATCCTGTTAGGATCGGATCGCTATAAAGTGTACCGGGATCGTACAATTATCTCACCCCCTCACTATGCCTTGATGTACTTGACGATTGCAAGATCAACTGCAATACGCTGACCAGCAGCAGTAGAAGCCTGACGTGCAACTCCCCAAACCCTATGAGTTGAAGCAGCAGCTTGTACCCTACCATCAGCGGCAACAGTTACATCTGCACCCCTGGCGATAACACCAGCGTTTGCAGACCCAACTTCCCACTCAGTAGTACCATCTTCACGAACGCTTGCACCCTTGCCTTTAGCAAGCTCAGCAGCACTAACACCAAACTGAGCAACACCAATTCCAGCTTCTCCCAACACAGTACAGGGAGTTACAGACTCGGGGTTAGTACCAGCCTTTACCGCACGAAAAGCAGTAATCGCGGCATCAGCATCGTAGCCCTTATCCCTTTGAAAGTTACCGTATGAAGGCATCTATAACCCCCTTTCTACGCTGCCGGAGTTTCACGATTTGCGTATGCCTTAGCAAGATCAGGATATCGCTTTGTTGCCTCAGTAACGGCAACTTCCCAACTAACGGGAGTACCCTTACCCTGGAACTCAGACATAATAGCCTGTGCTTTTTCTGCAAACGCCTTTGCAATATCACTACCATGACCGTCAGCATCTTCACGCTCACGGCTACTACCAACCTCACCATAGTCCACGAAAGACTTATCAGTGAAGATTGTGTCCATAAGACCCTTGAAGTCGTCCATCGTTGCATCATCTTCGGAGAACTTCTTATGGAACGCCTCAATACCACTAAGAACTAGTGAAGAAGGGCCACGATTCGTCTTAGTAGTAACTTTCTCATCTCCTTCGCCTTCAGTATGAGTTACACGCTCGTAATTCTCACTGAAAGCTTTACTAGCCCTACCTGCTTCAGCTAGAGCCAACTCCTGCATACGCTTAAACTCTTCAGGGAACTCTTCTGAGAACTTCTTGGCCTTTGCATTCTTTTCTGCAAATTCCTTCAACTCAGGAAGCTGTGCAAACGCAGTTGTAATAGCAGACTCAACAGCCTTTTCATCAGCATCCTCAGGAAGCCCGAGAAGCTTAAGTGCATCAGCACTCAACTTCATATCACTACCCTCCTTTTTATCCTGTGGGGGCGGAGTATCTCTCCTAATACCTTGCCCATCTTTATCACCGCTGATATCATCCTCTTGTGGACGAGGCTCAGGCGGATTACCAGTTCCAGGCTCACTATGCTCCAAATCAGCGACTTCAGCCTCAGTTGCAACACGCCAATTCTCACCATCGTTGTCACTGGCAATCCAGCGACCATCTTTAAAACGATACTTGATAGTCTTTTCCTCTAGCACCGCCTCCGAGAAGTTGATAGGTACCATATCTTTCATCCACGGACGGTTAGTTAGTCCACCGCCAATAATGACATCTTCGTGAACTTCTCCAGTCTCAGCATCTTCATACAAATCTACAAAGAGAGGACTAAAGTATTTCCATTCACCATTCTTGATTTCCTGCCTAGCTGGTTCTGTAAACTCAACCTGAGCATACACACCATCATCGCGCAATTCCATCGCACGATACCAACCACTTGCTTTGCTTCCCTTCGCCTTATCTTCACCGTGTTCGTAGTCAATTGCAATTTCCTGACGACGAACATTATCATTGAAGTTCTTGACATAGCGGGCCGCTCTATCGTAAGACACCACAGCTGCATCGTCACCATATACAGGGTGACTCCAATGACCAAACGGGAAAATCTGAATCCAAGGAAGATCATCCTCAGTCTTAAGTCCGTCAAGAAGAGAAGAGAACTGTTTAACAGGTACATACAGTGATTTCTCATTGAAGGACTTGCCGAGGTTAGCATAGATAGCTCTCAACTGCTTAACAGCATCCGGCCTGTTAGCGTGACAACTACCTTTGCCACCGTGAATAGGAGTGCCGTCCATATCAGTGATACAGAACTGGTCACCCTTCTTCGTAATCTTATACTTAGTTGTCGGCACTAATCACCGCCTCCTATACCGCTCCACTTGTAGGCGATTTACCTACATTAAGTGTGCCACCACTTTTCGACTTACCATTACCTGTGCCATTAGGAAGAACAACACCACCTGGAGTTTTCTGTTCAGGCGGTGAAGCAACCTTAGAAGTACCATCAGGATTAACCTGACCCTGCAACAAAATGTTCTCACGAACCTGCTGCGGTGTAAACTCAGGACGATCACCAAGCTTCTTCGGGAAATCAATAAAGTCACGAACAAAGTTCTCGGTTTCCAAGTCCATCGTGATAACACTCTGTTGCACGAGATTAGAGAATCCTGAAGCCCACATCTGGAAGTCCTTAATCTCACCAATGTTGCGTACCTTCAACTTCGGGAATTGATCCGTCGGGAAGTTGTACGCAACGAGATTAGGAATCACATACTGATTAAAGTAGTCGCAAATTTGGTTAGCAACATATCTCATTGCCTTAAGGAACATATCTGCGGCTGTTGCACCAGTAGCCCTACCACCGCCAGAACCCTCAATACCAAGATTGAGGAACTGAACCATGATATTCTTCATAATCATGTTATCATGGTGGTTTGCGGATTCTAGAGCATCAGCAGGAGTTGACTTAATCTCTGCAAAGCCAATCTCCATTGCTGTAGTTCTA
>Ga0134128_10002146_pt1 | contig 24614 bp, 35 predicted proteins | sample KB31754_FD_96462 | JGI IMG/M metagenome (GOLD analysis project Ga0134128, IMG submission 96462) | Terrestrial soil microbial communities with excess Nitrogen fertilizer from Kellogg Biological Station, Michigan, USA - KB3-175-4 | ecosystem: Environmental > Terrestrial > Soil > Unclassified ...
CATGGATGTGCAGGTAGGCCCGCCAGCCGCCGCGGAAGGGAACGACGGACGCCATGTGTGTAATCCGCCCCCGGGTTGTGTGCGGACGAGGTTACACAATCCTGTCCAAGCCTGTCACTACCAGGGTAGGACAAAGCAGGCATTGACGTTCAGGAAATCGGCCGATTTACAGCGAAATGTCCCGCTAAGTCCATTGATATACGGACAGAGGCGGCATATGCTTGGCGGAGAGGGTGACGGCCACATTGTAGGCAATTTGCCGATCCGTTACGCTCTTGTGTGCAATTTCGGTTGCACGCGACTACTGTATAAGGATCCGGCCGCTACCCATGATACGGCATCCCCCGACCCCGGAAGCTGCCCGCTGCGCCTGCCGCGGAGAGTGCGGCAAGGTCCACACCTCCGGCCAATGCCGCTCGGAGAAGGGCAAGCACGTTGAGGACGCCCGCCATCCGACCATCCTGCGAGACCTGAACGGCAAGCGCTACTGCCAGAGCTGCCATGGGCGGCTCATCGACGCCCGAGATTCCGTCTAAATGACCGGTGACCACATGACCGATATCGAATCCATGCTCCGCGATTTCGAGTGGGCAGCGCTCAATCGCGAGCCCGACGAGCGAAACCAGGGTCTAGCCGGCCGGGCGGCTCGAGCTCAGCAGCGCATAGTGGACGAGATGGCACGCGTCGCCCGCGACCGCGACCTCTGGAAAGAGCGCCACGACCGCGAGCGGGCCGCGCATGCCAAGAATCTGACGGAGCAGCAGAAGGTCGAGGCGCAGCGGGATCGGTTGCGAGAGGCGATCTACTGGGCTCTGGGAGAGCGTGGCGACTTCCCCGGAGAGCCGCCGCCGTTGGCCGGGAAGTACCGGCGCGCATACCACTGGCGGACCGAGCTGCGGCGGCGGAGCGGACTCCCCGACTCGATAGCCGGTGAGCCATGACCTGGGAAGTACGCGAGATGATGACCGATGAAAGCCCCCTGCTCTGCCGCCTGGGATGGCACAGGAACCGCCAGTTGCCGGATGGCCGCTGGTACACCCATTCGACCTACGGGACGCCCGTATTCGTCTATACGGCGGAATGCAAGCGGTGCGGCCGGCGCGTGTCGAAGGTGCAGAAGCGGCAACCGATTACATCCTCAGCACCACAGGAGCCGAAATGAGCACCACGAAACGGGTCAGCTACCGCGAGATCGGGAACTGGAACGTCACCACCTCCATGACGCAGAACGACGACGGCAGCCATACCGCCGCGAATGAGACGATCATGATGTGCATGCTCGCCACGATCCGCGACGAGCTCCGCCGGCTCAATCATGTCCTGCAGTGCCCGAACTTCATCGCGGTACCGGCGAAGCTGGATCAGATCGCGAAGAATACTCGCAAGCGGCGCAAGCCTCGAGCAGTGGGCAAACCGAAGCTTCGCGTCGTATCCCGCGGATAGTGCGTCGGAGAGTCTGTGAACAAAATGCGCGAACGGGAGCGACGATTCGAGGTGCACGAGGCCAGTGATGGCCGCATCTACATAGATGACGACGATTTCCATTGGGATGCCCTACTGCGCATCCAGGGAGATTTCGAGAACGATGCGGCCCGGCGCCAGTACGCCGAAGCGATAGCGAAGGTGCTGAGCGAACATGAAGACCAGATCCCACATAGGCCAGATGACAATGGAAACGGTTGAAGTCCCCAAGCTCACCAAAGCACGCCTCAGCGCCTTGGAGCGCATCTTCGCGAGGGAGATCGAGGGGACGCTCCCCTTCCAGTCGCGCGCCAAGGTCTATGAACAGATGGCAGCCGATGGGCTTGTGGAGTCTGGGACATCCGTCCTTGGGCACGATAGATTCGGCCCGATCATCGTGAAAGGCTGGACTCTCACCCATGCCGGAAGAATCGCGTACTGCATGAGTTGTCGGGACGTTCCTGATCCTGATGAGTCACCCGACAGCGCAGGACGAGGTGCAGAAATGACTATGGCGGCAGAACCGACGCCCCCGCCAGTCGGCACTCTCTCGCGAGTGGTGCCGCAGCATACGCGATCAGTAACGATCACCTGGCTCTCCCGAGATTGGATGCTATTCAGCACCTTCAAGAACGCCAGAATCGGCATGCACCTCAAGGTGTACGAGCGCTGCGGTTGGTGTCGCAAGCCATTCGCCGACAGTGACATGCTATCCCTAGCGGGGCGCGCTAAAGGTGCGAACATTCTGCTCTGCCCAGCATGCGTCGGTGAATTACCCGCTCCAACCGTGTCCGATGGCTGACGGTCCATTCTGCTCGTTCTGTGGCCGCGGACCTACCGAGGTCAAGAAGATCATCGGGGCCATCCATGGCGGCGCGTTCATCTGCGACTTTTGCATAGTGGCATGCGCGCAAATCCTGGCCGGTGAGGCAGCTACATGCAGTGGACCACCGCCACCACAGTCCGATAACACTGTATAAATAATCAGATTGCACTTACCTACTATGTAGGTATATACTCTCCACATGGTCGATACCGACCTACTGGCGCCTCGCAGAATCAGGGGCTCGGAGATGAGGATGAGCAGCGAAATTACCCACCGGCACGACCCTGACGACGGTCATATAGTGCAGATCGTCTCCCCAGCTCGCCTGCGCGAGATCCTGGACAAAGACGGAGAGGATTACAGCCGGCCGAGAGATTTCGGTCCGGATGATGAATGGAATGTGGAGGAGGATCGGGCCATGCGCAAAATCAAGATTCCCGGCACCCAGATCACCGTCGATGCGGACGATTACGTGGTCATCGACGACGGCGGCTTCCGCTACCCGATGGACCGCGATGATCTCGATGGGCAGACGGAGGAAAGTCTCCGTGCGATGCGAGGCCCTGATGAGTACAGCCTGTGGTGCTCCGAGCATAGGATGGACGAGCGCGCTGGCTCTGTCGGATCGCAGGGATGTCTCGATTTCTGCGCGGCGTTGATCGAGGCGGGCGCTGAAGAGTGGAGCGTCGGATGACCAACCATCCCCACCGATCCAAGCGGCGCAAGGACGCGCCCGGTCGCAACCCTCGTCCCCGCGAGATCTCGCAATTGCGTGAGGATATGGGCCTGACACAGACCGAGTTCGGCCGGCATCTCTACGCTGGCCTCTCCACCGTGCAAGCATGGGAGGACGGCTCGAGGCGCATGCCCGGGCTCACCTGGGAGTACGCCAATCTACTCTGGGCGTTCCCCATGGTTGCCGATGCGCGTCGGGTATGGTTGACGGGCGGAGATCCGTTTTCGATCGGGCGGCCGCCGCGGACCACGCAGGAGATCGCCGACGACTACGATGCGGCGCAGAGTGAGCGTCGGGATCGGGAGTGAGGCGCTGACAACCAATGAGCGCGCCGCCCGACATCCAGGAAATTATGCGCCTGCACCTGGATGGCTCTCGGCGCCGAGACCAGCTCCTCGCCGAGTGCCAGCGCCTGCGCGATGCCGGCAAAGTCGCTGAGGCCAAGCGCGCGCTGGCCAAGGCCGAGGAGATCGAGGCGCGATTGCGGGAGATGGAGGCAGCGCTCAACCCGCGTGATCCATCCAGCACCTGAGCGCTAGGAGCGCTTCATGGACGCTCGGGAGCGTCTGCCGCATCCTTGGCGACATGGCTGCCGGCTATCAGGTGATCGTGGTGCGCTGCCTCGATTGCGGGCACGAGGGATGGGTACCGGCGGAGCGGTGGGATCGATCGAGGGGTCGGCATTGCCGTAAATGCGGGTCCAGACGGTATGACTTGAGGCGGGTCTGGATGGGTGGGCAGCCGCCCGGGAATGTGACAGACCTGGAGGTTGCCAGGGCGCGGCGGAAGTGAGAGATTTGGCGGTAGCGGCGGTGGCCGTGGGTTGGAATAAGTAATAACGAGCGAGCGACGCTCGGAGGGCGAAAAAATGATTGCCGCAGAATTAACAGGCAGGCAGCAGCGCGAGCTGGAATATCACCGCGGTCACGCCGCGCAGCATCGAGGCATTCTTGAGAAGCCGCTAGATCTTTCGGTCGTCTCAAGCTCGAGACGTCATTGGTGGAATGCTTATTGGGAGATGTTCGCGATTTTGCGGGAGGAAAGAAAATCGCTCGGGCGTGTGCTCGTCGTCGGCTGCGGCTTTGGTGATGATGCCGTGCGACTCGCGAAACTTGGCGCTGAGGTGCATGCGTTCGATCTTTCACCGGACTCTTTGTCCATCGCAAGAGAACTAGCGGCTCGCAACGGCGTACAGATCGACTTCAGAGAATTGCCTGCGGAGCGCCTCGATTACCCGGACCGATATTTCGATTGCGTGGTGATGCGCGACATCCTCCATCATGTCGATATCGCAAAGACCCTTGCGGAATTGAGGCGTGTCTCGGCGCCGCAAGCGCTCTGGCTCGTGAACGAGATTTACTCGCATAGCTGGACCGAGCGCATACGACGCTCGATGCTTGTCGAGCGCGCGCTCTACCCGGCATTACGCGCTTTCATCTACAAGGGCGAGAAGCCCTATATTACCGAAGATGAGCGAAAAATGACTGAGCACGATCTCGCCAAGGTCCGAGCACTGCTTCGAGTGGATGATGAGCGTTACTTCAACGCTATTGTGACGAGGTTATTGCCAGACAAATGGGAGACTCTGAACAAGATTGATCAGATCTTGCTGCGTGCGCTACCGGTCGGGAAATTCATCGGCGGTCGCGCTCTGATTTCAGGTCGTCTTTTCTAACGCCTGCGTTTGCCTCGAGAGCCTTTCTCGTCGTTCGATGATCCAGGCGAGCGGCGCCATGCTGATGACCGCTTTGCCGTTGCTTATCAACGCTTTGCCGTTTGATATCACTCCCCTTTTTACCGCAGGAGCCGAGATTAGCGCGAATGCGCCGCTGCCGGTCAGGGAACTGGTAAGCCTCTGGAAGTCGCTGCCGGTGAGGACGGAATCGAAAATCACTAGCGCAAACACGGAGCATTTCAGGCTTCCTTGCCCGCTCGTCGTGCCAAGGTTTTGCATGGTGTTCCCTGATCCATTCGGCCCCGCTGTTACGCTCAGATCAGCAGTTGTCGAGCCGTTGTAATAAACGTTTCCGCCGTTCGCGCCGCCATCGTACACCCAAGTGCTAAGCAGTGTGAACGGGCTAGTCGTCGGCAATACTTGCGTGCCGGTGCCCGCGATGACGCTAGCATTTTCGTAAAGCGCATCTTTGCCGCCGGAAACTCCGGCTTGTAGCATCTGCAAGCTACCGCCGTTATCTACGAAATAGGCAATGTTCGTTGCACTCGTGAAAGAATTTACGGCAATGAACACGGAGAGATCCGGATAGGTCGAATAACCAGGAATCAAAGGCACTGCGGCCGGACCGAGAGAGGCCGGTATGCCGGACGCTGCCCATCCCCAACAAGTGTAAGCGCCATCTCCGTCAATACCCCATCCTTGGCCATACGTGCCGCTACTTACGACATTGGTGGTGCCGCTCGCGTTTCGCGTGAAAGTGACACCAGAATTGGCTACATCCACAACGTTGGATGTGGAAGGATCGACCATCACACACTGCACGATGTGAGGATAGAGCGGATCGGAGGTGTTGAGGGAAAGACCCATGGTTTATGGCCTATAGAAGTAGACGTAGCCGTTGGCGAGGCTCACGAGCACATATCCAGTGACGAGTGGATTCGGCACGAACTGAAACTTTCCAAAAGTCCCAGTAGAGGAATACTCAGCATCAGGAGTCGCGCCCGATGACGGTGCAATGGCTGTCACGGTCCACGCGTTGCCGCCCTTGTAAGGCAAGGACGATGGCGGTACCAACTTGTAAATGGATTTGCCGCTGCCTGGCCAAATGACGAAATAATCATTGATCGAATCATAGAGGATCGATCCGGCGTAACCGCTGATACTCGGCAACGAGCCGGAAAGCGTGGGGACGTAAAAGCCATTGGATGATGGGGCGCCGGAATAGACCTCGTAGAAACAGAGATTCCCACTATCCCATATCGCCCAAATCCCACGCTTCGTGTCGATGCATGATGTCGCGTGATCGTTCCAGTTGCCGGAAGTCGGCGCGCTAGCGCTAGACCATGAGTTTGTGAGCGGGTTGTACTGGAAGACATCGCTGTTGCTCGCGCCGCTATCGGTAGCCCAGACGATATTCCACACAGGATCATAAGCCGAAACAGGCTCGGCATAGGCGCCCGGAGCATTGGCGAGGGGCTTCCACGGTTGCACCGAACCGGGCGTCTGTTGATTGAACTGAAACGCCAGCGATTGCGCGTTAGGATAAAGCGCCTGAGACGACTCGGCGTAGGTCCATGAGGCGAACATCCAATTACGATTTGGCAGATATGTCAGCGAGTTGTAGGTATGTCGCGCGACGGGATTGCCGTTGGCATCGAACCAAGGACCGCTGGAAGAGGTGACGATGACAGGCGGGTCTGTGGCAGCGCGCGGGCAATACCATTGCGGGCTCGTGCTTTCAAGCGGCCCAAAGCAATACATTTCATTCCCGTAGTAGTCGGTGTGCCCTCCTCCCCAGCAGCAAAGGAATGTTCCTTGGATAAAAGTACTGCTGGCATGATCATAAATTCCGGTTGTATTGAGAATGCCGCCGCTCCACGGCACTATGGGATTACCACTTGTCGATCCACTCCAAGTGTGGCCGGCATAGCTCGCGTCCGTGAAGGCGCCGTAAATCTGCGCCGCAGATCCGTTCAACACTGAATTTGGAATCTGCGCCCATGTGCCCCGAGGAATGCTCGTGTACCACGAGGGTGTCGTTATGATTGCCGGCGAGTTGTCGCTCGCGGCAGAGCGAGAGACAAAGTTGAATTGGGGCGAGTCCGCAGCTCCCGAAAGGGGCGGCGTCGTGGTCGATCCTGAGGATGACGTGCCGAGATAGGTGGTACTACCCGTGATAAGAGCGAGCGCGGCGGCAGCTCCGGGAATCGCCGCCTCGGCCGCCAGCTCCGCCACTGTCAGATGCATGGCGCCGTAATTCTGACCTCCGAGGCTTGAGCTATCTCCTCCGGAACCGGTCGAGGAGCCTGCCGCTACATCGGTATCAGACTCGTGTGCCTTGAGAGATTGGCCAGGAGAGCTTGAAAGACTAGCGTTGAGACCGCTAGAATTTTCCGGATTTGCTGTGCTGAGGTATTCAGTAAATGCCGCGCCCGATGCGTAAAATGTCGGGTTCGATGGGATGCCTCCTGACCCATTATTATTCGAGGTATATGGCCATACGTAGGCCAAAGCACGCCGATAGTTCGTCGCGGCGTTCCATGTGTTCACGCCCTGCGCCTGGAGTTTATTTAAGGTATCGAGGTACGAGAAATTTCGCACCGATATCACATCTGCTTGGTTTCCAATACCCTCGATTCCAAGATCTGCGACGATCGAAAGCGCCATGCTCTGGAACGCCGCCATCCACGAGGCGCCCCAAAAAGGTCCGGATATGTTGGAATATCCATCGTAGTGCCCCAGCATCCCTATCCCGTTGGCCCACGAATATCCCTGAAAGAGGGTCGTGCCGTCGATAAAAACCTGCTTGTAATTCGTGATGCTGTTTGAGAGTGACGTCACGAACGATGTGCGCACCGCAGTATCGGGGGCCGGCGGTGCTACGCCCGCAAGTGAAGTCGGTCCTACAGCCGTCACATGCGCCATCTCGCGAATCTGCCAAGCAATGCCACGCGTGGTCGTTATCGCCGTGGGATATACGATACCGGTCCATCCGGAGACGTTGGCGGCCTCCTCCTGAAGGCTCGCCCATGCGGTAAATTGCATCTCCTCCAAGAAGCTCCATCGTCCTTCGATCAGGTACGCAAGATATCCGCAGGCCGGCAAGTGAGTGGAATCACATACCGGCCCATCGCCATACGCCGGAGCCCGAGTTCCTGCGGCAGTCGGAGGCAATGTGTAGGGGCCGGAATAGACGCTTTTGCTTGGGTAACTGGACCAAAGCGGAACGCGCCCGGTTGTCTCATCTCGAAAATGCTGAGCGAATCCACCCCATTGACGTGCATTGCCCACCGTCGCGGCATACATTCGGGGATCGGCTGTCGTGCAATACAGCGCTTCCCACTGCGTAAGAGGGCCAATCCAAGGGCTTTGGCCGCCGCTGCTGATGCTCGTCGTCGAGAGGTCTCCGTAGTATCCGCTCGAGGAGAAGACCGTCGTGGGATTGACCGTCGTTTGCCTGAATCCTCCGAGAGTCGTATTGAACGTCGGGCTCCCCGAAGTCGGCCCCCACCCGAAGTTCGGCACCATTCGCGTCGAGAGCAGATAGGGAACATTATGAGCAGGCGTAATCGGATTTCCACCCGAGTACCAATCAACCCTGCTCCACCGGGAATGCGAATAGTGCGCGATGTTCGATTGCGTAAAGGTCGAAATGCCGTTGATGTTGACCGTGATCGAGTAATCGGCCTCTGACGGCGCCGGACTGGTTTCTTGCCAATATCCGTTCTCGACCACGATTTCGACTTCGACCGCTCCATTAGAGTATGCGCGCACGTACCACCAGATCGCGACCTGAGTGCCGGAAAGCGGCTGATAGTAGTGAAACTCCGACATGACGGGACCGAGGATCTGCCGTATCCGGCCGCCGTTGCCGAAACTCCAGGTCGAACGATCCACGCCGAGAACGGAATTGATCGCAAGGGTGCCAGAAACTGGATAGGACCCGGTACCGGCCGTCAGTGCGATATTAGTATTCGCAAGATTCGTAGGCTCCGAGACATTGGAGCCAGAAGGCGCCGTGCTTGTGACGGCGAGCTGCACGGTTGCCGGCGTATTTGCAACGAGCGAAGAGATGCCAGAGAGCAGCGCGTATTTTGCGGAACCATCAGGCCAACGGTTGCGGATATCGGCCTGAAAGGCGGACGTTCCCGACGATGCCGTGATGTATTGGCCGCTCGGAACGTCCCCCTGCTTGAATGCATGACCGAAGGTCCACGGAGCCGAGGCATTTGTGACGGCCGAGGTGAGCGTGAGAGCCGGAAGCGCGCCTCCGGAGCCGCCGCCAGCAATGCTGAGGATGCCGCCACCAGCACTGACGATGCTGCCTCCCGCCGTGATGATCTGCGCGCGCACTGCGGCCGCGACGAGGGACGCGCCGGCCCCGGCCAACGCTTGGCGCCGATTGATTCTCATCAGAATCCCATGCACTGGAATTTCACGAAATCATTCGCGTTCACGGTGCCGCTGAAGGTGTCCGTGGTCGTGCTGCCCGCTCCTTCCGCCAGCGTATTCGCGATCGTCGTGACATCGTGCGCCGAGCAGGACCAGCCGTTGGTTGCAGCCGGTAAGGTGATCGTGATCGTGGAGGCGCCCGTCGTGCCGGTACATTTGAATTCACCTACCGCCGTGCCGGTCGTGCCCGTTTTAGTGATCGTGGCACAGGCGCCCGTGCCTGCAATTGTGTACTGCGTGCCGGTGTCGATGAGGTAAGTGACTGTCGAGGCGGCAATGATCTGGCCGGAGCTATTCGTGGCGGCGACCGTGGTGCTTGTCGGGATCGAGGCGCCATTGATGCCGGTGACGGTCGCAGAAGCTGCGCCCGCGGCCTTCGTGACATCGCCCGAGATCGCGGCGGACTGCGCAGCGGTGATCGTCGTCTCGCCCGATACCGCAGTCCCTGTCGTTGCGTAGTAGGCAACCTGCCCGGAGGTGCCGCTATTGACAGTGCCTGAGCCACTGCCGCCGCTACATGCGAAATACGTGAACGCGGTGGCGCCAGAATTAGCCCCTAAGCATTCATTTGCGACCATTGCCGGCAGGCCGGACAGTCCCAACTGGATAGTGCCGCCAGAGGCATTCGTGAAGGTAATCGTGAGGCCGTTGGTCGCGGCTGAATTGGTGAAGTTCGGCGGCGAGGCGAGAATATTCGTCCCATTGACCTGGATGGAGGTCGTGGTGCAGGAGACGAGTACGCCGCTGCTGTTGGAGCCAAGGCAGCTCGCGCTCGTGGGGACTGCGGCGCCGTTTAACTGATTCGCATTGATGATGCCGGTACCTGTGGGGGCTAAGCTCGCGCCCGTTCCGACCAGCATCGCGGCGGCGGTATTCGTGCCGCCGGTGATCGCGCTGAAGGCCGAGGAGCCCGAGCCGCACGCCTGGGAGCCGAGCGTCGTCGTCGATACCCAGTAGGCGCACTGGCTAGCCGTGATCGTCCCCGAGAGCGAGGGGATGGTGACCCCGAGGGCGAGATTCAGGTTTCCGAGCGTGGGTGTCCCGAGCCACGTCGCGACATCGCTGCCGAGCCCGGATAGCCCGCTGACGGGCAGTCCGGTGCCATTTGCGAGATTGATGGAGGACGGCGTGCCTCCAGCGCCTCCGTTCACTACGATGGAGCCAGCGGTACCGACGTTGACGGCAAGGGCCGCCAGGACGCCAGTGCCCGGAATCGTGCTGGTGCCCCAGGCGCTCCCGGTCGATTGCGGGATGCCAGCCGCAGGGTAGACCATGCTGCCACCGGACCCGCAGGCCGAGCCCGCATCGCCGAACTGCAATGGCGAGGCGGAGGCGACATCGACGCAGTGTCCGAGCGTGAATGAGCCGGAGGTGAAATACGTGAGGAGCTGCGCCGGGGTGATGTTGACCGTGCAGTTGATGCAGGGATAACTCGCGCTCTGGTCGGCGAGAATGCGCTCGGTCCCCAGGAGTGGCGTCGTCGCATTCGGATAGCTGCCGACCTCCTGGGCTGCGGCGAGCACCGGCAAGACGAGCAGGGCCAGCAGGGCGAAACGCTTCATGATGTGACCTTTTGGGAAGCGATAGATGAATCCGGCGATGGCTCGATATCGAGCAGGCCGGCGGGGGTCGGGGCTTCGCGCGCGCCGAGCCCCCAGTAGATGCCAAGCGCGCCGCCAGGGGTGATGCTCGTGAACGGCACCAGCACATCGCGACTGAGCAAGCCGCCGCGCCAGAGACTCCAGATCCCGAGTGCGGAGCAGAAGAAGTCCTGGCCCCGGGTGCGCTTCCACGAGTTGTCGGGCGCGCCGGTAGCGAAGTCGATGATCCCGGCGATGTCGTAGCGGTCCCCGAGGGCGGAGCGAGCCGCCTCCTCGATGGCCTTGGCTTCGCTCGGTGTGCAGGGGATCTCGAGCCAGAGGCACTTCAGACCCTTCAGATACGAGACTGGCCGGATCTGTACCCCCGCCGGGATGCCGTCGATGACATCCACGCGCGCATCGATCACGTGCATGCCCCCGGGCAGCACAATGGCGACACAATGCGACCAGCCGCCCTTGGCGAGCCAGCGTATCAGCCAGGAGCCGATCCCCCTGCCCTTCACCAGGCCCACGGTGACGACCGCTGTACGGGCTTCCTGCGGCGGCTGGGAGGGGGTGGAGTCCCGGCCGGGTGCGTCCACCTTGCCGAGGTCGGCAATCGCCTGGGCGACGCCGCGGGGCTTGCGTTTGGCGGTGCGGGTCATGCGGCGATCCTCGCGGCGCCCATCCGAATGGCATTCATCTGCCGCTCCCACTGCGCGACCGTGAGACCGGCGAACGTGCCGCCGTTGCGCGTGATGGCTGCCGGGCTCAGGAGCGCGTAGCACTCATCGACGTTCGCGTCCCAGAAGGCCGGCGTGACTTCGTAGTCGCTGCTTCCCCAGGAGATCGCGCCTCTCAGGAATCGACCCGCGGCGGTGGTTGAATATTTCGCCGAAAGCCAGCAATGTCCGCCCGCCGAGCTCTGATCGCCTCCGGGTTGCACGTCCCAGGTTGAGCCCGGCGAGAAGTACGCTTCCAGGTATCTCGGGATATTCGATCCGACGTAGAGCGCCCCACATTGATGGGTCGCGAGATTGAGGTCGGCATCGTTACGGGGATCGATCTCGCAGAAGCCGAAAAGCTTCTGCACCGACCCGTCCGGCATCTTCACGCCCTGCACGAGAAGGCTCAGGAGTGATTGCAGGACGGTTCCCTGGAAAGCGCCAGGATTCGCCGGGTCCAAACCCTGTGTGACCGCCAATGCCTGAATGGAGGCATCCGGCAGCGTCAGCATCGAGCCTGTGGCGAGGAATGAATCGACCTGAAGGTAATGACCGTACCCGGCCTCGGCGCAGTCACCTTCCGAATCGTTCAGCATCATGCCGAGATCCGCCGGCAGACCTTTCGTGTAATCGAGCGAGGTCGGTGCCGCCTCCGCTTGCGTGCCGGCGAGCAGCGCCGAGAGGTGCGGGACGTGTGGGTTTCGAACCCGGGGACGACGACCGAGGCAGTACATCACTTCCCGATCTCCTGAAGTCTCTCCTGCGCCGCCTCGAACGCCCGCTTCACTTCCGCGTTGGTTTCGTCCACGAACGGGGAGACCTTTGTCATCAATGACGCGATTTCCTCGATCACGGACGGGGCTTCCGTGATGACCTCGAAGAGAGCGCCGACGATGTTGAGTATCATGAGGATCGTGGCGGCGGTCATTACCTAGCCTCCGACGGGGTTGCGCAGGCGGCCGTGTAGACCGTCTTTCCGTTCACTGTCGTGGTGATGACCTGCCAGTGGCCGTGGCATTTGTCGTTAGCCGGCTTCTGGGTCGGCGTGGCGCAGGCTGCGAGGAGCAGGGCTGCGCCGATGAGGGAGACGTATTTCATGATCGAACCACCCAGTCGTTTCCGTGAACAAGCGTCGGCGTGTCACTGAAGTCCGGATATGTCGGTGGCGACGCGTTGTCGGAAATAGCTCCTGCGCCGCAAACGATGTACGGGAGCGTGATGGGATGGCAGATCGGCGGGGCTGGCGGTACCGGCATGATCACCGGCGCCGTGACGATCTGAGGCGGCCGCGATTCCAATTCGCGCACCCGCCTCTCCAGGGCCTCGATTTTCTCAAGCAACGATGCCTCGAACGGGGTAACTCCCACGGCTACTTCCCTTCCGGCCGTGCCGCACCGCCGATCATCTGCAGCACGTCTTCGATGTGGAAGCAGTCGGCGAGACAGGCGCCTTCCGGTGCTCCGCCGGTCAGCGGGACCAGCGTGCCGTTGCAGTAGTCGTTGCCGGCCACGGCGTCGATGAGCACGCCGGTGCGCAGGACGGTGCGGCTGGAATAGCCGCCCGAGTGCCCGATGCTGACGATGACGTCACCGTTCTTGGCCTCGCGGCCGTTGCGGTAGTGCATGGAGTTCTCCTTCAATGAACCAGAATTACTTCGCCGCAGGCGCGCTGTAGTTCGAAATCTCGATGTTTGCCGCAGCGATGGCGCCCTTCGAGAGATTCGAGATCACCGCATCCGCGGTCACGCCAAACAGCGGCACCAGCGCATTCACATTCGCGGCGAGCTGCAACTGCTGGAAGCCGATGACGAGAAGCTGCTGAAGCGACGCGGCGACTGCGGGGTCCATGCCGGGCTTCTGCAATGCGGCAGTGGCGGCGGCCAGACCGCCCGTGACATCGCCAGCAGCTACTTCGGCCAGCGCGTTGCCAAAGGTAAGCGCGGACTGTGCGCGCGGGAGAATCTTCTGCGCATCGCCGCCTTGACCTGCGGAAATGACGACGGCCGCAGCGAGCTGCGCGGTGTACTGCTCGATCGGGACGAGATTCGGAATGCTCATGGATTTGCCTTTGGGACGGTTGGCCCCGGTGAGTTTGGGAAAAACGCCTGGTGAGCGACGGTCGCGACGATCCCGACAATCAGGATCGCCTGCGACACGTTGGGAGGAAGGCCGTCCACGCTCTTGAGCGCGATGGACAGCATCGAGAGGAAGGCGAAGACGCGGTCGCCATTCGCTTGGAACCACTGCCAGAAATTCATGGATTCACCTTGATCGTGAGATTGCTCGGCGCCCCCGGAGTCCCAGTGAACACGCCGCAGGCTTCAGATGAATGCGCAGACTCGACGCCGTTCACGACCTCGGTTACGAAGCCGCAGACTTTCTCGCCGGCCGTATATCCAGAGGTCACGGCGCTCGTATATCGGATGCCGGTCTGCACCGGAGCCGTAGCCTCACTTCCAGGGCCAGCCGTACCGACGTAGAGGTTAAAGGTGACAGTATCGGTGCTCGGAATCGTCGTGCCGTCGGTGAACTGCGTGGAAGCGGTGTAGGCCCAATCGACCGTGCCGGCTGTCGTTTGTCCGAACGCAGCGCCGCAGGTGAGGAGTGCGGCGAGCGCGAGCAGGTTGCGTGTCATGATGGAGCCCTCACGGCGCCCAGTTCGACCCGGGCGGTGATTGGTACGAAGGCGCGATCGAGACGAGCCAGTCGAACGCGCAGCCGAGATGAAACACCCCGCCCCGCACCTCGACCAATATGTCGGGTCGGCGTAGCGGTTCTGAACACTGCGGACAGCGGCCTTTGGGCTCGCCGGCAAACCATTTCCAGTCCGACATCGGTCACGTCCCGTTCCCTTGCGCCGCCGCAGTGCCCGGCAAACAGGTATACGCCGCAATCTCCGCGACGACTTGATTCCCTCGAATCACGCCTCCGGCACCCGCATCCCCTGTACTGCCGATGATCTTGTTCGCGCCATCCAAGTTGTAATCCGAGACGACGCGAAATGTCCCGGCATCGCAATCGATCTCGACGCGTCCCGATGATGCTGCGACGTGATCCGGCACCAGGCCGGCCGCTCTCGCCTTCTTCGAGTACGTGTTGTAGACGATGATGGTGAAGGTGTCGTGCGCGCCGCGCTTTATCGACGTCGGATCAATCGAGAGCTTGCGGAAGTCGCTCGTGAAGAGCTGTGCCAGCGTCGTATGTGCGGACGGGATGTCGGCGGATCTCTCATCGGCCCGCGTGTGGCGGATGACGAGGAGGCCGAACGCGATGACGAGAATCGTAGCCGTAGTTTTCATGACGCCCATACCTTTGCCGCGAGTGATGCGGCGAGCTGACGCGCCTCCCAGCCTTCGCCATCCCGAATCCACTGCGGCGAATCGGTAAGACGTTGGCGGCAGGCACGGAAGAATGCGGTGAGGAATTGATCGCGGCGCGTCACCGTGCTCGCAGCGGCGGCAATAGTCTGCGCGCCGATGTCGCCATCGACCTTGACGCCAAGCGAGCGCTGCAGCGCATACGATGCCTGTACCGGCCCTTCGAGCACGGCGAACGCGAGGAGCGGAATGGAGAAGTACACCGGCAGCGTGTCGGCGTATTGTGGCCAGTACCGATCCGCGAAATACTGCGCCGCCCCTTGCGGAGTCAGCGCGCGAAGCTGAGCATCGGTGAAGTGCGCGCTGTTGTAGCGCAGCGAGACGCCCCATGCGGTCGCAAGGCCGGCATCATGCGGGTCCACGTGATACGGTCCTTCCCAGTTCGCGACCCAGAGGCCGGCGGCGAGGGCTTGGGGGCTCACCGGTGCCACCAGTGAATGGCCTCGGCGATTACGGTAGCGATGATGGCGCCGAGGCTTGCCGCGATGCCTCCAAGCGTGAGTAGCATTCGCACACCGCCTCTGTTGGTTGCCAGCATCACTTTAATCTCGGTGATGTCCCCGCGCGTAGCAGCCAGTTCCTGTCGAAGGTTCGTCAGTCCCTCCTTCAGCGTCGCGATATCTGCACTCTGCTCACCCATCTCGCGGGCCATTTCCAGATCTCTTGGCACTTCGGCGTCTCCGATTACTTCATCGCCGACAGACTGTCTGCGCGAGCCCATGATTTAGACAATCCTATGTTGGTAAATCTGGAACGCAATACCGAGATAGGATCGAATCACCATCCCGGACTCCCGTTTCGAATTGCCGTTCCGCTGTATGAATTGCCGGCGACGAGGTTGAAGGTACTGCCCGTCCACTGCCACTGCGCGAAGCCGCCTCCATATGTGTAGGACGAAGCAGACGCGCCGGTGAGCGTGACGCCATTTACCGTAACGGACGCAAGCGAGGATTGCCCGGGATCCGCTGCAAGACCGCTGATTCCGAAGATTGCGAGGACAGTTTGTGTATTGTCGAACGCCTCGTAGGTGGTCGTTCCATTAGCGAATCCGGCTGCGGAATTGAGCGTTCCGCCGTAAAAGACCTGATGATTCGTCGCGAAGCCGTAGTAGTTTGACGTCTGACCGCTTGAGTTTTTGAACTGCTCCGCAGTGATCGCAAAGACTGGGGTCGATGGCGTCGTATTAGTCAGCGACCACGATACGACGCCTGTGTTAACTGTAGTCACGCCATCCGATATCGTGCAGTACATACCGCCCGAATTTGTCGATCCCGCATTCACTGTTCCGGTGATAGCGGTCGTCGCGCTATTTGGCGCCGTGAAGGAAACCCCAGAGCCGGATGACAAATGCCAAGTGTAAGTGTACGAACCGCTGCCCTTGGTTCCTGCGCAGCCTGTAGAATTGCTCGTCACCGTCCCTGACGGATTTCCAGCAGCGGCGCTCCCGGAGACTGCAGAAGGTTGCGTCGCGACCTGTACGCTGGTCGTGCCGTGGGCGGCAAAAATCGTCGATAGATCGGCGAGAGTGCTCAATCTAAAGTCCGTGTTCGCCGCCGCGCTGCCCGCCGAGAGCACCGCATACCGTTGGGCGATATCGCCATAGCCCGCGATCTCGAATTCCGTAGCAGATGCCTGCGGCCAGCCCGCATACCGTGGCGCAAAGATGCTGTCGAGATCGACGTTCTGGTATCTGAAGCCGGCAGCCATTTACCGATCCTCGAGCTCCGCGACGCGCTGGGCCAGCGCATTGACGGCAGATACGAGCAAACCGATGACCCCGATCGGACTGTAGCCTTTCCCTCGAACCGCTTCGGGAAGCGCGTGGTCCAGATCCTCTCTGATGAGACCGATATCGTTTTGACCCCGCTGTGGACCTGCTTTCCAGCGGAACGTCATACCTCGCAGCAGCGAGAGCCTGCGCAGTGGGTCCGTGATTGGCATCACATTCTCCTTGAGGGCGATGCTGGAAGAGGCGACGTTGAAATACGCCGCCGTGAGACCTGCGCTGCTATCGCGCTGAGCCAATGTATTGGCCACCGCGCCCGTATTCGCCGACAGCGAGCTGCCGACTAAGCCGATGTTTGTGCCGTCGCTATAGACGATCGAGGTCACCCCCTGCGGGACCACGACGCCGGCACCGGAGGCGGTTTTGCAGGTGACGGCGAACCCGCCGCTCGTATTGTTCGCAATAAGCCACTGATCCTCCCAGGGCGGGAAGATGATCTGCACGTTTCCGGTGAGCGTGCCCGAAAGCGTGATGATTTCCTTGGCTGCCTGCGGTGCGCTCAGCGTGACGTTCGCGTTGGTAAGCCCGGTGACGGCCGTGAGTCCGTATCGTGCCAGCGGCGCCCAGCCGGAAGTGGCCGCAGCCGTGGTATCCGGATTGTTGCTGTTTCCATTGGTTTGATTGATCCAGAGGCCAGTCAGGTCCGCTGATACGACAATGGCGCCGACAGAGTAGCCCGAATTCTCCGTTGCGATCGACGTGTTGAACTCGAAGAACTGGCCGGCCGAGAACGCGGCGATGTTCGCGGTGATGGAGTAGAGAATTCCGTTGACGTCACGGACATCGGGCGGGGCAACTGCTGTGTTACCAACCGTCTGCGGCGGGAATCCGTCCGTGTACGAGGCGCGCGGGTTCGGCTGCTGCGACGCGAAGGGAATCGGGGTCGTGATGTAGGTGCCGCCTGCATTAAATCCGAAGGCGGCAAGGATGGTCGGAGGGGTAGGTGCGCCTGACATGGTATCGCCTTAGAGGTGTGAAACCGTGACCGCGACGCCGGTCGGGTGGGGCAACACGCCGGACTGCTGAACGATCGCAAGCTGGATAGCGGTCGGCTTGAAACCTAAGTACCACGTCATCTGCATGTTTCCGTTATCGATGCAGTACGCGTCTCCGTAGGCGGAGAACAACATCCGCATCAACTGGTTCAGTACCGGGATGCAGCAGCGGCAGATATTCGCGAACGCCTTCGCGTAGAGGAGCGTCCGATAATCGGGGTCCAACAAGGCGTAGGTCTGCGTTGCCGTGGCGCCATCGAAAAAGACGCCGACATCAAAAGCAGCCCCGCTCGCGGTACCACCAGATCCCTCAAGACCGAGATATGTCGCAGTCGCCGGAATGGTTAGATACCGGCTAACCCCTAGGACCTTGCCCCAAAAATCGAGTCCCCAATACTGCGCGGTGTCTATATTCCAGACGTACTGGTAGAAGTTGTTCCAGTTCGCGCTTTGGTCGAAGTACTGCGAGAAATAGTCGATCAGCGAGGTCAGCACCGGGCTTTGCGCGTACTGGCTGATCAGCGCGGCATTGATATTGGGAGAGGTGGCAATGGCCGAGATGCCGATATCCACAACGGTTGGAACGTCCGCGTAGACGAAGATGCGATTACCATCACTATCCAGAATGTAATTTCCATCGGAGTCCAGGACATATTCCTTGACCACAGTGCTGACTTCGACCTGTACGTACGCAGCCGGCGCCTGTGCGGCGACATCTCCAATGGCGACATTCGGATTTAGGGCCGGCGTACTGATTCCGACGACGAGCCCCGCCGCCGTGATCGCGGCGTCGGCGTCGGCGACCGTCATTCCAACCACGTTCGGTACCGTGACGGTCATGTAAGCACCGTGACATTAGACGACTGGATGGTCGGCGCCTGATCGATTCCGTATGTCGCGGCAGGTCCTGGAGCGCCCGTGATGGCTTCGGGCGTGCTCACGGTGGCGCTCGCATTGGCGCTCATCTGATACGTTCCAATGCCGCCTGTGGTGCCCGTCAATTGCTGCTGGACATAGGCGCCGGTCGGAATGCTGGTTCCGGTGAGCACGGTACCGAAGCTAATGGGACCGCCACTCGTCGGCGCCGTCGTGATCGTCAAGACATTGGAGCCGTTCACCAACGTACCGAGCGCGCCGGAGAACGTGGTGCCGATGCCAATGGACTCGACGGAGATGAAGAGACTGGAGCCGGCGCACTGATTGATGCCGGCGATATAGTCGGAAGCCGTGAGCGTCGAGGCGGCGCGAGCACGCGGCAGCGTCGCGACCTGGCCGGTGAACTGGTTCACGATCGTGGTCTGTACCAAGGACGCGATATTGGCCGGATACGTCGCGATGCTGGGCAGTGTCACAGAGAAATAGGTATTGGCCGGATTCTGGCTGTTGTTGTTGAACTTGACGTTGTACGTCGGCGGACTCGAATAATTTCCAGAGGTGTCCGTGACGACGACGGTGGTGTTGCCGTTATAGTTGCAGCCCGGGCTTTTCTTGCTCCAGATCGCCTGCACGATCGAGGCCGCAAGGCCGCCCGTCACGCCGACGTAGATCGAGTTCGCGGCAAGTGAAAGATTCGTGGCGCCATAGGTGACGGCGCTCGAGGTATCGTTCTCGTAGCAGAAGACGTCAATGATGTTCGCCACAGCGAACACTGCGCCGTAGACGGCGGCGAGAAATCCCTGCGCATTGCCGGCTACCGAATTGCGGCGGCGGAATTCCAATGCTGCTGGCGTCTCGATTGCGGCGCCGATGACTCCAGGGGACGGGTTCGTGATCGACTCCCATCCGGGGATGCCCTGATAGATGATCGTGAGCGTACTGGCCGGGCATGGGATCGCGCCGACGGCCGCATTCGCGAAGGTGCAACTGATCGTGCCGCCGCTCGGGCCAATCGTGCCGCCAGCAGTGCAGACGTAGAGATTGCCGCTCGTGTCCTGCGCCTGCGCGCCAATCGGAATCGTGACGTTGGCGCCGGCGCAGTTGCACTGGACCACGGTCGAGACGCCGGGATTACGATTGATGAAGGAGAGGCGCGCGATGGCATCTTGCATGAATCCCGTGGCGACGTCCGGATCGATTCCGTTGACGATCGCGGCGAACACGGCATTACCGGCCGCGATGGCCGCGGACTCGGCAGTGGCGAGCAGCCCTTGCGGCTCGCGCGGGTCGGGGTTGAGCGCGGTACCGAATGCAACGTTTTGATCGGCCTGCACGCCAGCGAGCACCGCCGCCTCGGTCGGCACCGAGAGGCCGGTCGGCAGGAATTGGATGGCAGGGACGTTGGTGGTAGCCATCAGCCGAACGCCACCGTTTGAGTACTGCCGTCACTGTCCGTGAACTCGACCTGACCCGTCACGGCGCGACCTTCAACCGATGAGATCGTGCAGGTCGCCGACACCACGGCGGGAACGGAAAGCGCGGCGGCTTCCATCTGTGAGATGACGTAGGTGAGCGGCGGGTTTTTGCCCAGGATGTTGCCGAAGTACGGGATGCCGAGTGTCGTATCGTAGTAGCACTCGCCGAGCACGGTCCGGATCGCGCAGGAGACCGATTGCGCGGTCGAGTACGGGGGACGCGCCACGGCGATGCTGCCGTTGGCATCGAGACAGAGGTCCCAATTCCCCTGATCGAGTAACAAACTCGGCATGGTCGGGCCCGCGCTCATACTGGCGCTCCCGTATTGCCCGTGACTGGGCCGCCTCCGCCCGGTGCCACGAGCGTGCCGGGCAGGTGATCATGCGTGCCGAGCACCTTGCCCGACGCATCCATCACCTCGCCCGCATTGCTGATCGTGGCGCCGTTAGCGTCGATCGGTCCAGTCAGGTTGATCTGCGAGCCCTGGATCGTCACCGTGCCCTGCGAGACGATGGAGATGCCGGCGCCGTCCGGCTTCACCCAGACGTAATCGGTTGGCGTGGTCTTCGAGAGATGGCAGCCGACATAGACGCCATCGGCGAAGTTGAATCGGCGCAATGAAGCCGGGAGGGCCGCTCCAAGCGTGGCTACCACATTCGAAGTATCGCGGTCGCAGCAGACGAGCAGGCCCTTATCGCCCGCGACGGGATCTAAGATGATGGCCGAGGTGCCACCCTGCCAGCGGATGTAGGGACGGGCATAAACGATGCCGTGCTGTTGCCCCTGACCGGCTCCGTTCGTTTGATTGACGAGGGGCTGCACGTCCACGGTTCCGATGGCGCTGAGACCGCCGCCGTTCACCGCGATCACTTCGACCGGGTGCGCGGTGCGCGCATGTGACAGGACGGCATCGACCAAGAATTCCAGCGCCTGGTAATCCGTCGCCGTCGAGGACGGCTGCTGAAGCGGAATAGCAAGTTCTGCGCTCATGCCACCGCCCTGATGCAGTCCATCGACGTAAACCACGCGCCGCCCGGCATCAAACTTTCGAGATCGTGCGTGACGCTGTAGGGCTGCCAGGTGCCATTGGCACTCGGCACGATGCTGCCGTCGATCCGGATCTCGGCGCCCGTCGTGAGTGCCGGGGTGAAGAGCACATCGGCATGGATGCCGTACTGTCCAATGGTCGGGAATCCGATGAGCCCGGAGGATGGCGAGAACACCGGCACCGTCTTTCCCTGCCGCGGGGTGTTCTTCGGGCAGATCGCAAGCGTCGCATTGCCGTCGAAGTAGAAATCGAAGTTGGCGTGCTTCGCGAGCTGGCGGAACTGATCCATGTAGGTGCCGGGGTAGTACGGGCTCGCCAAGTTGCCGGAGACACCATTGTTCTCGAAGGCGAAACCCATCTGCTGCGCCAAATACTGCGCGATCACGGCGATCGAGGTCTGCCCGCGGTACGAGGTGGCGGGCGCGATGGCGAGCTGCATGCCGTTACCGGTGATGGCCTGCACTCTCAGACAGGCATGCGGAACGGCTCGGTAATCGGGCTGCGCCTGGATGAAGGTGCCTTCAAACACTTGTGTCCAGGCCGCACCATCCGGGCTCGCCTCGAGCTGAATCAGTGCCCGCGTCGATACTTGCTGCGGCGTCGCGGCGGACCAGAGGATCGTGACCTGATTCATGTCCGCCTCACGCATGCCGTAGATGGTGAGGTCAAGCTGATTCGGGAAGCCGGCCGGCCCCTGAATCGTTGCCGACATGCGATATCCGACGAGCGTCAACGTATTGCTCGAGGTGCCGGGGAAGTTCGCGGTCGGCAATATGAGCGTGGCGCGCAGACTCTTGGCGGAATACGAGCCGCTCATTGGATCGCCGCCAGGTCATCAGGGGAGTAATAGATCAACTGCCAGCGGCTCCCGAGACCGGAATACTGCGGGTCCTCATCGCCCTCGGAGTCGATGAAGAGGAAATCACCCTGAAATCCCCGGTACGCGGAATCGAGCAGCAGAAACGGCGCAGCGTCGGTCGCGGAGCCTGAAAAGGCACGACATTTCCGACAGGTCACGATCGGTGCGCCGTTGCTCGTGAGATCGCAGTAAAGATCCGTCACCGGCGCCATGCCGAGCTGGTAGACGGCAATGCTCACGGACTGCCAGTTGAGATTGGCCTGTACCAGTTGCGATGGAACGGCGGTGAGCGGTACGAGCTGCATCAGAACGCCCCGTAGGCGCCGGAGAGCGAGGCGCCGCTGGCGAGCGAGGCGTACTGTCCAGCCACATCCTGCGGCAGCACCGCGCCCGTGACGGACATCGGTACTGCGGAGGGGTTTGACGCATTCGCCAAGGTCGTCGTCGAGTACTGCGCCTGGACGCTCAAGATCTGGCGGAAGTAGACATCGATCTCATGCAGGAAATAGGCGCCGGTGGCACGCTGACCTTCGGTGCTGCGCACGATGTCGTAATTCAGGATGTCGGCGTACTGGTATGTCTCCTCGGGCGTCACGATCGTGTAGAGGCCGATCGAGTTGAACGCCGTTTTGAGCGACTTCAGGAACTGCTGGCGGTCCAAGAGCGTCGAGCCCTTGGACATGCGGATCCGCGCATCCCAGGGCAGCACGACCTTGTTGTAGGAGGCAAACGAGGTCGGATCGCCGCTGCTGTCACCCTGGACCGGGAAGTCCGCGATGTCGGCCTTGGGGTGGCACTCGAATTCGAGGATCGAATCCGGCTCGAACACGAGATTGTGGCTCGAGTCGTAGATGCCCCATTGGCTCTGCGTCGAGATGAGGCCGAAGAGCGAGGCCAGCACCGCCCCGCCGATCGTCACCCCAGCCGAGGTCGGGTTCGGCAGAAACGCCCGCGCCACCTGCGGCACGCCCGGCGCATCCGGCACATTGGGGAATGTGACGCTCATGCCAGCCCCGGATCCGCCTGGGCGACGAGAAGCTTGCGTTCCGCGGCGCGCTGGATACTGGCCATGAGGCCGTTCGCATCCGTCGCCTGCGTGTATATCGGGCCGATGGAGCCGATCTGGACCCGGGGGCCACCAAGACTCGCCGTGGGCTTGCTGGCCGCCCCTGCGCCAACGTGCGCGGGCCTCGCGGCGCCCGGGGTCGAGAGCGAATGCAGCGGCAGGGCAGAATGGGGGCGCGCGATGGTGCCGGCCCGCCCCTCCTTGACCGCCTGCGCGTAGTCGGCCGCAGCCCTCGTGGCGTCATCGCCGTAGAAGCCGATGTAGTTCGTGATCGCCTTGGACCAGTTCGGATCGTCCTCGTCGCCGCCCGCCTCGAAGTGGAAGATTTTCAGCACATCGAGCGCGGATGGGTTCGCGGCGATGTCGGGCGGGATACGCGCCATCACCGAATCGGGGATCTTGCCGGCCTCGATTCGACCTCGGATGAACGGCTCTTCCAGCATCCTGCCGATGTGATGGAACATATCGCCGGTGCGGCCGACGACGGGGTGATTCGCCGCAAAGTGCGAGATCGGGTGCAGGATGTCCTCGATCACCTCATCAACGACCGGAATCAAATCGTTGCGGATGACGTTGATCAGGTCCTGAATCGCGGGTGTGAGGCGGCTCAGGATGGCCGAAGCTTCCGATTTCACCTCGTACGAGAGGCTGACCAGGCTCTGATGGAGTCGCCGCTGCGCCTCCAGCGTCTGCTGCGTGATGTTTTTCTGGTCGTGCGCCGAGGTGCCGTAGAACGTCCTCAGCTCATTGAGGCCGCCGCCGATGGCATTCGAGAGTCCACCGGCCCCGAAGATCGTTGCGGCCCACTGCACGCGAAGCGCCTCGTTCGCATTCCCTGGAAGCTGCTGCTGAAGCTGCCGCGCGGTATCGAACGCGATATCCTTGATGTTGCGCATGTGGCCGGCGGTATCGAGATAGGCGACGCCGAGCCGTTGCAGCATCAGGAGGTTCTGGCTGATCTGGCCCTGGAACTCGAGCCCGAAGATCGCGGCCTGCAGTCCCTGCACGCCCGAGATGGCATCCTGCGCGTTGCCGCCGGCAAGCTTCGCCACCTCACCGAAGCGCGAAAGCTCGACACCGGACTGGCCGAGATACTCGCTCGCGACGGCGAGATTCGAGAACTCCGTCGATAGATCCTTGAAGTACCCGACGATGTCCTCGATGCCCTTGACCGCGATGAAAAGACCGGCGAATTCGAGCCCCAAGCCCATCACCGCACTGCTTGCGGATTTCAGCGAGCTCGACATGCTCTCGCCCGTCGCTGCCGTCTCCGTGCGCAACGATCCCAGCGAGCGCAGAATCTTCTGCACCCCGGCCTCGAAATCCTCCTGCGTAAGGCCGACGCCGACTGTCAGGCTGTCAATCTGTTGGTCTGACATGCTTGGCTAGCTCGCGGCGGTTGTGCAGATCGACAGCGATGATTTCGAGGAGATCGTACAGGTCCTTGGTTCCATAAACGGTCTGCAGCTCGTGGAGCGTCGCCCGGTCTGCTGAAACAACGACTCCGATCGACTGCGGCACATTTTGGTAACTCAGGAGCTCGACGGAGTCGAAGACGGCGCCGAGGTCGAGCTGTTTTCGGGAGAAAAAAAACCCACGTGTAGCCGGAAGAACGCGACGCGAAGATCAAGCCGCGTCTGCCACTCCTCGATGTGATCGTCCCGAAGCTTCTGCGCC
>Ga0134128_10002147_pt1 | contig 24610 bp, 18 predicted proteins | sample KB31754_FD_96462 | JGI IMG/M metagenome (GOLD analysis project Ga0134128, IMG submission 96462) | Terrestrial soil microbial communities with excess Nitrogen fertilizer from Kellogg Biological Station, Michigan, USA - KB3-175-4 | ecosystem: Environmental > Terrestrial > Soil > Unclassified ...
TCATGGGGAAAACAATCGGGAAAACCGTGTAGTGGAAAGCAGTGGAACGCAATGGAACACGAAGGCGACATCATACCGTGCATCGCAGTGGGGGTGAACAGGCAGTAAGCGAGCACAAGTGTCGTGGTATTTCACCTCCTGTGAGGTTGATCCAATAATGGCGTGCTTTGAACGTCACTGGATCCCGGCTTCCGCCGGTATGACGTTTGTACTGTTCGCTCGCCGAATTAATAGTCCCGCTGTATGGCAACACTCCATATCGTCATACAGCGGGACAAAAACGTAGAAAACACCTAGAAGAATACTCGTTCTGCCGATCCGCGGAGGCGGGTTACGGTGTAGAAATCGCGTTGTCCGCTTATTGGCAGGACAGAGAATCGATGAAGAGTGGTGATGCCGATGGTTTGTACAGGAACCGTTTGCTCTCCAGGTATGTGTATGCGAGGCAGCAAAAGGCTGAAAGTAGTGCCTCCTGTATCCACCGTCATTCGGATTGTAACGCTGACAAGCGTGCCAATTTCAGTTTCCACACTTCGGATTTGATCACCGGTAAAGTCGAGCGTTTGTTGCAAATCCTGATAGCTGAAATGCGGCTTGCCGTCTATGCCGCTGGTCGAATAGGTGATATTGAGGTTTTTGCCGCTCAGTTGATACAGGTTTGGTGTCTGGGCGGGTTGGTTCGTAGGCTGTGTAGCTTGCATGTCTGCCTCCTTTTACTGATGAACTGAGAGAACTGGGGGTTATCGTTCCAGGAAAGGAATTCAAGGGACAGGCTGTGGCCATTCCCATTCAATCATAGGCGAAGTCATCGGAGGGTGTGCGGAGAATGGAAAAAAGTTGTATGTGGAGTCAGTCATCCACTTGAAATTCGGCTTCACAAACCCTATTATTAGCACTCGTTAGCCCTGAGTGCTAATAATTTAGGTAATAGCTCGGGAAGCCGCATTCGAGGCAATCCCGGAGGATTTCATTCGTTTTAATTTTTTAAAACACAGGAGAAGAAAACATGCAGATTCGTCCCTTACACGACCGCGTCATAGTCAGGCGGCTGGAAGAAGAACGCAAGACCGCATCTGGTATTGTCATTCCCGACAGTGCCGCGGAGAAACCGGATCAGGGCGAAATTGTCGCCGTGGGCAAAGGCAAGGTCGGCGACGACGGCAACGTCCGCCCGCTGGAAGTGAAAGTCGGCGATAAAGTGTTGTTCGGCAAATATTCCGGACAGACCGTGAAGATATCGGGAGAAGAACTTCTGGTGATGCGCGAAGAAGACATCATGGGCGTTGTTGAAGGTTAATTTTCGCAAGACGTCTTGCACAATATTTTCTGGAAATTAGGAGAAACGGATTATGGCAGCGAAAGAGGTTAAATTCGGCGATTCAGCTCGCCACAAGATGGTGAACGGAGTCAACATCCTGGCCGATGCGGTAAAAGTCACTCTCGGACCCAAGGGACGTAATGTCGTCCTGGAGCGTTCCTACGGCTCACCCACCATTACCAAGGATGGCGTTTCAGTAGCGAAGGAAATCGAACTGAAAGATAAGTTCGAGAACATGGGCGCGCAGATGGTCAAGGAAGTCGCCAGCAAGACTTCCGATGTTGCCGGCGACGGGACGACCACGGCTACCGTTCTGGCGCAATCCATTGTGAAGGAAGGCATGAAGTATGTCGCCGCCGGGATGAATCCCATGGATCTCAAACGTGGAATCGACAAGGCGGTCATCGCTACCGTTGAAGAGTTGAAGAAACTTTCCAAGCCTTGTACCACCGGCAAGGAAATCGCCCAGGTCGGCAGCATTTCCGCCAATTCCGATCCCGAAATCGGCAAGATAATTGCCGATGCAATGGAAAAAGTTGGCAAGGAAGGTGTAATCACGGTGGAGGATGGCTCCGGGCTGCAAAACGAACTGGAAGTGGTCGAGGGCATGCAGTTCGATCGCGGCTACCTGTCACCGTACTTCATCAATAATGCCGACAGGCAGATTGCACTGCTGGAAAGCCCGTTCGTTCTGCTGCACGACAAGAAAATTTCCAATATCCGTGACTTGCTGCCGGTGCTGGAACAGGTGGCGAAGGCTGGCAAGCCGTTGCTGATCATCTCTGAAGATGTCGACGGCGAGGCACTCGCCACGCTGGTGGTCAACAACATTCGCGGTATTCTCAAGACTTGCGCAGTGAAAGCACCCGGTTTTGGTGATCGTCGTAAGGCGATGCTCGAGGATATCGCTATTCTCACCGGAGGCACGGTAATCGCCGAGGAAGTTGGCCTCTCACTGGAGAAAGCAACCCTTGCGGAACTGGGGCAAGCCAAGCGGATAGAAGTTGGCAAGGAAGAAACCACCATCATCGATGGCGCCGGGGATACCCAGAACATCGAAGGCCGTGTGAAGCAGATCCGTGCTCAGATCGAAGAAGCGACCAGCGACTACGATAAGGAGAAACTGCAGGAGCGCGTGGCGAAGCTGGCCGGCGGGGTGGCGTTGATCAAGGTCGGCGCGGCTACCGAAGTCGAGATGAAGGAGAAAAAAGCGCGGGTGGAAGATGCACTGCATGCTACCCGCGCCGCAGTGGAAGAAGGTATCGTTCCCGGTGGCGGTGTCGCGCTCCTGCGCACCCGTAGCGCGGTGTCGAACCTGAAAGGCGACAATCCCGACCAGGATGCCGGAATCAAGATCGTTCTGCGGGCTCTGGAAGAGCCGCTGCGCCAGATCGTTGCAAACTGCGGTGATGAGCCTTCCGTGGTCATCAACAAGGTCCTGGAAGGGACGGAGAACTTCGGTTATAACGCAGCCAGCAGCGAATATGGTGACATGGTTCAGATGGGCGTGCTCGACCCCACCAAAGTCACGCGTTATGCCTTGCAGCATGCCGCTTCCATCGCGGGCCTGATGCTCACCACCGATGCGCTGGTAGCGGAAATTCCCAAGGAAGAAGGCGCCGGCGGCGGTATGGGCGGCGGCATGGGCGGTATGGGTGGAATGGGCGGCATGGGCGGCATGGACATGTAAGGTTTGCCCGCACCGGCTGCACTAATCGTGCAATAAGCTGTGCAATAAAAAACCCCGCGGCTGCGGGGTTTTTTATTATCGGAAGCCGTGCGTCAGGCAGCATTCATCCATGATATTCCTGCTGCAGAAATTCATTCAGGCAATCCATATCGGCTGATTGAGCGGGTTTTGTCCGGAGAAACGCAGCGACAAGTGTGATTGATGAGATAATGCGCTTTTTTTGCTTCAGCGGTGGTTCAGCGATGGCAAATATCGCTTTTTTAATAACTTATCATGACCCCAGACCAGTATTGCCAGGAAAAAGCTGTTCAAAGCGGTTCGAGCTTCTACTACAGCTTTCTCTATTTGCCTCCTGAGAGGCGTCGTGCCATCACTGCACTCTACGCTTTTTGTCGAGAGGTGGATGATGTCGTGGATGAGTGTACGGATGCGTCAGTAGCGCGGGCAAAGCTTGCATGGTGGCGACAGGAAGTTGCTGCGATCTTCAATGCAGACGGGAACAAGCCCAGCCATCCTGTGGCCCTGGCATTGGCCAGCGTGGCAAGCACGTTCAATTTGACCGCAGGCCGCCTGAACGAGATCATAGACGGCATGGAAATGGATCTTGACTATAACCGCTACGCGGATTTCGATACGCTTCGGCACTACTGTTACCACGTGGCAAGCGTGGTGGGATTATGCTCCGCCGAGATATTCGGCTATCGCAATTCGAAAACGCTTGAATATGCCCAGGATCTCGGACTTGCATTCCAGCTTACCAATATCATACGCGACGTCGGCGAGGATGTCCGGCGCGACCGTATTTATCTGCCCCAGGACGAACTCGCGCGCTTCGGGGTGAGCAATGAGGATATACTCCAGTCGCGCGAAACGGACAATTTCAGGCGTTTAATCGAATTTCAGATCGAACGGGCGGAAAGTTATTATGCGAGCGCTTTTGCGGCACTGCCGGAGGAGGATCGCAAAAGCCAGCGCTCCGGGATCATCATGGCCGCGATCTATCAGGCCTTGCTGAAGGAGATCAAAGCTGATGGGTGTCATGTGATGCGGCAGCGTATAAGCCTGACGCCGCTGCGCAAGCTCTGGATGGCGTGGAAAACCTGGATGAAAGGGTGAAGCACGTTGCTCCCGCGCTACCCCAAAGGCACTTTCCCCCGAGCCCGCGTCGCTGTAAACCGGGAACAATCATCTTAACGGAAATTCGTTTCCAGCCGTAAGTATCTTTATGAACGATTTGAAAAATTACATTGCGCCGAACGACCTGCTCAAGGACCGTGTGATCCTGGTTACCGGGGCCGGCCAGGGTATCGGTCGAACTGCCGCGCTGACGTATGCCGCTCATGGCGCCACGGTTATCCTGCATGGGCGAAACGTGAAGAAACTGGAAAGCGTCTATGACGAAATCGAGGCGGAAGGCGGGGCTCAGCCGTCAATTTTTCCGCTGGATCTGGAAAAAGCGGGGGACAAGGATTTTGCCGCTATTGCCCATGCCATTAAATTGCAGTTGGGCAGACTGGATGGCATTCTGCATAATGCGGCGCTATTATTCAACCTGACACCGCTGGAAGCCCAGACGCTGGAAGAATGGCTCGCCCTGCTGCGCGTCAACCTCGTTGCGCCGTTTGCCTTGACCCGTGCCTGCCTTCCGCTGCTGAAGGCTTCTCCTGATGCAAGCGTCATTATGACATCCGATGCGCACGGGCATGTTCCCGCCGCGTACTGGGGTGGTTTTGCGGTAGCCAAGGCTGGAGTTGAGGCGCTGGTCAAGATCCAGGCGCAGGAGTGGGAGATCCTTCCCACTCTGCGCATCAATGCCTTGATTCCGGGGCCGGTACACACACCGCAGCGAACCAGAACGCATCCGGGGGAAGTCAAGCAGCGTTTGCGCCAGCCGCAGGAACTGATGTCCTGCTATTTGTATCTCATGGGTCCTGACAGCAAAGCGGTCAGTGGCAAAACGATATTCTGCTAGTTCGTCACTGCACTTCGCGGCGCTGTCCTTCACGGCGGCCGAACTTGCCGAAGGCGCATGGCTGCTGTCGCTGGGAGAAACGAGTATAATCGTGGTCAAGTCCGGAATGAAAAGCCTGCGAAAGTGGCGGAATTGGTAGACGCACCAGATTTAGGTTCTGGCGCCGAAAGGTGTGGGGGTTCGAGTCCCCCCTTTCGCACCAGGGAGGGTGAACAGGTCTGAGCGATGCGTGTTGATCGCTATCGGGTTTCCCTGGCCTCTTCATGGTAAATAATGTTGTCAATCCTCAGGAAATTTAATGCAGACAAATGTTGAAAACCTTGGTGCACTCGAGCGCCGCCTTAACGTTTCAGTTCCCCAGGAGAAAATCGAAACGGAAGTCGAAAACCGCTTGAAGCGACTGGCGCGAACAGCAAAATTTCACGGGTTTCGACCGGGCAAGGTGCCCTTGAAAATTGTCGCGCAGCAATATGGTCCGCAGGTTCGCCAGGAGGTCATGGAAGATGTGCTGAAAAAGAATTTCAGCGAGGCCGTGCGCGAGAATAACCTGCGGGTAGCAGGCTATCCCCGCTTCGAACACAAGATGGCAGAAAGCGATACCGCTCAGGTTGAATTCAGTGCGACATTTGAGGTCTATCCAGATATCGCGCTTGGCGATCTTGGCAGCGCACATATTGAACGTCCGGTAGTCGAGGTTACTCCTGCCGACGTGGATAAGACACTGGAGGTATTGCGCAAGCAGCGGGTTGAGTTTGAACCTGCGGACCGGCCGGCCCAGGTGGGCGATCGAATCAATATCGACTATCGTGGCTTGATCGACGGCGCCGAGTTTGCGGGCGGCAAAGCTGAAGATTTCAGTCTGGTGCTGGGCGAAGGAAGGCTTCTCAAGGACTTCGAAGAGCCGCTGCCCGGCATGAGCCCCGGTCAGAGCAAAACATTTGAAGTTGCCTTTCCATCAGACTATCATGGAAAGGAGGTCGCAGGGAAAACGGCCGTATTTGAAGTGAAACTCAATGGAGTGGAATCTTCGAAACTGCCGGAAGTGAATGCCGATTTCGCCACTTCGCTTGGGATTGCAGAGGGCGATGTTGAAAAGATGCGCAGTGAAATCCGGGCAAATCTCGAGCGCGAGGCAGCCAAACGCGTAAACGCGAGGCTCAAGGAGCAGGTAATGCAGGTACTTCTCGACACGACCAGTAACGTTGATCCTCCCAAAGCGCTGGTGGAAATGGAACTGGACCGCCTGATGGAGGAGGCCCGCAATGATTTCGCTTCACGCGGCATGGATACAAAGAACTTCTCCCTGCCGCACGATATGCTCCAAGAGCGGGCGCAACATCGGGTAAAGCTGGGCCTGATTCTGGGGGAACTGGTAAAAACGCACAGCTTGCACCCCAAACCGGAGCAGGTGCGTGCGGTGGTGGAAGATCTCGCGCAAGCCTACGAGAATCCGGCCGAAGTAGTCGGCTGGCACTATGCCGCGCCGGAACGACTGAAGGAGGCTGAATCGGCGGCGCTGGAGGATAACGTGGTGACATGGGTACTGGAGAAGGTGGTCGTGACCGGCAAGCCGATGCCGCTGGATGAATTGATGGGAAGGTCATAAATATGCAACGATTCGAGTGGAAGCAGCGTACTCCCGAACCACAGGGCTTGGGCTTGATCCCGATGGTGATCGAAACCAGCGGGCGGGGAGAGCGCGCATACGATATTTATTCCCGGTTGCTGCGAGAGCGGGTGATATTCCTTGTGGGACCTGTTACCGAAGCCTCTGCCAACCTGATTGTCGCGCAACTCCTGTTTCTCGAATCGGAAAATGCCGACAAGGATATTCATTTTTACATAAATTCGCCCGGTGGCCTGGTTTCCGCCGGAATGGCGGTTTACGATACCATGCAGTTTATCAAGCCTGACGTCAGCACACTTTGCATAGGGCAAGCGGCCAGCATGGGATCGCTGCTTCTGGCAGCCGGAGCGAAAGGAAAGCGGTTTTGCCTGCCCAACTCGCGAGTGATGATTCACCAGCCGCTGGGAGGGTTCCAGGGGCAGGCATCCGATATCGAGATCCATGCCCGGGAAATCCTGTATCTGAAGAACCGATTGAATGAGCTACTGTCAAAACACACCGGTCAGAGTATGGATGCCATTGAAAGAGATACCGACCGGGATAACTTTCTGGGTGCGGAGGACTCGGTGAAATATGGCCTGGTGGACGCTGTGCTGACCTCGAGGGGAGAGGGTGCCGGTTGAAGTTTGACTTGGGAGAACTTGTAATCAGTCACGAGCTATTCAGTTCGGATAATGCGGGATAAAACTATGTCAGAGAAAACTGGCGGAGAAAAACTGCTTTATTGTTCCTTTTGTGGCAAGAGTCAGCATGAGGTAAAGAAGCTGATCGCCGGTCCTTCGGTGTTCATATGCGACGAATGTATCGAGTTGTGCAACGATATCATTCGCGAGGAAATACAGGGCGTGGAGGCGGCCAAGCTCGCAAAGTCGGATCTGCCTGTTCCCCATGAAATTCGACAAATCCTGGATCAATACGTGATCGGCCAGGAGCAGGCGAAGAAGATTCTGTCGGTAGCGGTTTATAATCACTACAAGCGTCTGAGAACCCTCGCAAAATCCGCTGATCCGGATGAGATCGAGCTGGCGAAGAGCAACATCCTGCTGATTGGCCCCACGGGCTCCGGCAAGACGCTGCTTGCCCAGACGCTGGCGCGTTTACTGGATGTGCCTTTTGTCATGGCGGACGCGACAACGCTGACCGAGGCGGGTTATGTAGGCGAGGATGTTGAAAACATCATCCAGAAACTGCTTCAGAAATGTAACTACGACGCGGAAAAGGCGCAGCAAGGCATTGTCTACATAGACGAAATCGACAAGATTTCGCGCAAATCGGATAATCCGTCCATCACGCGCGATGTTTCGGGTGAGGGTGTGCAGCAGGCACTGCTCAAGCTGATCGAGGGCACGGTTGCGTCCGTACCGCCGCAGGGAGGAAGAAAGCATCCCAACCAGGAGTTCGTGCAGGTAGACACCACCAATATTCTTTTCATTTGCGGGGGCGCTTTTGATGGCCTGGAGAAGATCATACGCGCTCGCTCGGAGAAGGGCGGGATAGGTTTCAGCGCCAGTGTAAGAAGCCAGGATAACCGCAAGGATTTTGGTGCTGTACTGCGCGGTGTCGAGCCCGAGGATCTGGTCAAATATGGCCTGATTCCGGAATTCGTCGGTCGATTGCCTGTCGTTGCAACGCTCGAGGAACTCGACGAGGCCGCGTTGATTCAAATCCTGACCGAACCCAAGAATGCCCTCATCAAGCAGTATCAGAAAATGTTTCACATGGAAGGGGGCATCGATCTCGAATTCCGGGAACAGGCACTCAAAGCGATTGCCCGCAAGGCGCTGGTGCGAAAGACCGGTGCGCGAGGTTTACGCTCCATTCTTGAGGCTGCGCTGCTGGATACGATGTTTGATTTGCCATCACTGGAGAATGTTGCCAAAGTGGTGATTGACCACAGTTCCGTCAATGGGGATATCAAACCCATTCTGATCTATTCGGACAAACCGAAAGTGGCGAAGAGCTGCTAGTCCGGGTTTCGTGTTTCGACATTGCCGTCGTTGCCTTGAATTTCTTTACGGCGCCCCCATAACTATCGTTTGTTTCTTATAGGTGAGCCGATATGTCCTCTCCCATGAACGATCAAAATCAGATTTCATTACCTTTGTTGCCATTGCGCGATGTGGTGGTTTTTCCGCATATGGTGATTCCCCTGTTTGTCGGCCGGCCCAAATCTATCAAGGCGCTGGAAATCGCGATGGAATCCGGCAAGAGCATTTTGCTTGTGGCGCAGAAATTTGCAGCCAAGGATGAGCCCGCGCCCGAAGACCTGTACGGGGTGTGCAGCGTCGCAAACCTGCTGCAAATGCTCAAGCTGCCTGATGGGACCGTGAAAGTATTGGTGGAAGGCAGTCGCCGCGCACGCATCATGAAAGTGATTGACGACGGTACGTACTTCGCCGGCGAGGCGGCACTGCTGCCGCCCGATGCCGTGGATAACCATGAGGTCGAGGCGATGCGCCGCGCCATGCTGGCCCAGTTCGATCAGTACGTGAAGCTGAACAAGAAGATTCCTCCGGAGATCCTGACTTCGCTGAGCGGCATAGACGAAGCAGGCCGTCTGGCTGATACCATCGCCGCGCACCTGCCTTTGAAGCTTGAGCAGAAGCAGGAAGTGCTGGAAATTTTCGATGTGCCGAAGCGCCTGGAGCACCTGCTTGGTCTGCTGGAAACCGAGCTTGACATACTTCAGGTGGAAAAGCGTATTCGTGGCCGTGTAAAGCGGCAGATGGAAAAAAGCCAGCGGGACTACTATCTCAATGAGCAGGTGAAGGCCATCCAGAAGGAGTTGGGTGAAGGCGAGGAAGGCGCTGATCTGGAAGAGATGGACAAGAAGATCAAAAGTGCCCAGATGTCCAAGGAAGCGCGCGCCAAGGCGGAATCGGAGTTGAAAAAACTACGGTTGATGTCGCCCATGTCGGCTGAAGCCACGGTGGTGCGTAATTATATTGATGCGCTGGTGGCCCTGCCATGGAGGAAAAAAAGCAAGATAAGCAAAGACCTCAGCGTTGCGGAAGCCGTGCTCGAGCAGGATCACTACGGCCTGGAAAAGGTCAAGGAACGCATTGTGGAGTACTTGGCGGTACAGCAACGCGTGGATAAGTTGAAAGCACCCATCCTTTGCCTGGTGGGTCCGCCTGGGGTAGGGAAGACTTCATTGGGGCAATCGATTGCCCGGGCCACCAACCGGAAATTCGTCCGCATGTCGCTCGGCGGTGTTCGCGACGAAGCGGAGGTACGTGGTCATCGCCGCACCTATATCGGTTCCATGCCGGGCAAGATCCTGCAGAACATGGCGAAAGTGGGCGTGAAGAACCCCTTGTTCCTGCTCGACGAGGTGGACAAGATGGGCATGGATTTTCGGGGCGACCCCTCATCCGCACTCCTGGAAGTGTTGGATCCCGAGCAGAATAACTCGTTCGTCGATCACTATGTCGAGGTTGAGTATGATCTCTCGGACGTGATGTTCGTCGCGACCGCGAATACGTTGAACATCCCTGCGCCGCTGCTGGACCGCATGGAAGTAATCCGGCTGTCAGGCTACACCGAGGATGAAAAACTCAACATCGCGACACGCTATCTGTTGCCAAAACAGATGAAAAATCACGGCTTGAAGGAAAATGAGCTGACCGTCTCGGAGTCAGGCCTTCGGGATATCACGCGCTATTACACCCGCGAAGCGGGTGTGCGGGCGATGGAGCGGGAAATTTCCAAAATATGCCGTAAAGTGGTAAAGGCGCTGCTGCTGAAGGGTGGCCAGAAACGGATTACCGTCACCGGGAGGAACCTCGACAAATACCTCGGCGTAAGGCGTTACACCTATGGCGTCGCGGAGGAAAAGAACCAGATCGGGCAGGTGACGGGCCTCGCCTGGACCGAGGTTGGGGGAGAATTGCTGACGATCGAGGCCGTCGTATTGCCAGGCAAGGGTAAATCCATCACGACCGGAAAACTGGGCGAGGTCATGCAGGAATCGGTCCAGGCCGCCCTGTCCGTGGTTCGCAGCCGATCAAGAGCTTTGGGCATTGCCGATGATTTTTACCAGAAGAACGACATCCATATCCATCTGCCGGAAGGTGCGACACCGAAAGATGGCCCCAGTGCCGGTATAGGTATCTGCGTGGCGATGGTGTCGGCATTGACCAACATTCCGGCACGCGCAGCTGTCGCGATGACTGGTGAGATCACACTTCGCGGCGAGGTGCTGGCAATTGGCGGGCTCAAGGAAAAACTGCTGGCAGCGCACCGCGGCGGCATAAAGACCGTGCTGATTCCCGAGGATAACGTTAAAGATCTGAACGAAATCCCGGAGAACATCAAAAACAGGCTGGATATCCATCCGGTCAAATGGATAGATCAGGTGCTGGATCTGGCCCTCGAATCCAAACCCGAACCGCTTCCGGCTGCTCCTTCATCCGTTCCCGCTCCTGTTGCGGTGGAAGGCGATGTGACGCCGGCGGTCATCAAGCACTAGGTTTGTAAAGAGTCTGTATAACAGGAGTGATAGGGGGCTAATGACCTGCAAAGGTCTTATAAAGGCGAAGCGGAAATATTTTTACAATGACTTGACCAGGTACAAGCCGCTTGATATAAAACGTTTGCAGGGTTTTTACTCTCTTAACAATAATGAAAGGGGAATTACGTGAATAAAGCTGAACTCATCGATGCCATCGCGAAATCATCGGACATTTCTAAAGCTTCGGCGGGAAATGCGCTGGACGGTGCGCTGGAAGCGATCAAAGCCGCTCTTAAGAAAGGCCAAAGTGTAACACTGGTAGGATTTGGGACGTTCAAGGTAGGCACGCGTGCCGCCCGCACCGGCCGCAACCCCCGTACAGGCGCTGCTATCACGATTGAAGCCACCAAGGTTCCTAAATTCATTGCTGGCAAGGCGCTCAAGGATGAAGTAAACTAGCGGCTTATCGGCGGGGGTGCTTAGCTCAGTTGGTAGAGCGTCGCCCTTACAAGGCGAATGTCGGCGGTTCGACCCCGTCAGCACCCACCAGAGTTAAATTTACTGGAGTGGTAGTTCAGTTGGTTAGAATACCGGCCTGTCACGCCGGGGGTCGCGGGTTCGAGTCCCGTCCACTCCGCCATATCTGTTTATATCAGGGCGAACGCGAGTTCGCCTTTTTTATTCGTTTTCCGTCATTCAATGTTTGATTTCGTCAACAAGAAAAGACGCATCGTTCAGATCATCCTGGGACTTGCCACATTACCGTTCGTTTTCTGGGGCGTGGAATCCTATCGCAGTGACGGTGCGGGTGACCACGTTGCGCTCGCCGCAGGAGAAAAAATTTCACGCCAGGAATTTGAGCAGGCGCTGCGCAATCAGCAGGAGAATATGCGCGCCACGATGGGAGAGAATTTCAGCCCGGCGCTGCTGGAGAGACCGGAAGTGAGGGCGGCCATCCTGGAAGGATTGATCCAGCAGCGCTTGCTGCGTCAGGAGGCACTTCGGGTCGGGCTGGGAGTATCCGACGTGCAACTGGTCGAGATGATCCAGAACATCGATTTATTTCAGGAAGACGGAAATTTTTCGAAGCAGCGCTATGAAGAATGGCTGCGGAGCCAGGGAATGAGCGCGCGCGCTTTTGAAGCACGCCTGCGTCAGGATTTGATGCGACAGCAACTGGTTGATCCTTTCTCCAAAAACGCGTTTATTTCCCATTCGGTGGCGGAAAGAATCCTGCGCCTGGGTGACGAAAAGCGTGAGGTGAGTGTCGTTCAAATCCAGCCGGAGCAGTTTCTGGCGAACGTCAAACCGCGTGATGACGCCATCAGAGCCTACTATGAGGCGCACAAGGCCGAATTCCAGTTGCCGGAGCAGGCGCAGGTCGAATATGTGGTGTTATCGATGGATGCGCTGGCCGAGAAGGCGCAGGTAACCGCCGATGAAGCGCTGGCATATTATGAGGAGCACAAGCACGAATTCGGACAACCCGAAGAACGCCGCGCGAGTCATATCCTCATAAGCGCACCTGCCTCGGCTTCCGCTTCTGATCGGGCGGCAGCGCGCGCCAAAGCTGAGGAACTGCTGGCCGAAGTCAGAAAATCCCCGCAGCGTTTTGCGGAATTTGCGAAGCAGCATTCCCAGGATCCGGGCTCAGCGCAGACGGGCGGAGATCTCGGTTTTTTCGCACGCAACATGATGACGAAGTCATTCGAGGACGTGGTTTTCCGGATGAAGCCCGGTGAAATCAGCGATATCGTCGAAACTGAGCATGGATTTCATATCATCCTGCTGGCGGAGACAAGAGGCGGAAAACAGGCGAGTTTCGAGGAAGTGAAGAAGCAGGTTGAACAGGACGTCAAGAAACAGAAAGCTGCAAGGACGTTTGGTGAAATGGCGGACAGCTTCAGTAACATGGTGTATGAACAGAGCGATAGCCTGAAACCGGTTGCGGAAAGTCTTGGCCTGAGCATCCAGCAGAGCGGCTGGGTTCGGATGAACTCGGATGAGCCGCCTTATTTCAGCAATGAAAGGTTGCTTCAGGCAATATTTTCGGAAGATGCGATCAAGGATAAACGCAACACGGAGGCGATCGAAGTTTCTCCCAACACCCTTGTTTCGGCCAGAGTGCTGGACTACAGGCCGGCCACTACGCCTTCTGTAGATGAGTTGAGGGATAAAATCGCGGTGTTGATCGCCCGGGAGGAGGCTTCCAAAGCAGCGGTAAATGAAGGGAAGGAGCAGCTTGCGCAGTTGCAGCAGGGAAAGACTGCCGCAATCAAATGGACCCCCAGCCAGCAGGTTTCCAGAAGGGAGCGCCAGGGTTTTGACAGTGAGACGGTACAGGCAATTTTCAGGGCTGAAACAAATCACCTCCCGACCTATTCAGGCCTGCCGAATGCTCGGGGTGGTTTTACCCTGGTTCGAGTTGACCGTGTCATCGAGTCACGAACCCCCAGTGCAGAGGAGCGAAAAAGTTTTGCGGGCCAACTGAGCCAGTTGTTCGCGCAGGAAGAATTTTCATCTTATCTGGATGGAATCAAGAAAAGATATGATGTATCGGTCAGTGAGAACTTCGAGAAGTAGTCATGCTCCGGAATTAGAGGGTGTCGAAGGCAATCGTGTTGAATCCGGCATCGACATGGGTAATTTCGCCTGTTATGCCGCCTGCCAGATCACTGCATAGAAAGGCGGCGACGTTGCCCACATCCATGATCGATACATTACGCCGCAGCGGCGCGACCTTCTCCGTGTAGCTCAGCAGCTTTCCGAAATTGCCGATTCCTGCCGCAGCCAGCGTTTTGATCGGCCCTGCCGAAATCGCATTGACGCGTATTCCCTTGGGACCCAGGCTGGACGCCATGAAGCGGACATTGGCTTCGAGACTTGCCTTGGCCAGTCCCATAACGTTGTAATTCGGCATCACCCTTATTGCACCCAGATAGGAGAGCGTCAGAAGCGCGCCATTTCGTCCCTGCATCAGCGGAAGGGCGGCTTTTGCCAGCGCAGCGAAACTGTAGGAACTGACATCGTGGGCAATACGAAAAGCCTCACGGTTTACGGTTTCAAGATAATCTCCGCTGAGCGCCTCGCGTGGAGCAAAGGCAATGGAGTGAACAATGCCATCGAGGCCATCCCAGCGCTTTGCGAGATCATCGAAACATCGGTCGATTTCCTCATCCTTTGAAACATCGCAGGGAAACAGCAAATCGCTGTCAAATTCCTTAATGACTTTTTCGACCCGTTCACGCACACCTTCTCCTTGATAAGTAAAGGCAAGCTGGGCGCCCTCGCGATGCATCGCCTTTGCGATGCCATATGCAATCGAACGGTTGGTCAGAAGGCCCGTGATGAGAATGCGCTTGCTGGCGAGAAATGTCATGTCATATCCTTGCGGCGTTGGAGTAATGATGTGAAATATGGAAATACGGCGTCCCGGTTCGTCCGGATATCCCGAAGTCACGCGGACCGCTTGAACTCCTGAAGAAACTGCGGGTCAAGGTACACGAGCAAATAACGTGACGTATAGCGTCGAACTGAAATATATGCTGAACCTGGCCAACTCCCGGCATTATAGCTTCAACTGTTGCATGCTTGTAGAATCACACGGTTTGCCGAAAATCTGCTCATGAGGAATCAAGAATTGTCGCTGTACCATCAAGCCTGTGTTTACCCGATTTCTGAATAAGGCCGCAACCTTGCCAGCGACGCATTTCCTTCCCGCATTCCTTGCTGTTCTGGTGTGTGCCTGCAGCGGCAACCCGTGGAACAGTCCATATCCTGCCGCGGATGCGGAAAAACATATACTTTATGCTGCTTTTGCCGAGCGCCCCAAGCACCTGGACCCGGTGCAGTCCTACAGCTCCAATGAGATTCTTTTTACGGCGCAGATATATGAACCGCCGCTGCAATACCATTACCTGAAACGTCCCTACGAATTGATTCCCGCTACCGCGACGAAAATGCCGGAAGTGCATTATTTTGACGAAAAAGGCGCGCGCCTGGGCGACAATGTGGAGGCCGCTCAGATCGCCTTTACCGTTTATGAAATTTCAATCAAGTCCGGTATACGTTATCAACCTCATCCGGCCTTTGCCAGGGACTCACAGGGAGAGTTCCTTTATCACAGGCTTGGCGAGGAGGATGTACGTGGCATATACAAGTTGAGTGATTTTCCGCAAACCGGCTCCCGGGAACTCACCGCTGCGGATTACGTTTTCCAGATCAAGCGGCTGGCTCATCCCCGGTTGCACTCCCCTATTTTCGGCCTGATGTCCGATTACATCGTGGGCCTCAAGGAATATGCGGCAACGCTCGAGATGGCGGCCAAAGAGCAGTCCAGGGAGCGGAGGGAGCAGGGGGAGCAGAGCGGACGCGAGCAGGGCGGCGAGGATTACCTGGATCTTGCGCGTTACCCCCTGGAGGGGGCCGAGGTGGTGGACCGATATACCTATCGCATCAAGATCAAGGGCAAATATCCGCAGTTCAGATACTGGCTGGCAATGCCTTTTTTCGCACCCATTCCTTGGGAAGCTGAGCGCTTCTACAGCCAGAAAGGCCTGTCGGAAAAAAATATCAACCTCGACTGGTATCCCGTCGGGACCGGACCTTACATGCTTTCGGAAAACAACCCGAACCGAATAATGGTGCTGGAAAAGAACCCTGATTTTCATGGCGAAACTTACCCTTCCGAGGGAATGCCGGGGGATGCGGAAGGGGGGCTGCTGAAAGACGCCGGCAAACCCCTGCCTTTCATAGAAAAGGTCATATACAGCCGGGAGAAGGAAAGCATTCCACGCTGGAACAAGTTTCTGCAGGGTTACTATGATGCATCCAATATCGGTTCCGACAGCTTCGACCAGGCCGTGCAATTGACAGGACAGGGAGAGGCTATCGTAACCGAGGCAATGAAGGAGCAGGGTATTCGGCTGGAAACGGCTGTTGCGACTTCCACGAATTATGTCGGCTTCAATATGTTCGACCCGGTAGTCGGCGGTGTAGGGAAACGTGGCCGCGAATCGGCCAGGAAGTTGCGCCAGGCGATTTCCATTGCAGTGGATTACGAGGAGTATGTCTCCATATTTGCCAACGGACGGGGCATTCCGGCGCAAGGCCCGATTGCTCCCGGCATCGCCGGTCATCGCGAGGGCAAAGAAGGCATCAACCCGGTGGTCTATGAGTGGGTAGACGGGCGGCCCCGCCGCAAGCCGATCGAGGTGGCCAAGGCATTACTGGCAGAAGCAGGTTATCCTAACGGCATCAACGCCAGAACGGGTGAGCCGCTCGTGCTTTATTTCGACGTAACGGCTCGCGGCGCCGAGGATAAATCCAGCCTCGACTGGATGCGCAAGCAATTTCAGAAACTCAATATCCAGTTGGTGGTCCGCAGCACGGACTACAACCGCTTTCAGGACAAGATTCGCAAGGGCAATGCCCAGATTTTCGAGTGGGGCTGGAACGCCGACTATCCCGATCCGGAGAATTTCCTGTTCCTGCTACATGGTCCGCAGCAAAAGGTAGGCAATGACGGCGAGAACGCTTCCAATTACTCCAATTCCGAATATAACCGGTTGTTCGAGCAAATGAAGAATATGGAGAACGGCCCTGTGCGCCAGAAGATCATCGATAGAATGGTCAATATCCTTCGCCATGATGCACCCTGGCTGTGGGGCTATCATCCCAAGGATTATGGCCTGTATCACTCATGGTATGGCAACGTCAAGCCGAACAGACTGTCAAACAACAATGTCAAATATCTGCGCATAGACGGAGTCTTGCGCGAGCAGAAGCGGCGTGAATGGAATGAACCGATTGTCTGGCCCGCCATCGCAGGATTGATTGCGCTGACCGGAAGTCTGCTTCCCGCCGTGTTTGTTTACCGGCGTAGGGAACGAGGAACAGGAATATCGGATGTCGCGCTGAAAATGGAAGCTCAGGGATGAAGGGTGGGTGATGCTTAATTACATCATCCGGCGCATCCTGTATGCGATCCCCATTTTGGTGGGCGTGAACCTGATTACTTTCACCTTGTTTTTCGTCGTGAACACGCCCGACGACATGGCGCGCATGCAGCTTGGCATCAAGCGTGTTACACCGGAGGCCATCGCCAAGTGGAAACAGGAGCGCGGCTATGATCAGCCGCTGATGTTCAACAATGCCGGGGAGGGCCTCGAGAAAGTTACCCGTACCATATTTTTCGAGAAATCCGTCGCCATGTTCGCGTTCCGCTTCGGCCGCGCCGATGACGGGCGCGACATCGCCTACGAAATCAGGACGCGCATGCTGCCCAGTCTCGCCATTGCACTTCCGGTATTCGTGCTGGGACTCATCGTTTATATCATCTTCGCATTGACAATGGTGTTTTTTCGGGCTACCTACGTGGATTTTTGGGGTGTGGTACTATGCGTCGCGCTAATGTCCATCTCAAGTCTGTTCTACATTATCGGGGGGCAATTTCTGATCAGCAAATTGTGGCATCTCGTGCCTATATCAGGTTACGGCCAGGGGCTGGATTCGGCCAAGTTCCTGGTGCTGCCGGTGCTCATCGGCGTCATCAGCGCCGCCGGCGCAAACACGCGCTGGTATCGAACACTTTTTCTGGAGGAAATGGGCAAGGACTACGTGCGTACTGCCCGGGCCAAGGGCCTGCCGGAAAGTGTCGTGCTGTTTCGGCATGTGCTGCAGAATGCCCTGATTCCGATTCTTACGGGGGCCGTTGTGGTAATTCCCCTGCTGTTTCTGGGAAGTCTGATCGTGGAATCATTTTTCGGCATTCCGGGATTGGGCAGCTATACCATCGACGCGATCAACTCTCAGGATTTTGCTGTGGTGCGCGTGATGGTGTTCCTGGGATCGCTGCTCTATATCGTCGGCCTGATACTGACTGACATTTCCTATACGCTGGTGGATCCGAGGATAAGGCTGGAATGACAATATTCCGGCAAGGTTGACATGTCTTTCAAGCCTGTAATCCTGTGGACTGATGCGCTCGTCTACGTTCTGGTTGCCGTAATCGTTATCTTTGCCTGGCAGGTGCGGCGCCATGAACATCTTCTCGCGCCCTGGCGGCGCGTCGGATATAGCGCAAGCGGCATGGCAGCACTCACCATACTGGTGTTCTTTATCGTTATCGGGTTGCTCGATACGATACATTTGCGTCCCGCCATCGAAAACGGCAATGGCGGCAGCGAAACCGCCTACGGGGTTGAAGTGTTGAGCCTGCTCGACCTGCTTGCAACGCCTCTGCGCACGCAGGTGGAGACGACCTACTCGGCGCCTTTCGCCACGCATCTCTACGCCCGGGAAACCGTGGAGTTACCGGGCGGAGGGCAGGTACGCGAATTCCCCCGCCTGAAATTCGGCGGAGCGCACCTGCAGGATCCGGAAGCTCAGATTGCCGGCGATATTGCCATGAGAGCTGGAGCAGGTGCGGGCCTTGCCCTGCTACTCTGGTTCTTGATCGTGACAGCGGTGACAGCGATCGTGGCGCACCGCAGGGATGAAAAGTTTGTGCCCATGCTTTCCACAATCTGGCGGGGTATTACTCCGGCACCCTGGAGAGCGGTATTTGTGACGCTCGCCCTGATACTGCTGCTTGGCGGCGCCGCTCTTGCATTGTGCAGCGATTACCACATTCTTGGCACGGACAAGGTGGGGCAGGACGTATTTTACCAGTCCCTCAAGAGTATCCGCACCGGACTGCTCATAGGGACGCTCACGACACTGATGATGCTTCCTTTTGCACTGCTTCTCGGGGTAGCCGCGGGTTATTTCCGGGGTTGGGTAGATGACTTGATTCAATACCTGTACACCACGCTGAGTTCGATTCCGGGTGTTCTGCTGATTGCTGCCACGGTGCTGATGATGCAGGTTTATATGGAGACTCATCCCGAGCTGTTCGATACAATCGCTGCGCGCGCTGATCTCCGCTTGCTGTTTCTCTGCATCATATTGGGGGTTACAAGCTGGACTGGCCTGTGCCGGCTCCTGCGGGGCGAAACCCTGAAGCTGCGCGAAATGGAATATATCCAGGCAGCCCATGCGTTCGGCGTTTCCCACTGGCGCATCATCAGCCGCCATATTATCCCCAATGTGATGCACATCGTGCTGATCACCACCGTGATGGATTTCAGTGGTCTGGTGCTGGCAGAAGCTGTACTGTCCTACGTGGGAGTGGGCGTTGATCCTTCAACCATCAGCTTTGGCACCATGATCAACGCCGCGCGCCTGGAAATGGCGCGGGAACCGATGGTGTGGTGGGCATTGTTTGCCGCCTTCAGCTTCATGTTTGCGCTGGTCCTGAGCGCGAATCTCTTTGCCGATGCGGTACAGAATGCGTTCGATCCAAGGATGAAGACCCTGTCTGCGCTGGCGAGAACATGGCGCCGGAAAAGCATCGGGAAGAGTGCGTAACCAGTTCCCTTCTTCCGCAGAGGATTCTCTCCCGTCATGAACTCTGTTCTTGAAATCCAAAATCTCGAAACCGTTCTGCATACGGAGCCGCGGCCGGTATGGGCGGTCGATGGGCTTACGCTGCAGATCATGAAGGGTGAAACATTTGCACTTCTGGGAGAATCCGGGTGTGGCAAATCCATCACTGCGCTTTCGATAATGCGGCTGTTGCCGGAAGCCGGCGAAATTGTGGGCGGTTCTGTCCGTCTGGGCGACGAAGACCTGCTGCTGCTTCCCGAGGCAGCCATGCGCAATGTGCGTGGAAAACGCATTGGCATGATTTTTCAGGAGCCGATGCTAAGCCTCAATCCGGTGATGACGGTGGCGCAGCAAATTGGCGAGGTATTGCAGCGCCATTTCGACTTGCGTGGACAAGCGGCGGAAAAACGCATCGTGCAAATCCTGGATCAGGTGGGAATACCGGACGCAGCAAGCCGCATGAACGAATATCCTTTCCAGTTTTCCGGCGGAATGAAGCAGCGAATGATGATCGCCATGGCCCTGGCCGGAGAGCCTGAACTCCTGATTGCCGATGAGCCTACTACCGCGCTGGACGTGACCATCCAGGCGCAGGTGCTGGAACTCATGCGTGGCTTGCAGCAGCAGGGTGGCATGGCAATCTTGCTGATTACGCACGATCTCGGCGTAGCTTCGGAGATGGCGCATCGGGTGGGAATAATGTATGCAGGGGAAATCGTGGAAACGGCGAGCCGTGAGGCATTTTTTCGCGGTCCGGCGCATCCCTATTCCCGCAAGCTCCTCGCTGCCTTGCCCGGCAGAGACAGGCGCAAGCAGGGTCATCGGCTGGATGCGATCAGGGGCAACGTTCCCTCCCTGTCACGGGAATTCGTTGGCTGTCGTTTTGCAGACCGGTGCGACCATGCTTGGGAATTGTGTCATCAGGTCGCGCCGGGATGGACCGCGCTGACCGGAGAGCAGCAGGTAAGGTGTCACCTTTTTGATCAGAATTTTGGATCAAAGATTGTCGAGCCGACCGTTTTGGGAAAAGCAGCCGCGCCGGCAACGCCGGATGCGGAATGCAGGGAATTCGAATCTTCCCCCGCTCTTGGGGCGGAGCAATCAACGCCTGATGGTTCCCTGTTATCCGTTACTGATTTGAAAGTTTATTTTCCCATTCACAAGGGCTTGATGAGGCGTGTGGCGGGATACGTCAGGGCAGTCGACGGAATATCGCTCAGGATTGAGCGGGGCAAAACGCTGGCGCTGGTGGGAGAATCCGGCTGCGGAAAGACAACGGCGGGAAAAGCAATGCTGCAGCTTATCCCGCCTACGGCAGGCAACGTGCGCTATAACGGAGTGGAACTGGTAGGCCTGGAGCGCCACCGGTTAAGGAGCCTGCGCGGCGAATTCCAGCTTATATTCCAGGACCCGTATTCGTCACTCAATCCCAGAATGCGCATTGTCGATATCATCGAAGAGGGGATGAACGCCCTCGGCGTCGAAGATGACGGGAAAGAGCACGAGGAAAAAAGAGTGGACAGGTTACTCGAAAGTGTCGGCCTGCCGGCAGAGACCAAATGGCGTTACCCGCATGAGTTCTCCGGCGGGCAGCGTCAGCGGATAGCCATTGCGCGTGCGTTGGCCGTTAACCCGAAGTTGATCGTATGTGATGAGCCCACGAGCGCGCTGGATGTGTCGGTGCAGGCCCAGATTTTAAATCTGTTGAGGGAACTGCAGCGCAATCTGGGCCTGGCCTATCTGTTCATTACCCATAATATTTCAGTAGTCGAATACATTGCGGATGAGATCGCGGTCATGTATCTGGGAAGGATAGTGGAACGCGGGACGGTGGACGAAGTTCTGGGCGGCCCCCGCCATCCTTATACCCAGGCCCTGTTATCCGCTGTTCCCGTTATTGAACTGGAGTCGAAGCGGAAGGTTATTCGCCTGCACGGCGACCTTCCGTCGCCTGCCAATCCGCCGCAAGGCTGCCATTTTCATCCCCGTTGCTCCCACGTCATGCCGGTCTGTCGTAAAAACTACCCGGCAGCAAGCATATTCAGTTCAACGCATACGGCACACTGCTATCTTTATCCTCAAGACGAGGAGCAGTCAGACCGTAAAACACAGGCATAAGATAAGGAATATCCCGAATGGTCGGTCAGGAAGTGGCGCGCAGGCGCACGTTTGCCATAATTTCTCACCCGGATGCCGGTAAAACGACACTCACGGAAAAATTATTGTTATTCGCCGGCGCCATCCATATCGCCGGCAGCGTCAAGGCGCGGAAGGCGAGCCGCCATGCGACCTCCGACTGGATGGAGATCGAGAAGCAGCGGGGCATTTCGGTCGCCAGTTCGGTCATGCAGATGGAGTATGGGGATTGTGTCATCAATCTGCTCGATACGCCGGGACACCAGGATTTCTCGGAGGACACTTACCGGGTGCTGACCGCAGTGGATGCCGCCCTCATGGTGATCGATGCCGGCAACGGCGTGGAAGCCCAGACATTACGCTTGCTGGAGGTGTGTCGTGCGCGTAACACTCCCATTATCACTTTTGTAAACAAGATGGACCGGGAAGTGCGCGAGCCGCTCGATCTCATCGATGAGATCGAGCGAACACTGCGTATGGCAGCGGTGCCGTTCACATGGCCGATGGGGATGGGACGCAGTTTTCAAGGCGTCTTCGATCTGCGGCACAATCACATGCGTGTTTTTCATCCCGGTTCTGACAGGTTGGATAATGAAGATGAAATCATCAAAGGCCTGGATAATCCGCTACTGGCGGAACGTTTTGGAGACCAGGCCACGAATTTGCAGCAGGAAATCGAGCTGATACGCGGCGCTTCCCCGGAATTCGACCAGGGAGCGTTTCTCGCAGGCCGCCAGACCCCGGTTTTTTTTGGTTCGGCCATTAATAACTTCGGCGTGCGTGAAGTGCTGGATGCCTTGGTAGGTCTTGCCCCGCCGCCTGGTTCACGCAACGCATTGCAGCGTCACGTGCAGCCGCACGAACCGCGGTTTACGGGAGTAGTGTTCAAGATTCAGGCTAACATGAATCCCGCTCACCGCGATCGTATCGCTTTCGTTCGCATCTGTTCCGGCCGGTTCGAACGCGGCATGAACCTGAGGATCGCGCGTAACGACAAGGATATTCGTACCAACGGGGTCGTATCTTTTCTCTCCCAGCGGCGCGATTTGCTCGACGTTGCCTACCCCGGGGATATCATCGGCATTCCCAACCATGGGACGCTGCAACTCGGGGATACGCTGACAGAAGGAGAGCGCTTGCAGTTTACCGGTCTGCCATTTTTCGCACCGGAAATCTTTCAGACGGTGGAAATTGCCGATCCCATGCGCAGCAAGCAGCTCAAACTGGGGCTGGCGCAATTGGGTGAAGAGGGTGCGATCCAGGTTTTCAGGCCCCACTTGGGCAGCGCGCTGCTGCTAGGCGCGATCGGGGCTTTGCAGTTCGACGTCGTCGCGCATCGTCTCAAGCATGAATACAGCGTGGAAGCCCGGCTTGCTCCCGCGAAATACCAACTGGCGCGATGGGTTACCGCTGAGGATGCACGTGAACTCAAACGCTTCATAGATACCAACGCTCACCGCATTGCCTATGATGCCGTGGGCGCACCGACATTCCTGGCTTCCTTCGGCGCGGAACTCAGCGTGGCCGAAGAAAACTGGAAACACATTCGTTTCCACAAAATGCGCGAGCACGCCGGACTTGTGTTTCAAGAGTCTGTCGATGTCTGACAGTCTCGAAGCGAACCTCAGCGGATTTCCGCGAGCAGCTTGCCCATCATCTGTTCCGCCTGGCTGAGGTATCCTCGGCCGAACAGGTTGAGATGGTTCAGTATGTGATACAGGTTGTAGAGGGTCTTGCGGATTGCATAATCCGCATCCAGTGGATAGGCGGACCGGTAAGCCGTATAAAAACTGCCGGGAAAGCCGCCAAACAGTTCAGTCATCGCAATATCGGTTTCGCGATCACCGTAGTAGACGGCGGGATCAAATATGATGGGTTGCCCTGTTTCATCGAAATTGTAGTTGCCGCTCCAGAGGTCGCCGTGCAGGAGCGACACGGCAGGTTGTCCGTCAGGAAAGAAGCAATCCAGTTCCTCCTTCAAATGCTCCCCCTGCGTCTGTAACCGTCCCGAGTAGCCATTGGCCTTCGCCAATTGCAATTGATATCCTAAACGGTGCTTGCGCCAGAAATCGATCCAGTTCGATGAACACGCGTTGATTTGCGGGGTCGCCCCAATGGTGTTATTGCACGTCCACCCGAATTCCCCGGAAGAGACATGATGCATTGCAGCCAGTCCTTCTCCCAGCGCGGCGCCGCTACCGGAGCCGACGCACATCTCCACATATTCCAGCACCAGCCAGGCCTCAGAAGTATTTCCGCTCCAGCATATTGGCGCAGGCGCACGCAGGGTGCGGGAATTACGAATTTCCTGAAGGCCTGCAGCCTCCGCCTCAAACATCGAAAGACATTCCGGGCTGTTCAGTTTGACGAAAAATTGTCGGCCGTTCCCTTCGATTCGATACGCCTGATTGATGCAGCCGCCACCCAGGGGGACAGTTGTCTGTACGGTAAAAGGAGCACCGGTGGAATGGGAGATTTGCGCCGCGATTTCTGTCCAGGGTTGTTGCATAGGTTGCTTCAGGCAATTGCGCGGCGGGTGGTTGCGGATAGCCATTCCCTTGCCCGCCGTATGGCGGCGGCAACCTGTACCGGGGCAGTACCGCCAATGTGATTGCGGCTACTTAACGACCCTTCCAGCGTCAGCACAGTGAAGATATCGTCCTCCACCAGCGGGGAGAATTGCTGCAGCTCTGGCAGGGTGAGCGCGCTCAAGTCGCGATTGCTGTCTTCGGCAAAGCGCACTGCCTGCGCCACTGCTTCATGCGCTTCACGGAAAGGCAATCCCTTTTTTGTCAGATAATCGGCGAGGTCGGTGGCAGTGGCATACCCGCGCGTCGTTGCTTCCCGCATGGCAGCATGCTTGACTCGTATACCAGCCAGCATGTCGGCATAGATGCGCAGCGTATCCGTCACGGTGTCTACTGCGTCGAAGAGAGGCTCCTTGTCCTCCTGATTATCCTTGTTGTACGCAAGCGGCTGGGCCTTCA
>Ga0134128_10002149_pt1 | contig 24605 bp, 20 predicted proteins | sample KB31754_FD_96462 | JGI IMG/M metagenome (GOLD analysis project Ga0134128, IMG submission 96462) | Terrestrial soil microbial communities with excess Nitrogen fertilizer from Kellogg Biological Station, Michigan, USA - KB3-175-4 | ecosystem: Environmental > Terrestrial > Soil > Unclassified ...
ATCGCGATGATCTGCTCTTCGCTGTGTCGCGTGCCCTTCATTGCGGTTCTCCTCTCCTGAGGTCGGGGAGAACTAACATTCTAGATGGTCCAGCTTTCGGGGGTTGGGTCAGGACGATGGTTGATAAGTTATTTGTTGTCACAACTAACAGCGAAATTGCCGCGCCTTCATGTGGGAATTAAGAGTTAGTTGCACTTCAGGTCCAGTACCGAACTTGCGGCGGGGCGGCTTCTTGAACGCTGTGCTTGTCTTGCGCCAATGATGATACTCACCTTCACGCTAATCTGCCTACTGTCAGAACGGACAGAACGGAGGTCGCAAAGGCGTTCACGTTCATAAATCCTAGTTCCGGATCAGTGCCGCGCGCTCGCTGATCGCGCCAAGACAATTTCGCCCGTCGAAAAAATGCCGTTTCGCCGACAAAGATTGAGGAGTCGCCCTTCCACGAACTTACTCCACGGTCAAATTCAACGTCATGAACGCAGAGAATGGGGTCGCCTTCTGTTTGGAATTAAATATTGAGAGCGCAATAACATTTTAAAGATGAGCATAATTGCTCAGTTTCACATGAACACTTCCGTGTACTTTGTAAAAGAGTGTTGCAAGTCCCCTCATTCGTTCAGGTCCTCTGAACTAAGTCAGACCATCTGAAGTCAGCCCCCTTAGAGTACCACTCAAACCATGAAGGTGAACTATTCATGAAAAAACACAACGGGCTCCGCCTGCTCACACTAATCGTTCTGTTGGCAGCCGCATCGGCCTCTGCTCAAACAAGCTTGATCAAAATTAACATTCCGTTCGACTTCAATTTGGGAAACATCTCTCTTCCTGCGGGTGAGTACCAAGTTGACAAAACTAACTTTAGAAATAATCAACTGCTGTTCAGCCGTAAGGGTTCACCGGGGGTGTTCGTAAGTTCCGACGCTGCGGAAACCTTTGCAGCTTCGTCGCGTACTAAGCTGGTTTTTCACCGCTATGGCACTACCTACTTCTTGTATCAACTCTGGGTAGAGGGACAAAGTCAAGGACAGCAACTGCGATTGACGCGTTTGGAAAAGGAAGTCGCTAGCAAAGATTTAGCTGGCAAGGGGCTCGCTATGGTCGAAATACTGGCGGAGAAGAAAGTGAGACCCTGATGCCTCAAAACCCCTTTTCGTACCGCGGGCGGAGGTTCGGCGATTCTCCCTGCCTGTTTTGTATGCTTAAATGAATAAGCCCGCTGGCGGCGGGCCTGATGGTGGGAAATTCTCTCTGCTATTGACGCAAAAACAATCTAGCAGAGGATTCCCACTTTGCAAACGCCTTCCCTAGATTCCCTCGCGATCGAGCTCCTGAAGTATGGATTTCGCAAAATCTGCTTTTTCGAGCTCAATTGTCTTCGCTGTGGAACCTGGCGCATCGCGTACGATGCCCACTCTTTGCACGCGATCAGTGTTCCCGCGTGTCCGTGCTGTCAGAAGACAGTTCCATGCTCAGGAATCCTTGCCGATGGCTATAGCAAGAGGGAAACGCCATTCTTTAAGCGAATCAAGGCGTCACTGCATTCCGGCGCGATGGCATGGGTGCTGACGCAGGTGGACGACGACGATGAGCGCGACCGCAGGAGAATCCGGAAAGAGCAAGCCAGAGGACCACGGGCGCATCATTACCGTGCAAAGCCGATTCCGGAGTCGCATTTTGCCGATAACCCGAAATTCGCCTAATCCTTTTTATCGTTCAGGCGTTCGGCTTCTCTCTACGCTATCAGTATCAAGTTCTTCATTTTTTAGGTACGGGTGGCGGCGTATACAAATGCCCAACCGACGCGGGCCGCTAGGCATAGATAAGCGAGCACGAAGCAGGCCAGACCGCCAAACCCTAAGGCGTTCACGAAGAGCCGTACCTCGTCGGCGAATACGAAGTTGGTCTGTAGAGGAAGTCTTCGTAGAAGTAGGCCAGCATAGCCATAAAGCCAACAGTGTAGAGCACTGAAAATCCGAGCAGCACCAGCGCAAACGCGCAGGAGTGGGGATAGACATTCAATCGGGAGTTCGGAACGAAGATCAGAGAGGCTGAAGCGAGAGCCGTCACAACCTCAGCGATTTTTGCGTAACGTTCGTGCCTCGGTTCGAAGGAGGTGTACTCCCCGGAGGAACATGTACAAGCCGACCGTCTGCCTTACACTGCAAAGTACCGTCGGTGTTGAGCACTGGCCTGAAGGCTACTGGCGTGAAAGTCATAGCCGCGTCCTTGCCCCAGATTCGTATTGCTTTCGATCTCACAAAAGCCCATAGCGCCCCAAAGATGCCAACAGCGACGAGGAATGCAATCGTGACCGTTATCATAGGGCCAACATGATACAGCGACTAGGCTCCCGGGAGTCCTACCGCAGAAAAATGACTAATAGCAATCAAGCGATGGCACAGAGCAGCGCAGCCTCACAAGAGCAAGTGCCACATGCTGCATTTATGCCTTCACCATCGCGTGGATGACAACATTCCGGAACGCCCGCCTGCTTGAGTGGTTTCAATGTCGCTCGGCGGTGGCAGTTGTGGTGGCAGTTGGTTTTGCGTTCCAGCGCATGTTTGCGCGCGGGAGTGCATATGCGTAACCCGCTATCCCGCTGATATTGCAGAGCGCTGCATCTACGTGCATATGGGCGCGCAGGGCAGGGATGGATTTCTAATCCGAGGGTTGCAGGTTCAAGTCCTGCCGCGCCTACCACTAATCCGTTGAAAAGCACTAGTTGATCATCTCTTGATTCCGCGAGGTTGGGGGCATTTTGCTCATGAGCAACAAACAGCATTTGGAATTGACTAGACATCTGACTAGACATATAATGGATTGTCTAACACCAAAGACTAGCGGGGATTGTTAATGACGAAATGGCAATTGCAGGACGCCAAGGCGCGGTTCAGCGAACTGATCGATGACACGCTCGAAAAAGGACCGCAAATTGTCACCCGTCGCGGAATTGATACAGCGGTCGTCGTTTCGGTCGAAGAGTGGCGCAAACTAAAAGATGACGAGAGACCCACATGGAAAGATGTGCTGCTCGGGAAAGGGCCGAGATTCGAGATTCCTCTTCCAAAGCGCGGCGCAGGAAAGTGGCGTAAACCAGTGGTGTTCGCTTGATTCGCTACCTTATCGACACAAACGTGGTCTCCGAGACGCGCAAGCCGAAGGCGCACGCGGGCGCGCTCGCTTGGCTCAAGAATCTGGACGTAGGGCAGGCTTTTTTTTCGGCGGTGACCTTCGGTGAAATTCAGAAGGGAGTTGAGCTTACTCGCCAGCAAGACTCTGCAAAAGCCAATGAAATTGAAGCTTGGGCCACACAACTGGCAAGTACATCTGAAATTTTACCCATGGACGCAACCTGCTTCCGCGAATATGCGCGCTTAATGCATAGACGTTCGGACACCATACGCGAAGATGCCATGATCGCTGCCACAGCTCGCATTTATGGACTGACGGTAGCTACGCGTAATGAACGCGACTTTCGAAACCTGGAAATCGCCGTGGTTAATCCATTCAAGTGATTCGAAGGTCTTTGCTACGAATCCAGGTTAAGGAATTTCCACAACATGCGGCCCAAAGGTCCTGGAGACGTTCTTGCGACCGCTCGGCGAACAACTTGTGACAGTTTGTGACAATTCAGACCGCATTTCACCTCTCCTGACCACATCTGGCCTCGCCGATATCTGATCTAATTCCTTTAACTTACACAAAATAAGACTCCCGGATTTTGATTTCTAATCCGAGGGTTGCAGGTTCAAGTCCTGCCGCGCCTACCACTTAGCATCCCGCGCTCGAAAGCCAAAGATAAACTACTGAATATAATTGGTTTAGTTTAGTTGTGATTGTAGCGATTATTTTGACAGCCATTAAGTTGCGGCGTGATAATCGACTGGTTGCGTTTGTAGCGATTGCTGAGTTTTTTGTATTTGCCATAGGGGAGTAGGAAGGGGGGACTCATGATAGTCGCAGCTGGAGCGGTTGAGATCGCGCCGCGCGATCAAGGAGAGATCGAGCAAGCCTCGAAGCTGTATCGGAGCCTTCGGCACGAAGGCACGGCAGCCTTGATCGGCCCAGATGGAGCAAGGATCGACTTGCCATCGTCGGTGCACGACCTTTTGGTTCAAATTGTCGAAAAAATGCAGGAGGGGAAAGCAGTCGCACTGTTGCCGTTGATGGAAGAACTGAGCACACAGGCGGCGGCCGATCTTCTCGGTGTCTCGCGGCAGTTCTTTGTGCGTGAGTGTGAAGCGCACAAGTTGCCGTTTCACTACGCCGGAACGCACCGGCGTGTGCTGTTGAAAGACTTGCTCGATTACAACAAACGGAGAGAACGGGCGCGTCGTGAGGCGATTGTTCGAATTGCACGCAAATCAGAAGAACTTGGTGACTACGACAAATTCATCCCTGCCGAGGAATAGATGATTTCTGATTTCCCGGCAATTCTGGATGCTTGTGTTTTGGTTCAAGCCGCCGTTCGTGACACCTTGTTAAGACTGTACGAACGGCGGCTGTTCTTAGCACGGTGGACGGACGAGATCATCGACGAAATTGTCCGCACGCTGCAAGACAAGTTAGGCCGCACGCAGGAGCAGACAGACTATCTAGTCGGCGAACTACGTGCGCACTTTCCCGACGCTTGGGTTGAACCAAGTTACCAATAATTGATTCCGGTGATGACAAACCACGAAAAAGACCGCCATGTTTTGGCCGCAGCCGTAAAAGCACCGTGCGAGGTCATAGTCACCTACAACCTCAAAGACTTCCCAGGAGAAGCATCAAGCCGCACGGGATTGAGGTGAAGCATCCAGACGAATTCCTAATTGACCTCTACCATATTGACAGTGAGATGGTAGCTTCACCAGCAAGGTGCAGAGTTGAAAAAGCCTCGCAGTATTGTCGAAGTGCTGCGTTCACTTGAAACCTGCAGGTGCACGCAATTCGTTCAACTGATTCGCGAGCGCCTGGCGCTTTAAAGTTTGTATTGGACGGGCAGTAAAATCGTATGAGTAGACTTATAGTGTGCCTCTTATCAGCACCCTACGGGGTTGTCTATGACCAAATGGCAATTGAAGGACGCTAAGGCGCGGTTCTGCGAACTGATAGATGACACTCTCGAAAAAGGACCGCAAAATCGTCACCCGTCGAGGAATTGATACCGCGGTCGTCGTTTCGGTCGACGAATGGCGCAAACTAAAAGATGAAGAGCGACCCACATGGAAAGATGTGCTGCTCGGGACAGGGCCGCGGTTCAAGATTCCCCCTCAGAAGCGTGCCGCGGGAAGGTGGCGTAAACCAGTAGTGTTCGATTGATTCGCTACCCCATCGCCGCAAGCGTGGTATTCGAGGCGCGCAATCCGCAGCGGTATGCGGCGCGCTCGCTTGGCTCAAGAGTCTGGGCGCGGGGCAAGCTTTTTTCAGCGGCAAACCTTCGGTGAAATTTTCTAACCAAAAGTAGCAGGTTCAAGCCTTGGCGCGACTACCAGAGTCGTTCAAGTCGCGTCGTCGGTTATTTACGTAGTTGCATCTACTCCCTTGCTCTTACGAGGCTTCTACAGTGTTTCCCGAGCAACTCACCCTATTTCTTCAGCGTCTATCGGTCGAACGCGGTTAGTTTCGGACAGCGACAATACGCGTTTCAAATCTTACATGCTTGAACTCTTGTAGGCGCGCCGCCTCGTGAAACCCGAAATAGGGACAACGCAGCATGGAACTGAGCGTGCGTTATCACATTGAAAAGCTTGAACGCAGGATTCAGGAACTTGGAATCCAGCTCATGAATACCAAGGAACACGCACACCTCAACGACCTGGAGACCGAAATTCGGGTTGCGAACTTGGCCTTGCAGCACTATCGCGAAGCTTTACAGCTTGAATCCACGCTTCGGAAGTAGGCCCGTCTAGAAGACCCAGCCACGAGAAAACGTTCGCACCCCCCGTTGCATCTCAAACTTGCACGTTCCGCGACCTCAACTTGTCAGGCCGAACAGAAGTATGCAACTCGGAGAACTCAACCCGGTCACCAGTCATACCCCGAGTGTCAGCTTCCGATTATCACGACATCGTGTTCAGTTCTATAACGACGAGGGTTATCTTCTTTCGTCGGTAAGCGAGCATCTGACCGATTCTTTGGTGTGCGACGGGTTAGCGCTCGCCTTTACAACCGCCGAGCATCGTCAACAGATTTACGAGCGGCTGGCGCTCGCCGGAGTTCCCGCGGAAGCGATCAAAAAGCGCTGCTTCCTGATCGAAGCATCAGAAGCCCTTTCGAAGTTCATGCGTAATGGCATGCCTGACCGGCAACTATTTTTCCCCGCCATCAAATCATTTCTCCAGCCTCAGCGAGCAAACGGCTCTTTTCACGCTGGGGTCGCTGCATTTGGCGAAATGGTTGCAGTGCTATTGGCTGAGGGTAAGCGTGAGGCGGCAATCCAGCTGGAGCAACTCTGGACTGAGTTTACCGATTCAAACGCGATCTCGCTGCTCTGCGCGTATCCGCTTTCATACTTTTCTCGCGCAGAAGATCACGAGCTTTTCGCGCGTGTCTGCGCCCATCATTCGTCGGTCGTTCCGGCAGGAAGCTTCCTTTCGGGCTCGATCAAAGATCATCAGGCTCGCGAAATTGCCGAACTGCAACAACGTGCTGAAGCGTTGGCCAAGGAAGTAGAAGCCAGGAAGCGAGCTGAGGAACACCTGCGCAGCACTCAAGCTGAACTGGAAACCATGGTGCAACATCGCACGGCCGCTTTGCGGCAGCTTTCACTTCACGTTCTAAAGCTGCAGGACATTGAACGCCGGCGCGTAGCCCGCGAACTCCACGATTCAGTGGGACAAGATTTTGCCGGTTTGAAAATGAATCTTGACCTTGCGAAACGGTCTCCGCAGGATCCTAACCTTTGGAGAAAATGCGACGAACTCCTAGAACACTGTATTCACGAGGTGCGTACTCTTTCCAACCTTTTGCATCCACCGCTGATTGAAGATGCGGGGCTCGCCTCCGCGGCGGAGTGGTATGTGCAAGACTTCGCGCGGCGCAGCAGTATACAGGTACGCTTTTCTCATCTCGAAACACTAGACACGCTTTCCGACCCGGCACGGCTCGTGGTGTTTAGGGCGCTGCAGGAATGCCTGATCAATATCCATCGCCATGCCCACGCGAATCACGCACAGGTTTGTGCCGGCCGGGAACAGAACGTTGTGACCTTGACCATTGCGGACGACGGCAGAGGAATCGACTTGAAGAGGGTGAACCAATTTAACGGTTCCGGAACCGGCTTGGGGGTGGGTCTAGCCAGCATCTTCGAGCGCCTTCGCGATCTTGGTGGAGCCTGCCACCTCCAATCTGGTCCTCAAGGTACGACGGTTTGTATCTCGGTTCCGGCTTCGTAAAACGGCGTCCGGTCGTTCGTTTTTTCGCCTCCTCTCCCCCTTAGCCGCGCAGCTTAACCATCTTTATCCGAAATCGCTGGGTTTTGCTTCTCCTCTCCGCATCTGCGACACTGAAACCAGCGCAACTCGCGCGGATCGAGCACAAGTGAATCCCAACCACCAGGGTCCCCAAGAGTTTCTCCCGAAGATGACCGCCATCGCACGCGAAGCTGGGACATTGTTATTGGAATTTTTCGACAAGAACATTCGCATCGAGTACAAAGGCGAAGCCGACCTGGTTACCGCGGCCGATCGCAAATCGGAAGCCCTGATTCGCGAACGCATTCGAGAGACTTGGCCGGGGCATGACGTGCTCGGCGAGGAGGAAGGATTGCGCGACACCGGCAGCGAGTACCGCTGGTACGTGGATCCGCTCGATGGCACCACCAATTTCGCGCATGGATTTCCCGTTTTCTGCGTGTCTCTAGGTCTCGAACACCAGGGTCGAATGATCGCCGGAGTCATCTACGATCCCACACGCGACGAGATGTTTGCGGCCGAGCGGGGTCAGGGCGCTACGCTGAACGAACGGGAGATTCATGTTTCGCGAACCAAACTGCTAAAAGAATCGCTCGTCGGCACCGGCTTCCCCAGCCACAAGCGGCATAAGAATCCCAACATCTACTTCTATCACCAGATTACGCTGCGGAGTCACGGCGTGCGGCGAGCGGGATCCGCCGCTTTGGACCTTTGCTATGTGGCCTGTGGACGCATGGACGGATTCTGGGAGTTCAATCTGAATCCCTGGGATACCGCCGCAGGAGTGTTGGTTGTCGAAGAGGCTGGAGGAGTAGCGAGCAATTTCAAGGGCGGGCCTTTCGAACTCAACAGCCGGGAGACGCTGGCATCGAATGGCGTCATTCAGGACGAACTCATCCGCGAGTTCCAGGCAATCTTTGAAGGACGCGGGCTGGAGCATTTGCCCGACCCACGAGAGTATGCCGCGAAACAGTAGAACAGCTCTCTTCCTTTAGCCCCCGGCGCATTCGAAAGCCGCCAATGCTCACTCAGAAGAAGAAAGACAAGAAAGCTACCCGGAGAAAAAACCACGCAGCGGTGAGGTGATGTTTCGAGGTCTCTCAGTCCCAGCGCGCCACCGGTTAGCGGCGTAAAATATTAGTTGGGCCGAGGAGATCCCGCGATGGACGCCCTCCTGACGAGGAATGTCGAAAAGCGGCCGCCTGCTGTGCGGCTCGAAGGACGAATTCTCTTTCTCACCGAAGATCCTGAGCTGATTAAGCGACAGCTTGCCGGGGAAGACCTCCCTTGGGATACGCACAATCCCGAAGCCAATCCCAAGCTACGCGATGACATTTCGACCGACGAGATTACCCCTGCCCACATCTGTTTTTTCTTCGATGAGACCCTTGGCGAATTCCCCTACACCGGGCTGAAGGCCGGAACTGAACTACCCATTGAACGCGGAGATGTAAAGCGTGGAGGATTTGTCGCCGCGGTGAGCGGTAAGAGGCGCGGCAAAGGGTCCAGCCGGGAGCAGTCGCCGTACGCGGAACTGTGCGCTGGGATCAAGCTAGTGATCGCGGAGAACATCGAACGGATTTACCGGCAGAACTGCCAAAATCTCGGTGTGCTAACGTCTACAGATTTCTCCTTGATCGATAGGATCCGCGCGGGGGAAGAGATTCCACTCTCTGTCTTTACCGCGGGCGAAGATGACATCTCGCGGCAAATCATCGAGTACGGTGGCCTGTTCCATTTCAATGTCGCGCGCATGCAGGGTAAGGTGTCGTTACCGTCGATAGAGACGAGACCACGGCCAATGACGATCGCCGAGAAGATTTTTGCCAAACATATGGTTGGCAAAAACGGACACCTTGGCGTTCCGGCCGTTAAACCCGGACAGGCTGGATTTGCTAGGACGGACTTACGCTTCAGTCACGAGTACGTTACGCCGATGGCGGCAATTTTCTTCGATCAACTTGTCGGTAAAGACGCACCGGTGAATGACCCTTCATCGGTTTTGTTTTTTCGCGACCACCTGACATTCCTTGATGAAGTCTTGTCGGAGCAAAAGCGCAAGATGGGTTTGCTTGATCTCGCGACCCAGCTCAAGCTCAAGCAGGGCGAATTTGCCCAGCGCAAGGGCATTCGCTTGCATGGTGAGTTGACCGACCGCAAAGGATCGGAAGGCATCTGCCACTCGGTTGTTCTCGAGAGTTATGCTCTTCCCGGCCAGTTGGTGGTTGGCTCTGATTCGCACACGCCGCACTCCGGGGCGGTTGGATGTATCGCATTTGGAATCGGAACGACTGACGTTTTCAATTCCTGGCTCACCAAGGATGTTCGGGTGCGGGTGCCGGAGTCGGCCAAGATCTTGATTCGGGGAACAAGGCGAGCCAATGTGACTGCGAAAGACTTCATTTTGAAGATTCTTAGCCTCGACTACGTGCGCAGCGGAAAAGCCTTGGCGAAGGTCATCGAGTACGCGGGAGAGGCCATCGAAGAACTCAGCGTCGATGAACGGGCAACCATGACGAACATGGCAGCCGAGATTGGCGGATTTACCGGCATCGTTCGACCGGATGGAAAAGCAGTCGAGTTCTTGGTTCAGCGGCGAGGCGTGTCTCACGAGCAGGCTGAGCAAATGATCGAGGGATTGCACAGTGATCGGGATGCGCAATATGCGGAGGTAATCGAACTCGATGCCTCTGAAATTATGCCGATGATTGCCACGCCCGGCGATCCGGGAAACGGCAAGTTCATCCGCGACATGAACACTCCGGTTCCAGTTGAGCTTGCCTACGGAGGCACCTGCACAGCTGGCAAGAACGAGGATATGGACATGTATGCCCGTGTACTCTCTGAAGCACTCAATCAAGGCAAACGGGTTGCGGACTCGGTCGAGTTCTATATTCAGTTCGGCTCGCAGGAAACGCGGGAGTATTGCCGGCAGCGCGGCTATCTGGAAATCTTTCAGAAGGCGGGCGCGCACATCATTGAGCCGAGCTGCGGAGCCTGCATCAATGCTGGTCCTGGAGTCTCCACGCGGGCCGATCAAGTTGTGATCAGTGCCCAGAATCGCAACTTCCCCGGACGCAGCGGGCCCGGGCAGATGTATCTAGGCAGTCCGCTCACGGTGGCGGCCAGCGCCGTTGCCGGTTACATTGTGGAGTACGAGCCGAGCAGTGAGCGCGAGTTGGCTCGAGCGTAGTTAGGTTTCAGCGCGGAGCCGGTCCCTTTAGGCCCCTAAGCGCCAACCCACCGAGAACGATGACCGCCAGCACCATGGCTATCCAAAGCACATAGCCGTGGCGCTCTGACCAAGGGCGGTCGTCAGGGCGGCCACTAAACTGGGGATTCGCTTGCGCCGGGCCAAGCTCGGCCACAACCGCATCGGCCGCCTGCTGGAAGATTTTTCCGTAGTCGTAGCTGGGGGCTTCGAGTTTCGGGTCTCCGTAGTAGAGCTGTAACGAACTCTTTCCTTTAGGGTCAAAATATAAACGACGTTCGACGGAGAGCGGCTGGACGAGCTCAATCGGCAGCGCAGGATCATCGCCGTTCTCGATGGTAGCGGTGATCTGCTTGGTAGATTGCCCGTAGACGTCGATATCAAGGTCTTCGGAAGTTACAGATTGCCCTCCGCGATTCACGCGCACCCGGCTGATCGATCCGCGCTGAAATTCATTGCCGCCAGCATCCGAGAGAACAACCGTTCGATTGAAGTTCACAGTGGCCGGTGGCACATGGAAGGTGATTCGCTCAACCGGCATGCCCTCGAAAATTGAACATTGATAGAGGCTGCGCTTGGGCTGAGAGGCGCCAGCGGTACACTGACCGGCGTTGATCCAAACGGCTTGCGTCTCCGCGAAGCTCGAAAGGTATGCCCCCCTGACTTGATCAACGCGAATTCCTGGCGCAAGGCGTACGTGAAGATAGGAAAAACTTGCCGACGGAAATCTCAGCGTGAAATTCGAGCCGAGATTTTCTTTGCTGAAGTCATACAGCGTGCCGGTTCCGAGCTTGGTACCGGAGGCATCTTTCAAGGTGCGGCGCCCTTCGATCTGCGCGTTATTGACGAAGTCTTTGGCATCAAGTTGCAGTCGAACATGGTCGTATTCTGCAAACCCGTTCGTATCAAGATCGAACTCTGTGCGATCGCCGACCGAACCTAGATTCAGAATCTTCGCCTGAGTCTCCTGTGTACTGGTCCCACCACGCTCCCTGGTGAGAACAAAAGGGATCTGCGATTGTCCGTCCAGGATGCGTAGATCGCCTAAGTCGGGCCGCGCATGCTTAAAGACATCCGTGTCTAACACCGCGTAATTCTGCTTGTCGGGAGCAGTAACCGTGAGTGATCGAGTCTGATGGAAGTAGGAAATTGCCGGCTCATACACCGCGGCGGCGATGACTGCGGTTGAAACGGCCAGCAGGAGGACCTTCATGAACCAGGCTGCTCCGCTATTTTGTGGGAAAGCTTGAGCCAATCGCGCTGATAAGCGAAGGATATCGCCAACAATAGAATCCCGAGCACAATAAAGCTCAGGATGCGATAAACACGGTCCAGTTGGGACACGTCATAAACAAATACCTTGACGATGGTTGCGGCAATCAGCACCAACGCCTGCCAGCGCACGAATGCGGAGTTACGCAAAAAGCCGACGATCATTAGCATGGCCCCGTACGCCATGAAGAGTGCGGAGTAGGTGAAGCCACGCGCAATTTCGACTGCCCGCATTTGCGACCAATGTTCCGGTGCCCAGAAGGCGGGAGCGGGAAGTCCGCTCGCGATTTGACGACTGTAGTAATCGTGAATTTCGTAACTCAATGCGACCAGCGCCAAGGCGTTCAAGGCAACGATCGCCACGGCGGCAATCGTCCTCGCTTCTTCGTGCCGGTTGGTTCGAGACTGATAGGCGACAAACCCGAGAACCGCGATGGCAATAACATAGACCACCATCCGCATATTGAAGATCAAAGTTGTCGGCGCAAAATTGTCGTAGAACAGCAATCTTAGGACGCCGAGCACGAGCGCAGTAAGGGCAAACACGTTCAGCAGATCTGACTTGATGCGTCCCCCCAACCAAAGCAAGACGGCGGATTCAATGAACCAGCCGATCGTAATCCAGTGCGATTCGAGCCGGATAGGGATGGCAACTGTGATCAACCCGATGGCGAGCGCCAGATGCATCAGCTTGAGATTCGACTCCGCCGCCTGATCCGAACGCGACCTGATGGCGTTAAGCCCCAGGTACACGGCGGCCAGCATGAGCGAAAACCATGCCATCTCTGTTTTGCTGATCTCAGAAATCATTGCGTAGGCTTGCAGGAAGAAGGTAACCGCGTTTATGAAAGCGAGAGCCAGCGGCATCGTTCCGGCACCTTGCTCCTGGCGAAGCATTAGTAACGGCGAGATCGCGAAGATGGCGAAAAAGAGCGAGGCAAAGATCAGCGTCGTCTCAATTTGTTTGCGGTCGTAGTATTCGAAATACCAGGCAAGATACAAGATCAGTGTGCCGGCAAACCCAAGCCACAAAAGCCGCCGCCATGGCTTGAATACAACGACTGCGAGAATGCCAAGATCAAGCAGCACAACGTAGGAAAACAGCGCGATTTCACGGTTTACCCCGGTCGACAACAGCACCGGAGTCAAAAAGCCACCAACGATGGCATACACGGCAAGGATTTCAGCATCTTGGGTGAGCGCCAGCGCACAGCTTGCCGCGGTCACGAGAATCATGCAGGCAAACACAACGCCATTCGGCATCAGGTGATAGACCTGAAAGGACGCCCACAATGATAGGTACAACACGCCGACACCGACGGCCTTGAGGGCATAGGAGAAGAGCCGGTAGCCTTTCGTACGGAACCGCTCGCTCCAAAGCACCACAGCAATTCCTGAAATCAGTCCAATGGCGATTCGACCACTTGGCCCTATCCACTGATTGTCAAATGCAAACTTTAGAAAGTAGGCGGCCCCGACTAACACAGCGGTGATGCCGATGCGGTTCAACCAGTGGGAACCGATGCGAGCTTCGAGACCCTCACGCAGCCCAGGTTCAGAGTTTCTGGAGTGAGCAAAACTAAGACTTGGTGGGGGAACCCTCTGGGCACCCTCTCCAGCTGTAACCCGACCCGGAGGAGTCGCCTGAAGACCTGACTCCGCCGGTGGCGGGGAAGGAATCGCTTCCGGCGACAAATGCAGTACGCGCTCGATCCGATGGATCCGCACCGTGAGATCGCGGACCATTTCGAGCAGTTGCTTGATATCTTCGTCGGACACAGGCCAAATCGCCTCGGACGCGAATCGTTAAATTATCAGCGAAAGAGCCTGAATTTTCATCTTTTTTCCGCGCACCCGGCCTCTCGGGTCCGGCTAAGGACATTTTTCGAGAGAGTGGGTGGTTTCATATAAGATGAATAACCTTTAGCCACATTATGTGCGATCGAGTTTTTTGCGAGGTTCCTAATGTCAGCTGAGTTTGGAGCAGTTCCGGCAGGCCAACTCAGCAAGTTACAACACCTCTATCGTCGTCACTTGTATCTCGACGCCTACTCGCTCACTGCCGATCTGTGGAAACCATCCACTAACATTCAAGACCTCTCGCTCGATGAGCTTGTCATCGGCGGGAGGTTAGCCGCCCGATTGGGCGGGGTGCGCCTGTCTAGATGGCTTCTAAGAGAAGCCCTCAAACGCGATCCTACGAAGCCGCTCGTGCGGTTCTTCTCCCGGCACTTGCGGTCACCCAAGTTACGACTGCTCGATGACTTAAGAGCATTCAACGCCCAACCGGATCTTGGAGGGGATGATCCCGAACTACGGGCTGCGTGGTACGCGTCCTATGCCTACACTTGGGCCACGCTACGTGATTTTGAACGCGCACAGGAGTGTCTCACGGCCGCGCACCGGCTTTTCCCAGATGACAGCTGGATCCTTTCCTGCGAATCCACTGTTCTCGGCATGGAGGACCGCTGGACCGACGCACTTATCTGCGCCGAGCGGGCGTGGAATTTAGATCCGGGTGCCCCTTTCGCGGCCAGCAGCCTAGGCACCAGTTTGCTGCACTTGGGGCGAGTTGAGGAGTCCGCTGACCGACTCGAGGATGCCAGCGAGAAATCCCAGTCCTTCCAGGTTGTCGTCGAGGCGAGCTGGCATCAATGCGCACTTGCGGAGACGCTCGAAGGTGAGGAACGGAGACAACGGTTGGAGCGAGCCCGGGCACTCGCCGATAACTTGCCCCGCTTTGCCCCGTTGGCGGACCGTGACACCGAGATGGCATTCGCGCGTGTCAAGCTTGACGCCGCTGAACTGGCAGATGACCACCCGGAAATTGAGCGATGGAGTTCCAAGCTGCGCGTCCCTTTTCATCGGCAACGTCTCCGAAACCTCCAGAAAACACTCTGCAGGCAGGCGAATCCGGCTGCCATTTCGACCGATTATCCAGAAGCACCAGACCTGCGTACCCGCCAGTGTTGCGGTGGCGCTGTCAGCGAGTGGCGGCATCATTTCGGCCGAGGAGATGGCGGCGGCGGTCACCTTCGGGGGAACCTATGAATGGTCGGCGGCAGATTGGCTGCGAGCACGCGGATTCCACGTGCGCTTCTTTCCCGTCACCGCCGAAGTTGCAAAAAGTTTGATCGAGCACCAGATCGCGTTCGCGTGCTAATGGCTCGACAACTGTTGTTGCAAATCAATCAAGGGTTGTTGCGTCACGACAATTAACCCTTGTCGAGCGCGATCCAGGTCGATAATTACAACCAGCGTGACAGTTATCGCAATGGACAGCAGAGCGACGGAAAACAAATTCCGCCGGCCGACGAGGCCGATAGAGTACCCGACCAGTGTGGTTGCCAACAATGCAACGAAGGCATTTACATAAACAACCGTTTCCGGCACGTGATTGTTAAAGGCCATCCAGCGGGCTGCGTCCAAATCAATCACCTGGTTCAAGGATTGCAACAATAGTCCCGTTATGTAGGGATTTGCATCTTTTTGAGCTCGCGAAACTGCTCGAGTCCAGAAATCGTTCTGTAGGCGCGCGACCTGTTCCCGTGCGGCTCTCACCGCATTGACATTCTTTAGTGTGGATACGTCGTTCCCAGCGCGGGAGTACTGCAGGCGGAGGTCTAAATAGTCGCGTAGTCGTCCGGCGATATAGCTGCGATCTGGTTCAGGTAGCAATCCAGTGCGGAGATAGGACGTACCGATGGCGTTTGCCTCTTCCAAAACGAGTTGCTTTCGAGTCTCAAAACGTGAAACAGCCATAGAGATGGTAAAGCCGAGCAAGAGCCCGAGAACCCCAAGCACCGAGCCCTGAATGAGCGAGATTTGCGATTTGGTCTTCTCATCGATTCTCGATTTAGCTCGGTCGCCGAAGTAGAGGCCCGTTTCAGTCGCCGCCAGCAGGGACAGCAACAAAATCCCTGCAATTAGCAGCTCGTTAGTGGTATAGAGCGTGCTCACGCAAATCAGCGCACACTGAACGCTGCCTCTTCACGGTTTTTGCTGAACGCGCGAAACCAAATATTTCCGCAAAGGCCATGATGCATGGAAGCTTTGATCAGAGTTCCTCGTTCCAGTTCCTGGTCCCGTAGTTTCGAAACAAATTCCGGTGCTCGCACCATAGGACTCAAAGGAAATGTTGTAGGCAAAGATAGCCTTCGTCTCCTGTCATTCTCGCCAGTGGAACAAGAGTCCTGGGAATGATTGCCCCAGCTTGCCGAAGATGGGTCGTCTTCAATGCCCGATGGGAACTTCCTAACCGCCGTTCACAACACGTAGGCCTCGACATTTCACTGGAAGAAATAACAGTTGTTAGTCTCACCGCGACAGGCATCAACTAAAAGTACGACCTCCATCGCGGGAATCGCGTCGTGCTCTTATTACACCGTTAAATGGCTTCAGATGATCCACGGACAGATTCGATTTACCTTAGCCTTGGGTATCGCTGCCTTGAGTATCGAGCTCTCCAACGTTGCTATTGCTCAAGAGCCTAATCCGATTCCAAGTCCAACGGGCGACACCTCGAATACCGTCCAAGTTCTCAATCAACTGATTGAGCAGAATCAGCGATTAGAAAAGGAGATTCAGCAATTACAGATCCAGAACCACCAACTGATGGAACAGATCAAAGTGCTGCACCCTGAGGTGGCGAAGGATACAAATGGGAGTGGACAGGCTTCTAACGCTTCTTCCGCTCAAAGTAATGGTGGCAAAGAGACGGAACAGACTGGGCAGTCTTCCAGTCAGGGCCAGAGCAACGGCGATGACAAGACGCGAATGCCGGAACCCTCCGAGGGGAACCCCATTATTTTTGGAGAATTCAATCCCGGTCGCGGTTTTACAGTTGGAAGAGGTAAGTATGGAGAGCTGAACCTTAGCGGTTACGTGGTTGCAAGGTATCTTAACCAATTGCCAGCAACCCAGTCAGGCACAGATCACTTGGGCCGCCCAATACAGGTGAGTCCTCGTCAGGACTTCCAGTTCCATCGCGTCATGTTGTTTTCACAGGGATGGCTGTTCAGCCCTAAGTTCCTGGGATGGAACGCCTTTCCCGGCACACAGTCTATGCAAGGCTCTCACCCATATTGGCCTTCTTACGATCGAGGTTATGGCCGATGAGTTCTTTCGGCCTTTTTTCTCACAAGGTGTCTTTGCCGAAGGGAACCTGCTTCCGAAGCTTCAGTACAGGTGGCTGGTCGGAAACAATCTCAGCAATTTGGCCGTGCCCGCCATTAGACTCAGCCGGCGTCTTTCCGCGGGTGCTGCGCTGACATGGTTGCCAACAACAGGTGAGTTTGGCCCTCGTGGGGCTTTCGGAGATTACGAACAGCACGAGGAACTTGCGACTCGGTTTAATCTGGCTTACACCTACAGCCCAGAGGACCGCCAGACTCCGATCGGCACTCCAGCGGCCAACACGACCCTTCGTCTTGCTGACAGCCTCAACATATTTGATACGGTGCCTTGGCCAATGGCGTGACGATAGACAGGGCGCGGTACCAAATGCTTTCCGTCGCCGCCGGAATGAAATACCACGGGTTTTGGCTTCAAGGGGAGGGCTACGGTAGGAGGCTTGACAATTTGGTTGCGGATGGAACGTTACCGGTGCGGGTGGTTCGAAATTCTGGCTTCTATGTTCAATTGGCTGACATGGTCGTGCCCAAAAGACTCGAACTTTACGGGGCAACATCATATATCTTTGGCGACTTTGGACACCCAAGAGAATTCATCGGTGGCTCAAACTATTATCCCTGGAACACACGTAACATCCGGCTAAACGCTCAGTTGATCTATGTGTATCACTCGCCTGTCAATAGCACCTTTGGCTTTTATATAGGGCAAACGACTGGGCCGATATTTTCCATTGGCCTGACCGCTCTTTACTGACCATGGGATTCGTTCGGATCCTTAACCGTGTGAATAGAGAGATCAACTTTGACATCAGGCGCCGACGTTTTAGGTGAGGCAATGAAATGGGAATGCGACAAAGCCACCGACCGGAATGCCGACGTCTGGATTTTGAACGAAGTCGATTGGGGAGTTAAGCGCACTCAGTATCGAGAGGTCATTCGTGAGCTCGGGGAGACTCTCAATATGAACTGGGCCTTCGGCGTAGAGTTTCTGGAAGTTGACTCCAAGCAGTTGGGCACCGATGCCTTTGATGACGGCGAAGAACAAGACTCTCGTCAGAATCTTCTTGAGGAGTTCAAAGTCGACAAAGATCGATTACGGGCGTTGCATGGGAATGCGGTGCTGTCGCGTTATCCAATCCGTTCGGCCCGGCTCGTGCCATTCACAATTGGCTACGACTGGTTCAAAGAAAGCAAAATCCGGCCCTTGGAGAAGGGGAAGCGGAAAGCGGCGATCCTGATTGGCGAAGACCTAGCGCGGGAAGTGCGCCGGGGACAGCGAACGACGCTCTTCGTCGATTTAGATATCCCTGAAGCACCGGGGGGGCGGCTCACAATCGCCTCGACACACCTCGAGAATCGAGCCAAGCCCAAAATTCGCCGACGGCAGCTGAAGGAGTTACTGAGCCAGGTGCACGACATATCTCATCCAGTCATAGTGGCCGGCGATCTGAACACTACCGGATCTGACTCGACACCGACGAGCGTGGAGAACATGCTTTACAAGCGTTATGGCAGTGTTGATTTCTGGACTACGACGGGCGTTCAGTGGGCCACCGGAGTCGGTCTGATATATACGGGTGCCAAGACCGTCAGGAAGCTCTCTGGTATTCAATATCAGATCGATCCCACATCGGCGAATATTCCAGGCGCGTCACCCAACCTGGAACGCGGCCTTTTCTCCGACCTGGAGGACTTTCGTTTCGCCGACGGCAAAGCTTTCGACTTTCGAGGTGTTCCAGGGCACACATCGAACGGAAGGACTGGCACTTTGGGCGATTCGAATGAACGCGGGAGCAAAGGATTCACTCCCTCTTTCGAAACCGAGTTGATCTGGAAGAAGGTCAGAATCGCAAAATTCAAGCTTGATTGGATCTTTGTCAAGGGCGACCTTAAGCATCCCCGTGAGGAGAACGCGCCGTACGTTTTTGCGCCCCACTTTGCCCGAACAATGTCCGATCTGAACAACTGCTTGCCAGAACCGATCTCAGATCACAGCCCAATGACCGTCGATCTTCCCTTCCGAGAGCCGAAAACCGCGGCTCCAAATGCGAATAAGTCGGGCAGTACGCCAACAGTCCAGTAAATGCGTGTTTACTGCCGCTTGAAGGGTCATTGCAATTTCACTCATTGGAGGCGAGCGAGTGCCCACCTACTTGTGCAACTGCTGACCTCCCCTTGTCACGGGACCGGAATGCTTAGCTAGCACGGAGTCGTTACTCTGCAATCTAAGCGCAGCCGGAACCTCCACGCTGATCACGAGTGGCTGTGTCGGCCAAATTTCCATCTTCGCGGGATCGAAGCCCTTATCAGACAGCCTGACCCGAACCGGCCCCCGTTTCGCCAACTCGGGAAACTTTCCATCCTCGGCATTCAACACGCTGAGTGCTGCCTCATGTCCGCCGTGTTCGTTGCTGATTCTGTAAGAACCTGCGTGCCACAAACGGAACGTGACGATATCCCCGTTGTCGAGTCGCCGCGAGTCGAATGTCGACCCTCCATTTTCCTTCGATACCTTCGTCAACTTGACGTAAAGTCCGTCATGATGAGCGCTGGCGTAGAAAACGACATAGCCGTCCTTGCCAACTGCATAGGTGTCGGACGCGGTCAGACCCGCAACATTCGCGCGAAACAACGCGTCGAAGGTCGACAAGTCAATGTTCACCTGGGACAGTTCATTCTTCGCGTCGCATCTGAGCCGGAAGGTGCCGAGCAGTCGTTTGCCCTGCACCACTTCTCCGGCATAGGTGCCCTCTTCGGGCAGCTTGTGGACAAGCGTGCACAGGTTATTGAAGGCGGAGGAGTTGCTTTCGCGGTGACGGAAGAGATGCTGGTTGATGACGGTATTCATATAAAAAATCCTGCATTTCGATAGGTCAGCCTATATCTGCGGACATTACGAACTCATCGTCATTGACGACGACACTAACATTTTCAACCGGAACGAGGACGGGCAGCAGCCCACTGCTGTCCTCGATCATCGGGAACGGATCCTCGAATTGGTAGAACGGCACCATCGATCCGACAAAATTAATGATCAGTTGGGCCAAAAGGTCAAACAACCCAAAGCTGATCTGCAGCTGTGAAGACAGCCACTCGAGAATGTCATCCGGAATGTCGAGCACAGCGGCGATGGCATCGAAGATCGGGTTCAATATCGCCTTCACGACACCACGCACGATGGACGGAACCGGCGCAAGGATCTTGTCGATAATGAAATCCGTAAGATTGCGAAGGATGTTCGCGGCTGTGTCGGAGATTGAAATCAACTCGAGGTTGTGCCAGACGTCGTGCAGGAAGAACTGCCACTTGTCCGCAAGATTGCTCTTCACAAAAGGCACAAAGGCGTCGGCAATGCCATTTACCGCAGACGTTGGCAGAAATGGAATCGTGCCGACGGTGCTACGGAATCGATCGCGAATCTCATTGGATGTATCGGGGCTGAAGTGTGCCGCATGCGGACGCAGGCTACCTTTGGCGACGAGCACTTGCTTGCTATCCGAGACGGTGAACTCGCCGGAGAATTCGCTGACAATGGTATTGCTCAGGTTGATGGGGATGGAGATGTCAGGATTCGCGTCGAAAAGATCGATCTCCGGCAGACGAACGGAGCAGCCCCAGGGCGTGGGAAGGATGCACTCGCCCCCGATCGGAATTGTGGGTAAGTCGATCCCCAGGTTCAGAATCAGGGGATCGTACGTCAGATGGAGTTCGTCGAAATGCACTCGGCCAGTATTCGTGAGGTCGATGGAGCCACCGGTGAGCTTTAATCCCACCGAGTAGGACGCCGAAAAGGGCCCGAAACTGCCGGATCCTGAAAATGACGGCACCGACTCCAGATACTTGGCAACCGCCATCACGACATCGTTGAAAGCGCGTTCGTTGACTGCGACGTTTACTGTAGCCATAACGATCCTTACACCGTCAGAGTGATAAATGCCTTGATCTGGTCGTCTTCGATCGCGGGGTTGAACGGTACTAGCGGTGAGATGGGTGTTGGACCAATCGTCAGCACGTTACCTACGCTCAAGATGAGCGAATCGAGTGCAAGCTTTACCTTCGGCAGAACGCCCATGATGAGCATCGCCCGCAGGAAGCATTCGACTGCATTTTCGAGCCCGTCCGGTTTGATGTCGACGATTTCCAGATTGTCGAGTCGCAGCGCAATGACCGGATCGCCGGCACCGCCTTCACGCTCCACATGAAGGACGACAAAAAGGTCCAGGCAAAAGCAGATGATACCTTCACGGTTGAAAGGAATTGGCCGCGTCGGTGTCTGCTTCACCACCGGACCATCATTGGGTTGCTCCCGCGGAGGCTGCTTGATGAAGCCGCCCTTTGAGATCGACGGGTAAAAGGGCCTCTCCGTGGGCGCCAGCTTGATGAGTAGATCCTGGGTGGGACAATCCAGTCCCGCACACGCACGCCCCTTGAGCGAGAGATGTTGCGATTGAAGGGGCGGAGCAAGTTCAACCGGCAGTGAATGTACATTGCTGGGGTGAAAATCAATCGAAAGCTCGGCAAGCTGGAGGCAGTACTCGAGGCCCAATGGGCCGTCGTAGCCCGGAATGGCCAGCAGCGGTTCTTCCTTGACGATTGGATTGCCGAACGCCCGCACCTCGGGATCGACCATTCGGATGATCCTCTGGTTGCAGAGCAATTCAGGATGATTGGCAAACGTCGTCGTTCCGTAATTAAACAGCGATGGCCGCTGTCTCTGTAGTTGAAGGACAACGTTGTTGAACGACTTCTCGTGAATGCCGGCGAAAATATCGCAATGATCGGTAAAAGCCATAAGCGCGTCCCCATCAATCTTATGGATTGTGGTAAAAACGCCCTGAGCGTTTCATTGCAACATGCGAATATTATTGCGATTAGATGTCGGGGAAAGGACAGTCCGGCTTGTGGTCCCCTTCAGTGAAAACACAACCTGATTTTGGTGGCGGCGGCTGGATAAGTCCCGGTTGCTCGTCACTCAGACTGAATGGCGGATGGACCTGCGGTTCATGCCGCAGCAGTTGTATGATTCAGGTGGTCCGATTTTTGGACTAGATGAATGCCGGTAGGGTGGAGGACGATTCCCGTAATGTTTAAATATCACCAATACTGTCCTGTTGCTCGCGCCTGCGAGATTCTTGCCGACCGTTGGACGCCACTGATCGTCCGCGAGCTGCTCTTCGGCAGCCGTCACTTCAACGAACTCCGGCGCGGGCTGCCCCACATTTCGCGATCGCTCCTCGTCGCTCGCCTTCGCCATCTTGAGGACAATGGAATTATCCTACGGCGCACGGGCGCACGACCTAACCATACGGAGTACATTCTTACGGAAGCGGGCACAGATCTGGCGGACGTGATCAAGCACTTAGGTACGTGGGCAATTAGGTGGGTGTTCTCTGACCCAAACCGCGATGAGTTGGATCCCGCATTGTTCCTGTGGAAGATGCACCAACGCGTTGATCATCGTGAACTCCCGCGGCGACGTACTGTCGTGCAATTCGACCTGACTGGACGGAAAGGACGAAGGGTGTGGCTCGTTTTGGTTCCCGGACATGTTTCATCATTTTTGAAGCCTCCCGGCTTCGCTTCAGACCTGATTGTGCGAGCGGATGTTTCTGTGCTGTACCGCGTATGGGCAGGTTTTCTTGATTACGACGTCGCGCTGCGTCGTGGGGAAATCCTCCTGGAAGGGCCTCCACCACTGATGCAGGCATTCCCTCGATGGTTCATGTGGAGCCCGCTTGCGGACGTTGCACGCGAGCACCGGGATAGCCGTACACTCGCCGCCTAAAGCCACCCTCGAAAACCATCCGCCTTAGGATCTCAGATCGCAGACAGTCCGATTTTAGAACTTGTCGAGGTGGGACATCATTTCTATATTCGCCCCATCGGAGCCGCTGATGTTCGCACGAAAGCACATCAGTAGCGCGTGGGTGCAGAATGCAATCTGCCAACGGTTTATTCTCGCCAGTTCGTCTCGTTGATCTCAGTTTCCAGCTGCCAAGCCTCAGCTCGATAACCAGCGGCGTCATTCACCGAAAGGAGAGAAATAGAAATGTACACGTTTAAGAATTCGCCAATTGTCTGCGTTAACGAACACTACAAGAGAACACTGCAAACGTTTGCAATTCTGTTGATGACGTGCGCAGTGTCAAACGCTGCGCTGAAACTGCCGCCCGGGAATGCCGTCCAGCAGTGGAACACGATTGCCGAGAATACGGTCGTCGGGTCTGGCGCATTCCAAGCCGAGGGCTTTATCTATATGGCCTACGTGTCGGCGGCGGTGTACGACGCGGTCGTGTCAATCGAAGGGGGATACGAGCCATACGGCTCGGCCATGGCCGCAGATTCCGGAGCGTCCACGGATGCAGCAGTGGTCGAGGCCGCCCACCGCACGCTCGTCAATTACTTTCCCACTCAGACAGCATCGCTAGATTTTTTCCACACGGAGGCGCTGGCGTTGATTCCTGACGGTGCGAGAAAGACGGCTGGACTGGCGGTCGGGCTAGCATCCGCGACCAACATCATCAATCTTCGCGCCGGCGATGGACGCCTCACGCCAATTGCCGTCACCTCCCTGTTCTCCACGCTGCCGCCAGGGCCAGGCGTGTGGCGCCTGACGCCGGATGCCTTCGCACTGCCTCAGACGCCGTGGGTGGGCGGTGTGCGGCCTTTCATCCTCCAGGACGCAGGTCAATTTCTACCCGATCCGCCGCCGTCGCTTCAGAGCAACGAATGGGCGGAGGCGCTCAAGCAAATCAAGAAGTATGGCGAAGCAAACAGCAGCGCGCGGACAAGTGAGCAGAAAGCGATCGCGAGATTCTGGGCGGCGAATGTGGTCCGTCAATACAACCGTCTCGCCCGCGATATCGCAGACCTGCGCGGTCTTGGCTTGCTCCAGACGGCGCGACTGACGGCAATGGTCAACATAGTCGGCGCTGACGCCCTCACGTCGTGCTTGTTCGCGAAGTACCATTATTTATTCTGGCGGCCAGTTACGGCGATCGATCCAGCGGCGGTCACCGCTGACGGTTTTGGTCCCATCCCAGGATATGATGACGGCAACCCAGCGACAGCCGAACAGTTGGGCTGGCGACCGCTATTGGTTACGCCGAACCATCCGGAATATCCTGCCGCACATGGCACGATTACATCTGCGATGACCGAAATCTTCAGCAGCTTTCTCGGTACCCAGCGATTAAACCTCGACATCCATGGCTTTGACGCCACCGGACCCGCTGGAAACCTGAATGCCGTAAGACATTTCGAGATGGCGAACGACCTTCGCAACGAGATTATCTATGCGCGACTCTGGGCAGGCTTGCATTACCACTTCTCAAGCGTCGCGGGAGTGGTCCTTGGACGCAAGGTCGCAAAGTACGACCTCAGCCACGCGTTTCGACCTCAGAACTAGGACAGGACAGCGAAATGGGCGCAGGATCCTGCTCTTCCGCGCATGAACAAGACGCTTCCCGAATGCGTTAACAATAAGTCGATTTACTTAAGGGAGATAAGGTATGAAGCTCGGAATCATCGCTGCAATGATTGTCATGCGGCTGCTGATCGTTACAGCACGAAGCCAATCGCTGCCGAATC
>Ga0134128_10002150_pt1 | contig 24605 bp, 25 predicted proteins | sample KB31754_FD_96462 | JGI IMG/M metagenome (GOLD analysis project Ga0134128, IMG submission 96462) | Terrestrial soil microbial communities with excess Nitrogen fertilizer from Kellogg Biological Station, Michigan, USA - KB3-175-4 | ecosystem: Environmental > Terrestrial > Soil > Unclassified ...
CCACCAGCTTCGATCCGAAATTGCGCCAGGCCATACCCGCTACTCCGCGGCCGCCCACCGAGAGCCCCTGGTGAAGATCGGAAAAACGCAGACGCACAATCGGCGTAACAGCGAACAATGCGCCCGACAGCAGCGCCAGGACAAACGCATACGCCACCACGCGCCCGTTGAGACCGAGACCGTTCAGGAACGGCATGCTCTCCATCATGTCTTTGGGAACAAGTGTCGAAAGCATGTGCATCGCCCGGCTCGCGCCTGCCACCCCCAGAACGCACCCAATCAGTGAGAGCAACATGCCTTCCGTGACAAACTGCCGCACCAGCCGGCGAGGAGACGCGCCCAGCGCGCCGCGCACGGCAATCTCGCGCTTGCGGCTTTCCGCTCGAACCAGCAGCAGGCTGGTCACATTCACACCTGCAATCAGCAGCAGAAGCCCCGATCCGGCGAGCGATACAAGAAGAATCGGCCGGATGTCGCCGACGATCACATCCGTGAGCGGCAGAAGAAATCCCCACTGGTCGCGGTTCGAGTCTGGATACTGCTTCTCAAGCCGCTGTGCGATCGACTTTACGTCGGCCAATGCCGCGGCAAATGACACGCCCGGCTTCAACCTCGCAACACCAAACAGGCCATGACATCCGCGGCACGTGTTCGGCTTCATAATTCCCCAGTATTCGGCCGGCTCTGCAGGAGCAAAGCTGAAGCCCCGCGGCAAAACCCCGATGATGGTGTAGGTGTCTCCATCGAGAACAAGGCTCTTGCCCAGCACCGAGGCACTGCTGCCGTATCGCTTTTGCCAGACGGAATAACTCAGCAAAACGGTGCGGGCGGGCGCCGCAGCGTCTTCGCCGTCGTAAAAATCGCGCCCAAGAATCGGCGCCACGCCAAGGGTGCGGAAGAATCCCGCGCTCACACGCGCGCCATCCGTCTTTCGCAGTCCGTCCGGTGTCTGCATCATGAACCCGTACGGCGCGAACACGTCCAGTGACGTGAAGGACTTCTGCATCCGCTTCCAGTCCAGATAGTCCGGATAAGAGAGATGGAAGCGAGGACCGAGCGGAATGCTTTCAAAAAGCTGAGCCAGGCGTTGAGGATCCTGGTAGGGCAGCGGCTTGATCAGCGCCGCATCCACAAACGCGAAAATCGCCACGCTGGCCGCAATGCCAAGGGCAAGAATAAGAATGGCCGTCGCCGCGAACCCGGGGTTCTTGCGCAACTGGCGCAGAGCGAATCGCAAGTCCTGCAGCACGCTTTCGGCGCTGAAGCCGACTTCTTCATGGCTCTCTTCGCGCAGCCGCGTGGCATTCCCAAACTGCCGTCTGGCGGCGAGGCGTGCCTCCTCCGCGGACATTCCGCGCGCCGTCAGCTCCTTCTGCGCCTGGGCGCGATGGAACGCCATCTCCTCATCGAGTTCGCTGCGGAAGCGGTTGCGGCGGAACAGGAGCGCGAGCTTTTTCAGGATGGGCATGCGGCCTCTCAGTCAACGACTTGTGTTCATTACTCCGTGCGCAGCGCATCGGCAGGACTCACGGAAGCTGCGCGATGTGCGGGCAGGTAACTTGCCAAAAGCGCAGACGAAGCAAGCAGCATGGCAACGCCCGCCAGCGTCGGCACATCCCACGCGGCGACGCCGAACAAAAGTTTGCGCATGAGCATCGCGCCCACGATGGACGCTGCGAGTCCGGCAGCAACGCCAATCGCAATCAGCGCACCCGCCTCGCGGAGCACCAGGCGATACACAGAGCCGCGTGCCGCGCCCAGTGCCATGCGAACGCCAATTTCGCGCGTGCGCTGGCTTACCGAATACGCAATCACTCCATACAAACCCACCACGCCAAGCAGCAGCGCGATCCCGGCGAATCCGCCCACCAGCCACGCCGAAGAACGATGCAGGTATGTCGATGGCGCATCGTGAATCTTCTGCTCCATGGTCTGCGGGTCGAAGATCGCCAGGCCCGGGTCAACCTGGTGAACACTCTTCTCCAGCGACGGGAGCAGATCTTCAACGCGCTGCGTGCTGCGTACGATCAAGGCAAACTGGCTCATCGGGTGTTGGTTGAACGGCATATACATCGCGCCCCGCGGCGCCGCGTCCAACTGCCCTTCCTGCAGATCGCTGATCACGCCGACAATGAGCATTGGCGGGTCCTTATCGCCGGTTCGAATCTGCATTCCTACAGCATTCATACCGCCGAAGTACTGCCGCGCCATGGTCTGATTGATCACCACCACCCCGGGTTTCGACTTATCTTCGTCGTCGCGGAAATAACGGCCCGCGAGCAGCCGCGCCTTCAATGTCACCAGGTAATCGGCGTTGACTTCGCGAAACGCCACCTCGTTTTGCTCACCGTGATAGGGACGGCCGACGATGCGGAAGTCCGAAGTCTCATCGCCATCCTCGATCGGCAGCTTCGAGGTCAGCCCAACAGAAACAATCCCCGGCAGCTTGCGCACTTGCTGTACCGTTTCCCTTGCCAGGGCGATGTTCTTCGCATCCGTGTTGTAATTGGACTCCGAGCCGCTCACCTGAAGGGTTGCGAGATGATCCGGCTCGAGGCCGATATCGGCGTGCAAAAGGCGATAGAAGCTCTTGCCCAGCAGCCCCGCACCTACCAGCAGAACCATAGCCGTGGCTAGTTCAAGAACGACGAGGTTCGATCCGAAACGGCGCCATGCAACGCCTGCACTCCCGCGTCCGCCCTCCGAGAGCCCTTCGCGAATATCCTTGAACCGCATCCGCGCCAGCGGCAGAACTGCGAACAGCACGCCGGAAAGCAGCGCCAGAACAACAGCGAATCCGACGACGTGTGCGTTGAGGCCGAGGCCGTTCAGGTAGGGCATGCTCGCCAGCATGTCTTTTGGGATTAGCCTGGCGAGTATGTGCATGCACTCTTGAGCGCATACGGTTCCAAGTGCGCATCCGATAACCGCCAGCAGCATGCCCTCTGTGGCGTATTGGAGGATAAGCCGGCGCGGCGAAGCGCCCAGCGCCCCCCGCACCGCCATCTCCCGTTTGCGATTCTCCGAACGGACGAGGAGGAGGCTGGCAACATTGATTCCGGCAATAAGAAGCAACATGCCGGCGCCGCTCAGCAAGACCAGCAGGATGGGACGAATGTCGCCGACCACCACCTCATCCAGCGGCAATAGAAATGCCCATTGATCGCGATTCGAATTCGGATATTGCCTCTCGAGCTTCTGCGCGATGGTCTTTATATCTGCGAGGGCGGAGGCGAAAGAAACGCCCGGCTTGAGGCGTGCAATGCCGTACAAATTGTGGCAACCCCGGTTCTTTTCGCACCCCTTCGCCGGGTTTTCTATCATCCAGAACTCTGCCGGTTCGGCGGGTGCAAAGCTGAAGGCGCGCGGCAGAATGCCCACGATCGTGTACGAGACGTCGTCAAGTTCCAGAGTTTTTCCCAGTACGTGGCGATCCCCGCCGTAACTGTTCTGCCACGTGCCATAACTCAGCAATAAGGTGCGTTGCGCTGACGGATTCTCTTCTCCGTCATAGAAATCGCGGCCGAGGATCGGCTTGACTCCGAGTGTCCTGAAGAATCCGGAAGTGACGCGCGCGCCGACTACCTGACGCAATCCTTCGCTTGTCTTCTCATTGAGGCTTTGTTGCTCATAGACATCGAATGCGCTGAACACTTTGTTCTCGCGCTTCCAATCGAGGTAATCCAGATACGAAAGGTGAAACTTGGCTCCGAGCGGAATACTTTCATAGAGAACAGCAAGCCGACTGGGATCGCTATAGGGCAAGGGCTTGATCAGCGCCGCATCTACGAACGCGTAGATGGCAACGCTGGCAGCAATACCGAGCGCGAGGATCAGGATAGCCGTTACCGCGAATCCCGGGTTCTTGCGTAATTGCCGGAGTGAGAACCTGATGTCTTGCATCACGGCCTCGGCACTGAAACCAACCTGTGCCTGGCTCAGTTCGTGCAGCAGCGTGGCATTGCCGAACTGCCGTTTGGCGGCGTAGCGCGCTTCCTCTTCAGACATGCCGCGCGCCATGAAGTCCTTTTCCGCCTGGGCGCGATGGAACGCCATCTCCTCGTCAAGGTCACTGCGGAATCGCTTGCGGCGAAAGATGAGGGCGAGCTTGCCCAACGATCGCGAAATTGCGTTCACTTGAACCTCCGGGGAGCTGTGGGGAACAACCGCCGGCCTACTGCTGCTCTGCGAGTACGCGGCCGATAGCGGCGATCATCTGCTGAAATTCCGACATCTCGACACCGAGCTGCTTGCGGCCTTCGGCTGTGAGCGTGTAAAAACGCGCGCGTCGGTTGGTTTCGGTCATCTTCCACTCAGCCTTGACCCAGCCCTGCAGCAGCAGGCGCTGCAGCGCGGGATAGAGCGAGCCTTCCTCCACCGTCAGCACGTCCTCTGACATGCGCTTGATGGATTGCGCAATCCCATACCCGTGCAGCGGCGCGCGAGCCAGCGTTTTAAGGATGAGCATGTCGAGTGTGCCGGGGAGCAGATCGGGTTTACCCATGGCACCTATCTATAGCCTATCTATGGATAGGACGTCAAGGGTACATGGACCTGGCAACAAACGGCTCGAGTTTGAAAGAGGCACGGCTTTTACTCCCCTGCTGAAAAACGCCGCGCGCGTGGCTTTGTAACAGGGCATGACTTTACAGCTTCCTGAAAAATGCGCGTATGGACCTTTGTAACAGGGCATGACTTTAGTCGTGCCGCAAATTATTGCTCATAAAGATCTGGGCTTTTAGCCCCTGCTCGACTTCGCGGCCGCAAATGCATTTTCCTGCAAGCTGTTCAGTCGGGGCCAGCAAGGCCACCTCGTTCGAACGGTGACAACTGAAAACGATCAGCACACCCGTGACCGCCATCACATCCACGCCACCACAGGAATGCTACTGTACCTTTGCTCCCGGTGAAATCCGGAAGCGTGGCCTCAAAAACGAGCAGAAATTCCTCCTCGTTTTTTTTATTTTTTTATTTTTTTGCGTTTTCCACAGCTTTCTTGAAAACCGCGTAAGGGGTAGTGAAACCAGCAGTTTAGAGCGAAGCGGACTCCAACGGTATTCTTAGCGACTCAGCAGAATGCCGCATTCCTCGCCTCAACCACGACGTCAGGAGAGTTGTACTCTCAGTCGGCGCCTGCCAAATCTGTCCCCCGGACCCGTCCAATACCTCTCCGAATCCGCCCTGCCCCGGGTGAACTCTCATCTTCCATCAATGCAAAACGGCTCCGCCAGGTGGCGGAGCCGTTTGCTTGTGGAGGTTGGGATGAGGTTTAGATCTTGACCTTCGCGAAGACAATGACGAGGGTGAACAGGGTCAGTGACTCGATGAAGGCGAGACCGAGCACCAGCAGGAGCTGAATGCCCGCCCGCGCGCCGGGATTGCGGGCCAGGGCCTCGCACGCCGAGGCGGTGGCGCGTCCCTGACCGAGCCCGCAGAGGCCGGCCGCGATGGCCATGCCCACGCCGGCGCCGATAGGCACCAGGTTAACCGGACCGGCAGTGCCGGACTGGGCGAACGCCGGAACGGCAAAGCAAAGCACCGCCAGCGTCATGAACACAAACTGAAGCTTCTTCATGGTTTCTCCAGCTTCCCTATGATTGGCCACCAGTGGGTGGTTGAGGCTCACCGTGCTGGCCCCCTCACGCTTGCGGCCGATCTGTGTATCCGGAGCGGGAAGCAATGCTCCGGCAGAACTTCGTTGGAGTTTTCAGTTGTCAGTCTTCAGCACGTCCTCGAAACTGGGTCCTTCAGGGCGGCGATCTCAATTCTGACAACTCTGAACTGACAACTGACAACTGAAAACTGTTCCTAGTGCTCATGCGAAACGGCAATGCTCATGTAAATCATTGCCAGCAGCATGAAGACGTAGGCCTGGATCAGTGACACGAAGGCGTGCAGGCCCAGGAACACGGCGGGGATCACCACCGGAACCATCGAGAAGAACACCAGCGTGACCATATCGGACGCGAACATGTTGGCGTAAAGACGGATGGTCAACGACATGACGCGCGCCAGGTTCGAAACCACTTCGATGGGGAATAGTAAAATCCAGAGCCACCAGATGGGACCGGCATGATGCTTGATGTAGCCCCCGATTCCCTGCTCTTTCAACCCGTAGAAGTTGTAGTAGAGAAACGTACAACATGCGACGCCCAGCGGAACAACAGGCGCGCTTGTGGGCGTGACCACGCCGGGGATGAGGCCCAGCAGGTTATTGGCGAGGATGAACACGAACACGCACGTGACGAACGCCTGGAAGCGCTCCGCGCCGTGCCCGATGATCTGTTCGCCCTGGTCGCCGGTGAACTCGTGGATCATCTCGGCAGCCTGCTGCAGGGCTCCGGGGCTCTCGACGGAAAGGCTCATGCGCACGATAGCGAAGAAGACGATGAGGCAGAACGCCACGAGGACTTCGAGGGCGAAGGTGTCGTTGATCGGCCGCGCCGGATTATCGGGGTGGACGCCGATGAGGTTCAGCAGCCCGTCAACCGGGCCGGCAAATGCATGGTTCAACAGGTTTGTAATCCAGAACGGTTCGTGCATCCGATTTCTTTCTATTTCCTCGGCAGGTGCCGGTGGATTCAAGGGCTAATCGCGGAGCAGCCGGATGGCCTCATATGCCATGGCAACCATTGCCAGCGCCAGGCCGCACAACAGCGCCAGCACCGACCCGCGGAGACATTTCAGGCTACCATAAATGACCGCCGCAAAGATAAGCAGGCGCAGGAGAAAGAAGCTGACGACCATCACCGCGCCCTTTGGGGCTTTCTGCCGGTCCAATGTGGCATTGAAGAGGCGAATCAGTCGCTGCCACTCGAGGATACTCGCGGCGGAAATGGCAGTCCCCACGGCGAGCATCGATGCATTGCGCCAGCCGGCAGCGATCCAAAGGATAAGCGCCGCCGCGAAGCCAATGCCCAGCGTGACACGGATGGCGCGGTGGAGCATTGTGCTGAGGGCCGCATCCGTCAATTCCCCGATGGGGTGGGTGTCTTCGGTCATAGCCCGCTGCCGCTTCCCTTGCCCGGTTTGCCATCGTCATGACTCGCGGACAGGACCATGCGGATGACATAGACCAGGCCCGAGATGCCGCCGAAGACGATGCCGGCAATGCCGATCCATTGCTGGTGGAGCGCGCGATCGGCCCAGGCCCCAAGCAGCCATCCGATAAATGCTGCGGAAGGCAGCAGGATGGCGATCTGCATCATCTTCTCGGCCTGCACCAGCGTGGCAAGGCCGCCGGAGTCCTTCTCGCGACGCGGTCTTCGGTCTTCGGGAATAGGGTTGTGGTACGGCATTCCAAAGCGGTTATACACTCCCGGGGGGTTGCCGCGCGAGTGCGCGAGGACCGCTTTGTCTGTTCCTTCTCTTGCGCAACATGTCGCGCGAATCCATGTCTCTCGCCCTCTTGCAAACAGCGTGAAAAGGACGACGCGTGGGCAGATAAGAGACCCCGCGTGTTTTTTGATTCCCAAAGGCCGGCCGCGGCTGGCACAATGGACCCACTCTACCGCTCCCCTGAATTCCCCAGCTCGGCATGACATGGCAACGCAGGCTCCTCCTATCTCTCTGACTGTCGAAATCGAACGCAAAGCCGACATGGTGGTGGTCCACTGCCGCGGAAGGATTGTCTCCGGCGTGTGCAGCTTTCTCTACAACAAAGTGCACGGTGTCATTCCCGAGACGAAACTCATTGTGCTGGACCTCACGGATCTCGATTGGATCGACAGCATGGGGATGGGCACGCTGGTGCGGATGTATGTGACGTGCAGGTCGGCGGGATGCAAGCTGCAGCTGGTGAACCTGGGCAAGCGCGTGAAGGAACTGCTGGGGCTGACCAACCTGCTCGGCGTGTTCGCCGATATGGGCGAGAAAGGCATCACGCACTTCTGATTGCCCGCCCACGGACGTTCCACGCGTATCCGTTAGAATCGTAAAGGCCCGGATGCGCGCAACTTTTCGCGCCGGGATACAGGAAACGCATGAAGACCGGCATTATCGGCCTGCCACAGGTGGGCAAAACCTCGTTATTCAAGATTCTGACCAAAGCCCGCGTAGAAGACCGCGGCTACTCGCGCGAAGCGCACATCGGCGTGGCGCGAGTGCCCGATGAGCGGCTCGACAAGCTCTCCGCGCTTTACTCCCCGAAAAAGACGACCTTCGCCACCGTCGATTACGTCGACGTGGCGGCGATTGGACAAGAGGCGCTGAAGGAAACAGCGTTCCTCACGAGCCTGCGCAACGTGGACGCGCTCATCCACGTGCTACGCGCCTTCGAGGACGACGCGATACCTCACGTCGGACCCATCGATCCCCTGCGCGACATCAAGAATGTGGAATTCGACCTGATGGTAAGCGACCTGACGCAGATTGAGAAGCGGCTGGAGCGCGTGGAAAAAGATCTGAAGAAGGGCCGCACCGGCGAGCTGGAACGCGAGCAGGCGCTGCTGCTGCGGTCAAAGGAAGCGCTCGAAAAGGAGCAGCCGCTGCGGGAACTCGAGATGACGGCGGATGAGAAGAAGCTGATCAAGGGCTTCATGTTTCTCTCGCAGAAACCGATTCTCTACGTGCTCAACATCGGCGAAAGCACGACCCTGGGCGCGGACCTCGATTCTGCGGCGACCCGCTTCATGCTCGACGAGGTGGCGCATCGGCCGAATGCCGGCGCGACCGCGATCTGCGGCAAAGTGGAAGCGGAGCTCGCCGAGATGGATGACGCCGAGGCCGCCGATTTCCTGTCGAGCTACGGGCTCACGGAGAGCGGGCTGGTACGGCTCATCCGCAAAAGCTACGAGTTGCAGGGGCTGATCAGCTTTTTCACCGCGGGCGAGGACGAGTGCCGAGCGTGGACGGTGCCTGTGGGATCGAAAGCCCCGGAAGCCGCGGGCGCGATTCACACCGATCTGCAGCATCACTTCATTCGCGCCGAGACCATCCGCTGGGACCAGCTGCTTGATGCGGGCTCCGAAGCCAACGCGCGCTCTCGCGGTACGCTTCGCCTCGAAGGCAAGGAATACATCGTCCAGGACGGGGACGTGCTGCACATCCGCCATAGCGGCTGAAGAAGAGCAGTTCACAGTTCGTAGTTCACAGTTCACAGTTGGTTGGTCCGCACTTGCCGGTTTTCAGGTCCAGTTTTCGGGCCTCAGGCCAGACGCCCCGTCTGTTTCAGAGCTTCGCGGATTCGATTTCAGCAACTGTGAACTGTGAACTACGAACCGCGAACTAAGCGCTGTGAACTGTGAACTAAAGAACTGTGAACTAGCAGGCCATCAATGCTACGACTCTCGCTCCTTCTCGGTATCATCGCGGCGCTGGCTGACGTAGCCGGCGGATTCGTGCTGGTGCGGGCGCGCGGGGTGGAGCGGTACCTGCGCTACTTCGTGGCGCTGGGTGCGGGCTTCCTGATGGCAACCGCGATGCTGGAGATGGCGCCGGAAAGTTTTCGTCTGAGCCCGCAGCTCGGCCCCATTCTCTTGATGGCCGGCTATTGCGCGGTACACTTCCTCGAACATACGATCAACGCGCATTTTCATTACGGCGAAGAGACGCACCATCACGAATTCGTCTCGCATCGCACGGGCTACGCGGTGCTTGCCGGGTTGGGCACACACGCGCTGTTTGACGGTGTCGCCATCGGGTCTGGCTTCGTGGTCTCAAGCAAGCTGGGCTGGCTCATTTTCCTGGCCATCCTGCTGCACAAAGCGCCGGAGGGATTCACCATGTCGTCGGTGATGCTGGCCAGCGGGCGCAGCCGACGGGCAGCGTTCTGGGCGGCGGTGGCGCTGGCGGTGGCTACGCTCGCCGGCGTTCTGGTCATCCAGTTGGCGCCGCGCCTGCTTCCGTACGGGCTGCCCATCTCCGCGGGCGTGGCCTTTTACGTGGGCGCCAGCGACCTGGTGCCTGAGGTAAACCGCGAGCCGGGAATCCGCATGGCACTGGTGTTTTTCCTCGGCGTGGCGGGCTTCCTGCTGCTCCGGCTGCTGCTGCCGGCGGTCTAGAAACGCTGGCCGGGGACGATTTCCCTGAAAAATTTGCGCCTGATGGTAAGCTAGGATGCAGATCACAGCACCCTTGAGAACCACAATGCCCCCCAATGTCGTTTCCCAGGCGGTAGCGCCTGAACTGCTTCTGTCCCCCGGCTCGGTCCGGTCGCGGATTGCCGCTCATGTCGGCATGATGCGGCTCGATCACTCCATCAAGCAGGCATTCATCCTGCCGGGTATCGTGCTGGCCATTGCACTTTCCGGTCGCGTACTGGGCTGGCATCTGGCATTGAGCGTCTTGGTGGGCTTGATCAGCGCCACCCTGATTGCGAGCAGCAACTACGTGCTGAACGAAATGCTGGACGCGCCCTATGATCGCCTTCACCCGACCAAGCGGCTTCGGCCGGCGGCATGCGGGCTCATTCACAGCGGGTGGGGCTACACGCAGTGGATCGTGTTGATGCTGCTGGGTCTCGCGATGGGATGGACGATCTCCACCGGATTCGCCGTCAATTGCGCTGCCCTGTGGGTCATGGGCTGCGTGTATAATATCCCGCCGTTGCGGAGCAAAGACCTTCCCTACGTGGATGTGCTGAGCGAGTCAGTGAATAACCCGATTCGCTTCTGCCTCGGCTGGTACATTGTGACCTCTGCCATGCTGCCGCCACTGTCGTTGCTAATCGCCTACTGGATGGTGGGCGCTTACTTCATGAGCCTGAAGCGGTTCAGTGAATACCGGCAGATCGGGGATCCCGTTCTTGCGGGCAACTATCGCAGGTCGTTCCGTTCTTACACCAGCGAATCGCTCTTAACGTCCGTGGTTTTCTACGCGGCCGCCGCAATGCTTTTCTTCGGCGCCTTTATCATGCGCTATCGCATGGAACTGATTCTCTGTTTCCCGCTGGTTGCCTGGCTCATGTCGATCTATTTCAATTTATCGTTCCAGCATGACAGCCCGGTGCAGAATCCGGAGAAGCTCTACCGCGATCCAAAGCTCATGGTCGCGCTGGGCTTATGCGTCCTTTTGTTTTCGTCTTTACTCTTCATCCAAATTCCCTGGCTAAGTTCGATATTCCCGAAATCCCACATCTAACCACCGCCGCTCCTTCCCTGGCGCATACCGGCTCGCGATGACGACATCGCAGCCGCCTTCGATTGCGGAGAGCAGCCGCGGGAGCACCTCGAGCGGATGCTGCAGGTCGGCAACGATGACCGCAGAATGGATACATCCGTATGCTGCCAGCCATACAGGATGGCCCCGGCGAAGCCGCGCCCACAATGACGGACAAGAAGTCGGACGCGATTGTCTTCCGCGGCAGTTGCACGAACGATCTGTTCTGTGCCGTCGCGGCGGTCGTCGTCGATCACGAGAATTTAAAACGGAACGGCCGAATCGGCCAACAGCCCGCGGACTCGTTGCAGCAGACGAGGGAGGGATTGCGCCTCGCGCAGCGTGGGGATGATGACCTCGAACGCATCAGGGAACGCGTCCTGGTATCGCTTATAGACTAGCAAGCATGCATCGGGCGAGTAGGAGAAGAGTCACTTGAAGTCGTGGCTGTTACGCACGGGAGCGCTGCCGGTGCTGCTGTTTTCGGTGACCGGATTTCTGGTGATGGGCTACCACCCCGGCGCGGAAGATGATGCGGTGTATCTTGCGTCGGTGAAGGCGCGCCTCGATCCGGCGCTGTTCCCTCACGATGCGGTATTTTTCGCCGTGCAGATGCGGGCGTCGCTATTCGATCGCGCGATGGCGGGATTCGTGCGTGCAACGGGAATCCCGCTCGCGTGGTCGGAACTGCTTTGGCAGTTCGCCGCGATCGTGCTGATGCTGTGGGCCTGCTGGAGCCTGGCGTCGCACCTGTTTTCCTCGGCTGCGGCACGATGGGCGGGGACTGCGGCAGTTTCGGCCATGCTGACCTTGCCGGTGGCGGGAACCGGGATTTATCTCGCCGATCAGTATCTGCACCCACGGAATCTGGCTTCGGCTCTGGTGTTGTTTGCCGTGACGCGCATTCTAGCTCGAAGACCCCTATATGCGGTTCCCCTTGTGGCCGGCGCGCTGCTCCTGCACCCCATGATGGGCACGTATGGAGCGTCGTTCTGCGTGATGCTGGCGCTCACCATGAGCGATCGAGTGCGAAGGAAGATCGATTCCCTGCTCCGCGCGCGGGCCGCTGCTCCAGCGGCAGGCGTGATCCCGTTCGGATGGCTTTTCCGGCCTGCCCCGCCGGGCTGGGTGGAGGCCATGCGGGCGCATCACTGGTTCTGGCTCTTCCAATGGACCTGGTATGAGTGGCTGGGAGCGCTCGGTCCGCTGGCTCTGTTCTGGTTTCTGTGGCGGTGGGCGCGGCCGCGCGGGGAACAGGCGCTGGAGCGGTTTGCGCTCGCGGTCCTGGTCAATGCGGTGTTCCAGCAGGCCGTTGCGATGGTGGTGTGCGGAACTCCGCGGCTGCTGACCCTGGCAACAGTGGAGCCGATGAGGTATCTGAACCTGGTGTACGTGTTCATGGTCCTGCTTGGCGGAGCGCTGCTGGGGCGACACCTTCTCACGCGGAAAGCCCTGCGGTGGGTCGTATTCCTGGTGGTCGCCAACGCGCCGATGTTTGCAGCGCAGAGAGCGCTCTTCCCTGCTTCGCCGCACCTCGAATTTCCAGGGCGTACGCCGCAAAACCGCTGGCTGCAGGCGTTTGCATGGATTCGTCAGAACACGCCGAAGGACGCCTATTTTGCGCTGGGCCCCGATTACCTGACACAACCTGGCGAGGATATGCACGGGTTCCGCGCGCTGGCGGAGCGAAGCGCCCTGGCCGACGCCGTCAAGGACGGTTCGGTTCTAAGCAAGGCTCCCGGCCTGGTGCCCGGCTGGCGGGCGCAGGTTGGGGCGCAGGAGGGATGGGAGCACTTCCAGGCCGCTGATTTTGAAAGGCTGCGAACGCAGTTCGGGGCGGGCTGGGTGCTGCTCGATTTTCCGCCCCCGGCGTCGTTCGACTGCCGGTGGCGGCAAAATGGCCTTTCAATTTGCCGCATCCCAGTCCCGCCGGGAGCACTGACTGAATCGAGACAATGAGGAAGTGGCGGGCTAGTGCTCACGCTTCTTGTATCTACCGGTCGTATGCAACATCGGCTTTTCGATAGAATAGGTTGAGTTTTCCCATGGTCAACCAAAAAAAAGTCATCGCCGTCCTACCAGCCTACAACGCCGAACGGACACTGCAGCGGACAGTGGACGAAATTCCCGGCACGGTGGACGAAGTCATCCTGGTGGATGATCACAGCACGGATGAAACGGCGACACTTGCCCGCAGGCTCGGCCTGCAGGTGCACATTCATCCCCGGAACCGCGGCTATGGCGGGAACCAGAAAACTTGTTACGCTGCCGCGCTGGAAGCGGGGGCGGACGTGGTGGTTATGCTTCATCCCGATTACCAGTACTCGCCGCTCCTGGTGGAACCCATGGCGAGCATGATTGCGTTCGGGGTGTACGACATCGTTTTGGGCTCGCGCATCTTGGGCGGAGGCGCACTCCATGGCGGCATGCCCTTATACAAGTACGTTTCGAATCGTCTGCTTACGCTGACACAGAATCTCTTCCTTTGCGCCAAGCTTTCCGAGTATCACACCGGCTTTCGCGCCTACAGCCGCGAACTTCTGCTCTCGCTCCCGCTAGACGCGAATTCAGACGATTTTATCTTTGACAATCAGCTGCTCGTGCAATGCATTTACGTTGGGGCGCGAATTGGCGAACTCTCCTGTCCTACGCGGTACTTTCCTGAAGCGTCGTCGATCAATCTGCGCCGGAGCTCCCTCTACGGGCTCGGGGTGCTTAAGACGACCCTCGATTGCGTGGCTGCACGAACCGGGATTTACCGCAAGCCGATATTCCATTTTCCGCCGCTTCAATTGAAGGACATTCCGGCCTTGGCTTCTCAGTCCGTGGAGAAGTCCCAGTGATCGTGAGATTTCGCGAAAAATTCCCTCTGTTCCGTCTGGCTCTTATCACCCTCGCCGCGATCGCGGTGCACGGGTACCACATGGGCGTTGAGGATTGCGAGACCTACATCCCAGCCGCGAAAAAGCTCCTGAATCCACGCCTGTATCCTTTCGCGCCTGAATTCTTTCTGGATCACGAGCATCTTTCCATCTTCGGGCACGTAGTGGCGGGGCTGTCGCGCTTGACGCGGCTCCCGATCGACTGGTCCATCTTCATCTGGTACGTGGTCTGCCTGTTCGGGATGATCGCGTCGTGCTGGCTGGTTGCCGCGGCGTGCTTCACGTCAGGAAGGGCACGCTGGTCCGCGACATTAATTGTGACGGCTGTGATGACGATGCCGGCCACGAACACCGCGCTGCTGCTGGTGGATCCATATCTGACGGCGCGGTCGTTCTCGACACCACTCACGTTAATCGCGCTTTCCGGACTGCTGCAACGACGCTATGTGCTGGCAAGTGTGGCCGGGGTGTTCACGGGCTTGTTTCACCCGCAAATGGTGATGTATCTGCTGGTCCTGGCGATCGTGATCCGAGTGACGGAGCGCAGCCGGCAGGGGGCCAAGCAGCCGGTCCCAGCGCTGGCGGCCGGGGCTACGGCCATTCTGCCCACCGGGTTTGTGCTTCATCCTTCAACCGGCGCGTACCACGAGGCCCTTTATACTCGCGATTACTTCTTCCTCTACAACTGGCAGTGGTACCACTGGCTCGGCATGCTGGCGCCGCTGGCTATTCTGGCATGGTTCTGGCGGGGCAAGTTCCGCGGAACGACACGAGAGTTTTCGCTGCTCAGCTTCGTGATGATTCCGTTCGGAGGTCTGTCGATCGTGGCGGCAGCGTTCGTGTGCAGCAGCCCGATGTTCGATAATTTCGTGCGCCTCCAGCCGCTGCGCACGTTTCACCTGATCACGATCGTGTTTGTCGTCCTGTTAGGCGGAGTGTTCGGCGAGTTTGCCGGAAGGAAGCGACCCTGGGCGATTGCCGCGTTTGCCGGATCGCTGGCCCTTGGGATGTTCTTCGTGGGCCGGGCGACCTATCCAAACAGCCCGCAAGTCGAGTTGCCCTCCGCCACCAGTCCCAATGCCTGGGTGAATACGCTGCTGTGGATCCGCCACAACACGCCGGAGAATGCAGTGTTTGCCGTCGATTCGCACTACCTGCATGAAGATGGAGTCGATTCGCACGGGTTCCGCGCCGTGTCCGAGCGCTCTGGGTTGGCGGATTACTACAAGGACAGCGGCGCCGCGTCGCTGTTTCCACGGCTAGCGCCGGAGTGGAAGCAGATGAGCGAGGCCACAACCGGGCTGAATCATTTCACGGCTGCGGATTTCCAGCGGCTGAAGCACAAATATCCGGAGGTCAGCTGGACGGTCATTCACGGCGCGGCTCCCGCTGGGCTGGAATGCCCGCGCCAGCAGCAGGGGTATGCTGTGTGCCTCATTCCGTAATCCGCAGCTCTCGAGCCGGCCGCTTTGCGCCGGCCACCTATTTCGGCCACAATGAATAGGTTGCCTCATTTTGAGACCCGGCGAGCGGAGGAGGGCGCTTTTTCGATCGCGTCCTCGCAGAATCATGTTGAACCTGACCCAGCGGTTGATTCTCGGTAGCATGGTAGTCACCGCACTTGCGGTGTGGCTTGGCGTGGCCGCGCATGGTCCGCTCGAGGCCGCCGGACATGGGACCCTTGCCATTGCGTTGCCGATTGCAACGGTCGCCGTCGTCCTGCTTACTGCGGTGTTCGTGCTCGCACCCATCCGGACCGTGGCGCGGGATGCGCGGCGCATGGGAGAGGGCAATCTCGATCATCGTTCGGAGTGGAAGAGCCGTGACAGCTTCGGCACGATTGCTGCCGAGCTCAATCGCCTGGCGGTGCGGCTTCGCGACCTTCGCGAGACGGAAGCGGGCCGGCGGCAGATGGAGTTCCAGCTCTCCGACGCGGTGCTGCAGTCGATTTTTGAACCCATCATTGTCCCCGACGGCAAAGGGCACCTGTTGAAGGTGAACCAGGCAGCGGCGGAGCTGCTGGGCGAAAATGCGTCTGACCGCATGGCCCTGACCAACACTCCCGGGGGCGCCAAGATTCTGTCGGCAATTCGCGATGCTGTGGCCATGCAGAAGCCGGTAGCCGGCGAAGGGGAATCCGCGATGCTACCCATGCGCTTCGGGAAGGCGGATCGCAGCTTCCGCCTTCGCACAACGCCCATGCGCGACTCCGAGGGCAGGCTGCTCGGCACCGTGACCACGCTGGAAGACGTGACCACGTTACAGAACACCGACCGGTTCAAGACGCAGTTCATTGCAGTGGCCAGCCGCAAGCTGCGCGACCCGCTGTTGCAGGTGCGGCGCGGATTGTATGCCTTGGCGCACGGATTTGCCGGGCCGCTCTCACCCCTGCAGGCGGACATTCTCGCCTCTGCCGTGGAAGATTCGCGAAAGCTCGACGACCTGATGGCTGACCTGATCGAAGTGGCCGAGATCGACGTAGGCAAGCGGGAGATGATGCTGGAAAATCTGCGGCCGCTGACCCTGCTGGGCGAAGCCGAAGGACGCTATGCGGACCAGGCGGCGCAGAAGCACATTGACATCAATATCAAGTGCTTTGCCGACCTGTCGTTTGTTCGCGCAGACCGCCGCGCCGCGCGGTCAATTTTCGACAACCTGCTAACAAACGCGTTGCGGTTTACGCCGCCAGAAGGACAGATCCTGCTTTCCGCCGAGGAGATTAAGGACTTTGTGCAGTTCACGGTGCGCGATACCGGCCGCGGCATCGAAGCCGAGCGGCTGGCGAACATCTTCGACCGGTTCAACGCGTCGTCGGAATCGGGCACCGGGATGGGGCTTGCGCTGGTGCGGCGCCTGGTGGAATCGCTCGGCGGACAGATTGCAGTGGAAAGTCGCCTGGGCCATGGAACGACCTTCCGGTTCACGTTGCCCGTAGCCGCGGTGGAAGCCGTGCGCCACCCCGTTGAGGTGGGCTGAGATGCCGGAGATCAATCAGGAACGGAGGGCCGACGAAGGCAAGCTGCGCATTTATATCGGGGCCGCTCCCGGCGTGGGAAAAACCTATGACATGCTGAACGATGCCTGGCGCATGAAGCACCAGGAACGCATCGACGTCGTGATCGGGTTTATCGAGCCGCATGGCCGCCAGGAGACCGCTGATCGCATCCGTGACCTTGAAGTCATTCCGCAGAAGGTGATTCCCTACCGCGGTATTGAGTTCAAGGAGATGGATGTCGAGGCGATTCTCGCCCGCAGGCCGAACACTGTGCTGGTGGACGAGCTGGCGCACACAAACGTGCCGGGCAGCCGGAACCAGAAGCGCTACGAAGACGTGTTGGAGCTGCTGGAAGCCGGCGTCAACGTCATGACGGCGGTAAATATCCAGCACCTGGAAACACTGAATGACGCGGTAAACCGCTCCGCCAACACGGTGGTTCGCGAAACGGTGCCAGACAGCTTTTTCAGGCGCGCCGACGAGATGGTCAACGTCGACGTGACGGTGAACGAGCTGCGCAACCGGCTGCGCCAGGGCAAGATCTATGCCCCGGAAAATGTGGAGCAGGCGCTGGCGAACTTTTTCCGCATCGGCAATCTGAACCTGCTGCGCGAATTATCGTTACGGACAACCGCCGAGCAGGTGTCGAGCCGCGAGGCCGCGTACAGGCGCACCCAGGGACTGGAACAGGCGGCAGTGCCGGAGAAGGTGATGGTGTGCCTGAGCGAGCGGCCGGGCACCGAGCGGCTGATCCGCGTGGGCGCACGCATTGCGGGGCGGCTGGCCACCAACTGGTACGCCGTGTACGTCTCCCGGCCGGGAGACAAGCACAACAGCGATCCTGAAACGCATCAGCGCATCGAGGAATACGAGCGCATGGCGCGGGACCTTGGCGCGAAGGTTGTCAAGATTGTCGATAAGAACATCTCCGATGCGCTCATCCGGTTTGCGCAGCAGGAAAGCATCTCGCACGTGGTGTTCGGGCAGTCGGCGCGCTCGCGCTGGGAGATCCTGCTGCGCGGATCCACGCTGAACCGGTTTCTTGCCGAAGTGCGCGACGTGACCGTACAGGTTGTGCCGACGCAGAAACCTCTGCGGAAACCCTGACCGACGCCGGTGTTTCGCGACATTCCCGTCCGGCGTAGAATGCCAGCATGAGCCGGGCGGACGCGATCAACACCGCTGGAATGACCATAAAAGCTGGGCCGCGCCTTCGGACGGCGCTTGGGCTCGCGGTCGTAGCCGACATCCTGCAGATGATCGTGTTCCCGCTGGTGGTGGAGGGAGCCGTTTCGCCCGTGGATGACGTCCTCGATCTCGCCATGTGCGGCATTCTCACTTTCCTGCTGGGATGGCACTGGGAATTCGCGCCTTCATTCCTGGGCAAGCTGGTGCCGGGCGTCGACCTGGTTCCGCTGTGGACACTGGGAGTCGCCAACGTGTACCGCAAGGAGAAGCAGTTGGCGGCGAACGTGGTGCAGGGCGACCAGACGAACCGCTAAACTTGCTCGCGGCTCGGTCTGCTGAGTTGGGCGGCTGGCTGCGCTCCTACTTTGTGGCGGATATCTCAAAGCCGATTCCGCTCTGTGAAATCTCAACATGGCTGAAGCCTGCCTTGGCCAGCATGGCTTCAAACTGCGCGCGTGTGTAGGCGCTGCGCAGCAGAATCGTGCGGAAGACGATTCTATTGATCAGCCTGTTCACGCGCGAGGACTTCATTGCATTGACGGCCTCGTCCAGCTCGCCGGGCGTGGCGTCGCCGCGCAGGTCGATGATGAGACAGCGACCGCCGGGGCGAAGCACGCGGCACATCTCGCGCAAAGCTTCAACGGGGTGCGCGAAGTTTTTGAAGGCAGCGCGGCAGAGCAGGAAATCGAAGCTGCCGGTCTGGAGCGGCATTTTCGACGCCGATCCCTGCTGGAATTCGACGCGCGTGCCGGCTTCCGCGGCCTTCGTCCGCGCGATCTGGACCATTGTGTGACTCAGGTCCAAGCCGGTGATCGAGTACGAGCCGAGGTTGGCCAGCGCAATGGAAAAATAGCCGGGCCCAGGAGCCACTTCAAGCACACGGCTGCCTTCGGGAATCTCGCGGGCGATTCTCTGCGCCAGTTCCACGTATTCCTTCATCATCTGCGAGGTGTTCGAAGCGTACCACTTCGCCATGATTCCATTGATCGGCCTGTCGCCGTGCGGCCTGGGCATTGTCGTTGTCGTCATCGCATTCCTCCTCTTGTTTGCGGCTTGTTGTTGTCACTTGGAGCGCAAGGCTCTCCTGTGACCGTTTCCGGCCCTTAAAATCCTGTTTTCGTTCGGTTAAGACTTCATGACTGCATGGGACCGGAGCAGCGGCCGACGGCGGCCTTTAACGTTCTCTGCCCTATTCGCAGAACACACGAACCTTGGTCTTGTTGCCTTCCGTGCCGTCGACATCGACGGTGAGGTCGTCGAGGTGATCGATGATTTCTTCGAGGTTCTCCGGCTTGATCTGCGAAAGCGTAATGGGCACGCCATGTTTGCTCAGGGCCTGGTCGAGCTGGCCGTGCGCCTGCTGCGGAATAAGGCTGGCGAGCCGTACACCGGCGCGCAGCAGTTGCATGGGAACGCGCACATTCACCGTGGTGGTGCCCTTCAAGCCGGTCGAGGCTTCATCGGCTTCGACGAGCACGCGCAGGTACTTGGAGCGCGTCTTCACGGTCGCTCCGTTGCTTGTTTTGCCGGTAAACTCGCCGGCGGGTGTGGTGGTGTCAAGAGCGGCCAGCAGCCGCTCCGCTTCGTCAGCGGTGACTTTTCCCGCCGCCAACATTTCCAGAATCTGACGCCGATTCTCGTTCATACGCTTCCTTCCTCTCGTTGGATCAGCAGCCGGGCTGCTGTGTTTGCGGCATCCAGCCCGTGCCGCAGAATGTCGTGCAGCCAATGCGCTCCGGACGCGGCTGCCGGATGCGACTGCAGGTGAGGGTGAGCCAGCATGACGACCAGACAGACGATTGCAGCCAGAAACCATTGGGCCGGCTCATTCCAGGCCCGCACCAGGCGCTCGGCCTCCGCGGCCGAGATGCGCCCGGCCGCCACCAGCGCCAGAATTGCGCGCTTTTCGTTGCCCATTGCAGTTCTCCTGTTCGCACGCGCCGGTTAAAGGATGCGCACGGTGACGTGATTGCCTTCGGTGGTGACGCGGACGTCGGTTCCGGGGAGGGCGCAGAGCAGGTTCCAGAAGGTGGCCAGGCCGCGCAAGAACGGGATGCCATTCGCCACGCAAGCTGCCCATACGACAATCGCTGCGACGAGCAGGAGAGGCGAGAGCAGGATGGCCACGATCCATAAGAGAAAGAGCGGTATGGGGATCGTGGGGCAGCGAAAATGGGCGCTGTCGATTCGGACGAGTGCCAGAGTCGGGATCACTTTGATTGCCTCCTGTGTTGACGGCGGAATGCATACGTCGAGTGAAATGTCCTAGTTCAGCGCTTCGAGGGCGCGAATGGCTTCGTCGGCCGAGATCTCTCCGCGGTTGAGGCGCTCGAGCACCTCGGCGCGAGAGGGAGAGGGGTTGGTTTCGATGAACTCCAACTGGCCGGCAATGCGGTTGAGGCGGGACTTGATGGTCGGGTAGCTGACGCCGAAAACCTGCTCCATTTCCTTGATGGATCCGTGAGAGCGGACGAAGGCGGTGATGAAGACCTGGTCTTCGAGGGTGAGCCGGGCCAACTGCGGCGGGGCAAAAGCGCCATCGACGGCGATTCCCTTCTCCGGAATGCGAACGCGCTCGATGACCAGCGGAGAGCCTTGGGCTATGCGGAGAAGTTCCTGCCAGTCGGCAGCGGGTTTCGAATCGGGAAGCATGTTCTCGTGTTCCTCTCAGGTCCAATACGAGAACAATACTTCTGTTTTTCAATAATTGCAAGACTAATAATTAATATTTTTAATTCTATATGTTAAAGTCGCGCCCCAAGAGAGCGAGAGAAACGGGTCGGGGAAAATGAATTTGAAAAAGGGGTGTTTGAACCGGGGGGGGTGGTATTTATTTTCTCGCCAACAGAGCTGACGGTGCTGATTTGCAAGAAAGGCAATAGCAGGTCGGGTTGAGGGGCAGACGGCATGGATTGGACCGCGAAAGACAGTGTGCGCCGGTTTCTCCCATGAAGAAGTGATGGCTGTCACGATTTAGCGGCAATCCTGAATTTTCTTTCTTGCAGCGTTGCCGTATACGGCGTATACACGATAATGTGTACGGCGTATACCGATGAGAAAGACAGATACTTCCATTTCACCCAAGGCGAGCACGGCCACGGCGATTCTTGAGGCCGCGCGCGAACTGCTGGATCGCGAAGGGCTGGCCGCAGTGACGATGCGGCGCGTGGCGGAGCGGGTAGGCGTGACGCCGATGGCAATTTACCGCCACTATGCGGAGCGGGCGAGCCTGTTGAATGCGATGGCGGACGAGGGATTTCGCGAGCTGGCGGCCAGGGTTCTCACGCTGGAGCTTGAGGGTGGAGTGGAGCACCGCTTGACGCAGGTGTCCGACGTCTTTCTGGACGCGGCGATGCAGTTTCCGAACCTGTATCGGCTGATGTTTCTGGAACCGCGCGAAGGGGCGCGGGTATATCCCGATGACTTCAAAGCGGGGCGTTCACCCACGTTCCGGCCGACGGTGAACATTCTCGACGAGGCGATGGGGCGGGGCGAGTTGCGGAAGGATGACCCTATCGAGATCGCCTTCGAAATGAGCGCTCTTTCCCACGGCCTGATCGTGCTTTACCTGGGCGGCCGTGTGGCCCAGGGGGAACAAAACTTTCGCGCGCTGTTCCAGCGTTCGTTCAGGAGATACCTTGATGGCATTCGTTCGTAAGCATTCCGGGCTCTTTGCTGTACTCGCTGTTTTTGCAACCGCCGGGCTCTTTCTTGCAGGGAACGGGATGGTGCCGGTGTGGCCGCTGATGTGGATCGCGCCTCTCCCGGTGCTGCTCATGGCTGCGGAGGCGCAATCGTGGCGCGTGGCTGGGGCTGGTGCGGCGCTCTCCTTTCTGCTGGGCGGCCTGACCATGCTGCATTACCTGCACGTTGCGCTGCATGCCCCAGTGACAGCGTGGCTGATTCCGTTTTCGATCGCCTCGATATTCTTCGCAGCGGGCGTCCTTTTGTTTCGCGCCCTGCTGAGGCGTGGGGCGGGTCTGATGGCCGCGCTCGCGCTGCCCGCTTTGTGGACCTGCTGCGAATACGCAGCCAGCTTTGTGCCTGCGAACGGAACCGCGGGCAGCCTGGCCTATTCCCAGGAGGGCTTTCTGCCCATCCTGCAGGTAGCTTCGCTGACCGGCCCATGGGGCATTACGTTCCTGCTGCTGCTGTTTCCTTCCGCGGTGGCGGCGGGGCTGTACCTGCGGCAGCGGAATCCGAGGCAGGCGGCGCTGGTAGTGGTTTCGGCGCTGACCCTGTTGGCGGGAGCCGTGGTGTTTGGCGCGTTGCGGCTGGCGGCGACGCCCGGGGCTCAGCAGAGTGTGAAGGTGGGGCTGCTGGATACGGATACGGTGGAGTTTGCCAAGGGCGCCGCGATGCAGCAGTTGGCGGCGCGCTATGCGGAGCAGGCGGAGAAGATCGCGCGGCAGGGCGCGCAGATTGTGGTGATGCCGGAGAAGACGGGGTTGCTGACGGATCCGGAAGTGAGGACGGCGGACCCTCTGTTCCAATCTGTTGCTGACCGCACGGGCGCAACGCTGGTCTTTGGCCTGGTGCATGTCGCGGGGAAAGACTCGTTCAACCAGGCGCGTATTTATACGCCGGGGCAGCCAATTGCCGCGTATGACAAGCAGCACATGCTGCCGCCCTTCGAGTCGGATCTGACGCCGGGGACATCCCTCACGCTTCTCCCGAAGTCTGCCGCGCCGATTGGCGTGGCGATCTGCAAAGACATGGATTTTATCCATCCGGCGCTCGATTATGGACGGCGCGGGATTGATCTGCTGCTGGACCCGGCGTGGGACTTCAACATCGACGCGGTGTGGCATGGGCACATTGCGATCATGCGCGGGGTTGAGGGGGGCTATGCGATTGCGCACGCGGCAAAGGATGGGCTTCTTACGGTGACGGACGATCGCGGGCGGATTCTGGGGGAGGTAAAGACAGGCGGGGCCGATTTCACTTCCCTGCTGGTGGATGTGCCGCTGCGGTACGATGTGACGGTGTTCGATCGGTTTGGGGCGTGGTTTGCGTGGGTGGCCGGAGTGCTGCTGTTGATGTGTGTGGGACGGCTGGCGTTGGGGTCTGGGGGAGAGGTTGCGCGCCGGGAGGTTTGAGGCGTAGGGGCTGAGGGCGTGCGTTTGTTACAGGGGTACGCGGAATCGGCCGGAGACTTGGTGGGGAGAGAGCGGGTGAGGACACCCGCGCCACCAGCGGTGGGGTCGGCGGTTGGCTGAAGGTTCGATCGCGAGCGCTTTTCAGCGGGCTGTGAAGTTGTTCTCTACGGGACGGTGAAGGGGCGGGGGCCGTCGTGGGGAAAGAGGCCTGTGGGCGCCGTAACCGCGGAGGGCTGGGTGCGGAACAGGTAGTGGATTCCAAAGCCGACCGAGGCGGAATTGTAATTGCGTGCGTTGTTGCCGCCGAGGAAGCCATCGGCGAACCAGTGAGTGTTGATCTGGTAGGAGACGTCGGCGCGGAGGTCGTAGTTGGCGCCAACGCTGGTGAGAGCCGGCAGGGCGGCGTTGTTGAGCGCGATCTCGGTGGCTTTCTGGCCGGCTAGCGGGAACAGAGGGGTGAGGTCCTGCTGGAAGGCCTGGACGCCGAGGCCGCCAACGAGCTGGTAATGCCAGCGCGTCTCATAGTGGCCGACCCAGGTGACCGGAATGTTGGCCAGGAAGTAGGACTGGGGGCTGAAGTATCCGCCCATGCCGAAGGTGAAAGCGTCCTGATTGTTGTTGTAATGCATGGCAAAGAAGTTGGCGCCGACGCTGAGGATGCCGCGCTCGGGATAGGCCTTGACGCGCCAGTAGGCGCCGCCATTGCCGTCGGCGCGCCAGTTGTTCTCGGTGTTGTAGCCGGTGAGATATTGGCCGCCGACTCCAAGGTAGAAGCCGGAGATGGCGTCCCCGCGGGAGAACTGAAGATTGCCCTGGTCAGCCATGACAGCGCCCCAGATGGTGCCGGGAAAGCTGAGCGATGCGGTGCCGGGGTCGCGGAGGCCGGCATAGGAGAGCTGCGAGTCGCGGACAGAATCGCGCGAGAAGGCGAACGTGAATGGGCCGTTGCCGGGACGCCATTGCGCGCGGGCGGTCCAGTTGGCGACGAGGAAGCCGTAGGGGGTGTATCCAAAGCCGAGGGTCAAGGTGGAGGTGGTGAACTGGAGTTCACCGCCGATGCCTGCGGCGTTCTGCTGTGCCGGGGGGCTGATAACGGCTGTGCTTCCGGCGATGGGGCCGGTGTTGGTCGAGGTGCCGAGCGGCTGAGGGATGGTGACCAGGGTGCGGCCGGCGGTGGTTGCCTCCTGAACGGTGATGACGCTGGTGCCGTCGGCCTGCCCGGAGTCGAGGAACACGGGGCGGCCAATGAAGGTGAACCGTCCACCATAGCCCAGGGGCGCGGAAGCTTCGAAGGGCGCCTCAAGCGCGGCAAGGCGGCTATAGCCGAGGTCGCCGCTGCGGTAG
>Ga0134128_10002152_pt1 | contig 24601 bp, 24 predicted proteins | sample KB31754_FD_96462 | JGI IMG/M metagenome (GOLD analysis project Ga0134128, IMG submission 96462) | Terrestrial soil microbial communities with excess Nitrogen fertilizer from Kellogg Biological Station, Michigan, USA - KB3-175-4 | ecosystem: Environmental > Terrestrial > Soil > Unclassified ...
TCACTGCGCAGCAGTTCGGTCACCTCACCGGTGCGGACGTCGAGCCGGCTGAGCGCCGCGGAGTACCAGTCGTCCTCGGTGGGCCGCTCACTGGTGATGGCCAGGATGTGCCCGGGACCTGACCAGGCCGCCTCCCATACGTTCAAGCCATCGGGCGAGATTTTGGAAAGCTCTGCGGTGGTCTGGTTGTAGAGCCAGAGGCTCCGCCAGGCATCCTCACCGATCCCGGCCTCCACTTCTGGGTACCAGGACGGCAGTTCGGACTCGCCCGAGCCGACCGTCCCAGATCCCTGCGCGTCGGCCATCTCGGCTCCGAGCCCGGCGACGCCCAGCAGGACCCGGGTGCCATCCGGCGACCACACGAGGAACTCCACCGTCCCAGGAACGGCAGGCGCCGGCCGCGCCTCGCCGAATTGCCCGTCGGCCAGCAGGTAGAGCTGGAAGACGTCAGCCTTGGCCCGGTCGGACAGGAAGGCGAGCGTTGAACCATCCGGGGTGAGCCGGCCAAACTTCGCTGACCTGCCGGCCGCGCCGCCGGCCGTCAGCGCGTGCAGCGCGCCGTCCCGCACTTCGTACAAGGCCGTGCGCGGCAGGCTGTCAAGCTCGTCGTAGACCGATCCGGTCACCACGATCCGGCTGGCGTCGGGCGTCATGACAAGGTCGGTAATACGGTGCGGCTGGCCGAAAGCCGGCTCATGCAGCCGCCGGACATGTTCGGCGACGGCAGCGTACTCAGGAGATTCCCGCAGGTCTTTGTGCATAGTTCGTGATGCTCTCATGCACTATGGGGGTATCGCTATCGTCGAGCGGGGAAATGTGATCATGTCAGCTGTTCGCGAAGTCCGTGACTCCTGGTCGGATGCTGCGCCGGTGCCGTTCTGGCTCGACCGCGCGGACCGCCCGGCTCCGCGTCCCGCCCTGGACGCACCCGAGAGCACTAACTTGGCGATAGTCGGCGGCGGCTTCTCTGGCCTCTGGACCGCCCTGCTGGCGAAGGAACGCGATCCAGCCCGCGAGGTCACGCTGATCGAGGCCGACCGAGTCGCGTCCGCCGCCACCGGCCGGAACGGCGGCTTCTGCGCGGCCAGCCTCACCCACGGCGAGGCGAACGGCCAGTCCCGGTTTCCCGGCGAACTCGACACGCTCAACCGCCTCGGCCGGGAGAACCTCGCCGAGATCGAGGCGACGATCGGCCGGTACGGCATCGCCTGTGACTTCGAGCGGACCGGCGGCCTGGCGGTCGCGACCCAGCCTTACCAGCTCAAGTACCTGGCGGAGGCCGGCGGAGAAGTCCTCAGCCAGCAAGAGGTGCGCGAGCAAGTCAACTCGCCGACCTATCTCGGCGGCGTCTGGAACCGAGACGACACCGCTCTGCTCGATCCCGCCAGGCTGGCCTGGGGGCTGGCGAGCGCCGCCGAGTCGCTGGGCGTCCGGATCGTCGAGCAGACGCCGGTGACGGGGATCGAACGGTCAGGGACTGGATTGCGGCTCCGCACTCAGTCCGGCGCGACTTTGACCGCCTCGAACGCGGCGCTCGGCACCAACGCGTTTCCCTCCCTGGTCAAGCGCATGCGCTGGCACACCGTCCCCGTCTACGACTACGTGCTGGTCACCGAGCCGCTGACCGCCTCCCAGCTCGAATCGGTCGGCTGGCGCAACCGCCAGGGCCTCGATGACCTCGGCAACCAGTTCCACTACTACCGCCTGACCGCCGACAACAGGATCCTGTGGGGCGGCTACGACGCTATCTACTACTACGGCCGCAAGATCAAGCCGTCCTACGATCAGCGACCCGCGACCTTCCAGCGGCTGGCCGAGCACTTCTTCGAGACGTTCCCGCAACTGGCGGGCATTCGCTTCAGCCACCGCTGGGGCGGTGCCATCGACACGTGCACGCGGTTCTTCGCCTTCTTCGGAACCGCCTATGCGGGCCGGGCCGCTTACGCCGCCGGATACACCGGACTCGGCGTCGCCGCGACCAGGTTCGGCGCCAACGTCATGCTCGACCTGCTGGGCGGCGAGCCGACCGAGCGCACGCAACTGGCCATGACCCGCTCCAAGCCGCTGCCGTTCCCGCCCGAACCGCTGGCCTACCTGGGCATCCAGCTCGTCCGCCGCTCGCTCGACCAAGCCGACCACAACGACGGGCGCCGCAACCTATGGCTGCGTACCCTAGACCGCCTAGGCATCGGCTACGACTCCTGACCAAATCTCGCGGGCTCGCCTTCTCACGTTCGGCTGGCGGGCAGCGTCTTCCTAGTTGAGGAAGGGAGCCGACGATGATGGCAGGGCACTGTGAAGCAGCCGTTTGAGAAGGTCGTGGAGCAGCACGGTGGCGCTGTGCTGCGAGTTTGCCGCGTAATCCTAGGGCCGCATGACGCGGAGGACGCGTGGTCGGACACGTTCCTGGCGGCGATGCGCGCCTACCCGGACGTGGCCGATGACGTCAATGCCGAGGCGTGGCTAGTGACGATCGCGCAGCGCAAGGCCATCGACGTGCTCCGGTCGCGCAAGCGGCAGCCGACACCGGTCGACGAGGTCCCCGAGGCGCCGACCAGGCTCGGCTTGCCCGGTGCCGAAGATGAGGACCTGTGGCGGGCCGTCGCGGGACTGCCGGACAAGCAGCGACAGGCGGTGGCGTATCACTACGTCGCCGGCCTGGCCTACGCCGAAATCGCCGATCTGCTCGGCGGCACCACCGACGCGGCCCGCCGGGCGGCGGCCGATGGCATCAAGAACCTGAGGAAGAACTATGCGGGCGCCGCTAAGGAAGGAGCGCTGCAATGAATGACACCGAAACGCTAACAAGGCTCAGGCGCGAACTCGCGATCGCGGCGCAGGCGCAGGGTTTGCTCGACGTCGCCTACACGACCGTCGACTCGCCCGTCGGCAGGCTCTTGCTCGCCGCCACCCCCAGGGGGCTGGTGCGCGTGGCCTACGACATCGAGAACCACGATGGCGTGCTTGACCTCCTGGCGCAGAAGATCAGCCCGCGCGTGCTGCGGGCGCCGAAGCGACTGGATGACGCGGCCCGAGAGCTGGAGGAGTACTTCGGCGGGCAGCGCCGGGTCTTCGATCTGCCGCTTGACCTGTCCCTGTCCAGCGGCTTCCGGCAGCTCGTGCAGCAGCACCTTCCCGAAATCGGATACGGCCAGACCCGCAGTTACGGGCAGGTCGCCGAGCTCGTCGGAAACCCGAAGGCGGTCAGGGCGGTCGGCACGGCCTGCGCGACCAACCCGCTTCCGGTCGTGGTGCCGTGCCACCGGGTACTGCCCGCCGACGGGAAGCCCGGCCGTTACGTCGGAGGCACCGGTGCCAAGATGACGCTTCTCAACCTGGAGGCAGCAGCGTGAGCACCGATTCCTGGACGAGCCGCGTCGACTCCGCCGACTGGAGCGCCATCACCGCCGAATTGGACGAGTTCGGCGGGGCGCTCCTGCCCCGCCTGCTCACCGATGCCGAAACGAGCCAGATCCGCGGGCTCTACGAAGACGACGGGTGCTTCCGCAGCACGGTCAACCTGGGCCGCCACCGGTTCGGGGAAGGGGAATACCGGTACTTCAAGACCCCGTACCCCGAGCCAGTGGAGCGACTCCGGCACGCGCTGTATCCCCGGCTCCTGCCGATCGCCCGGCAGTGGTGGGCCAGGCTCGGCCGCCCAGCCCCGTGGCCCGACTCCCTGGAGGAGTGGCTGGCGATGTGCCATGACGCCGGCCAGACGAAATCGACGGCCATCTTGCTGCGGTACCACCAGGGAGACTGGAATGCGCTGCACCGCGATCTCTACGGCGACCTGGTCTTCCCCCTGCAGGTCGTGATCAACCTGAACGAGCCGGGGGTCGATCACACCGGTGGCGAGTTCCTGCTGCTGGAGCAGCGCCCGAGAGCGCAGTCGCGCGGCACCGCCGTCCTGCTGCCGCACGGTCACGGCTTCGTGTTCACGACCAGGGACCGGCCCGTCCGCTCGGCCCGAGGCTGGTCAGCCGCGCCGGTCCGCCACGGCGTCTCGGCAATCCGCTCCGGCCAGCGGCATACCCTCGGCCTCATCCTCCACGACGCGGCCTAGCACAGCGATCGGGGCGGACGCGGCGAAAGCCCGTCGTGAACCGCAGTTGCACGACGGGCTTCGCGATCTTGTCAGTGCGTGTGGTCAGAGGTTGCTAGCCGTTATGGCGGTCCACTCCTGCGCGCCGTTATCGGTGCCGAAGCAGCGGTAAAGCCCGACGACGCCGCCAGCGACGATATTTCCGTGCGACACGTCGAGGCAGCGGTGGGTTGCGCCGGTGCCGCCGACCAGCGAGACGATCCTCTGGTCGGTGAACGGAGGCCCGAAACCCGGGGACCAGTTCTGGTTACTGATGTTCTGGCAGGGGAACGTTTCGACAATACCGAAATCGGTATTGACGGGCGCGTCCAGGCAGTCGAAAGGAGACTGTACGTTTTCTATGGTGTAGATATTGTTGATGCTGGTAAAGATCCACCACTCTTGATTGACAAGGCCGGTGCACGGCTCCAGCACGAGCTGGGCACCGCCGCTGCCTTCTGGGGCCGGATTGGTCAGGCACAGGCCGTCCGTCTGGTTCTCGATGACGTACGGGCCGGAAGAGGCCGCGTAGCTCGGCTGGGCGAGCATCAGCGGTGCGGCGATCGCGCCAGACGTAGCCAGCAGCGTCACCATTAAGGTCCGCAGCTTACGCATGTCTTATTGTCCTTTCTCGCTAGATTCTCCTGGCCGATCGGCGCAGGAGCTGTTGCCAATCTGCGATAAGGCGCTGGAACGGCGCTATAACGACTGTGAAACCGCAGCTCGGGCTTGGGTTCGATTATGATGTCGTTTTCTGTGGGTTAGTGGTCGTTGACGACATCGCGGCCGATCGCGCACGATCCTCTGGTGACCGAACGACAAGACAGCGGCCCGCGCGAGGTGGTGCTGGTCGCCTTCGACGGGCTGCAGACGCTCGACCTGGTGGGACCGCTTGAGGTGTTCGCCGGCGCCAACCAGTTCGAGGAGAGCGCCGGGCGTCCGGAGCCGTATCGCGTCGGCGTCGCCGGCGTCACCCCCGGCCTGGTGCGCACCTGGAGCGGCCTTGGCCTGCTCGCGGAATCGGAGTTGCCTTCGCATCAGGTCGACACGATCGTGGTGCCCGGCGGCGATGGCGCTCAGCAGGCCCGGCACGACGAGCGACTGCTGGCCTGGCTGCGCGCCGCCAAGGGAGCCAGGCGAGTGTGCTCGGTCTGCACGGGTGCGTTCATCCTGGCGCAGGCCGGCCTGCTCGACGGCAGGCGGGCGACGACGCACTGGTCCCGGGCCCGTCAGCTGGCGCGAGAGTTCCCCCAGGTGCAAGTCGATCCCGCGCCCCTGTTTATCCGCGACGACCGGATCTGGACCTCGGCCGGCGTGACGGCCGGCATCGATCTGGCGCTGGCGCTGGTCGAGGCGGACCTGGGGACCATGGCCGCGCAGACGATCGCCCGGTGGCTGGTGCTGTTCCTGCGCCGGTCTGGCGGCCAGTCGCAGTTCGCGGCCGAGGTGTGGACCGATCCGCCCGAGCGGGATGCGCTGGCCCGAGTCGTCCGGGCCGTGCACGCCGAGCCTGGCGGCGATCACCGGCTCGCGGTGCTGGCCGACCGGGCCGGGATGAGCGAGCGCCATTTGCAGCGCTGCTTCCGCGTGGAACTCGGCACCACTCCGGCCGCCTTCGTGACCAGGGTCAGGGTGGACGCCGCTAGGCGACTGCTCGAGCAGGAGCACGCAACGGTCGAGGTCACCGCCCGCCGGGTCGGCTTCGGGACCGCAGAGACCATGCGCCGGGCGTTCCAGGCCCAGCTCGGAGTGCCGCCCGACACCTACCGGGACCGATTCACAACCGCCCACTGAAATAAAGGAGATCCAGAATGCGTATCGCCGTTGCCCTGTTTCCTCGCCTCACGGCCCTGGACGCGATCGGGCCTTATGAGGTGCTCCAGCGCCTGCCCGATGCGAGCGTCACCTTCGTCGGTCATCGCAAGGGCGAGGTCAGGACCGAGAACGGCTTCCTAGGCCTGACCGTGGACGCCACCTTCGACGAACTGCCCGACCCCGATGTGGTCGTGGTGCCCGGCGGGATCGGCACCCGCGCCCTGCTCGCCGACGAGCCGATCCTGTCCTGGGTCCGCAAGGCCCATGAGACCAGCAAGTTCACCACCTCGGTCTGCACCGGGTCCATGGTGCTCGCCGCCGCCGGGCTGCTGCCCGGGCTCGAAGCGACCACGCACTGGAGCGCGACCACCGAACTCGCCGGTCTCGGCGCGGTTCCGGCCAGTCAGCGGGTGGTTGAGCATCTGGACAAGCGGATCATCACCGGCGCCGGTGTCTCGGCAGGCATCGACATGGCGCTGCGGCTGGCCGAGTTGCTGACAGACCAGACCACCGCCAAGGCGATGCAGCTCATGATCGAGTACGACCCGCAGCCGCCTTTCGCCGCGGGGAATCTCGGGGGGGCCGGTGATGAGGTACTGGCCACCGTGATCGAACTCGCCAAGCTGAAGGACTGACAAAGACCAGCGAGCCCCGGGGTCGTCGGCGCGGTCCTCTCATCCAGGGCCAGCCCGATGCGCTCGGCTACTGGCTCCCATGTCAGATGCGACTTGCGGAGTACTCGGTACTTCTCAGGTACCAGCCGGGGCGAGGCGGAGTGCGTTCTTGCGGCCGGCGCGCATCTGCTCGCCGCTGCCTAGCGTGAGGCTCATGATTGAAGCAAAAGGCCTTACCAAACGGTATGGCGACAAGACAGCGGTCGACGACCTGACCTTCACCGTGCGCCCAGGAGCCGTGACCGGCTTTCTCGGTCCGAACGGGGCGGGCAAGTCGACCACCATCCGGATGATTCTCGGGCTGGATGCCCCCACGGCCGGGAAAGTGACCGTCAACGGCCGAAAGTACGCCGCGCACGCCGCGCCGATGCGCGAGGTCGGCGCGCTGCTCGAGGCGAAGGCGGTCCATAAGGGCCGCAGCGCCCGTGAGCACCTGCTGGCCCTGGCCGCCACGACCGGCATCTCCCGGCGGCGGGTCGATGAGGTGATCGCGATCACCGGGCTGACGGAGGTGGCGGGACGCCGGTCCGGGACGTTCTCCCTGGGCATGGGCCAGCGGCTCGGCATCGCGGCCGCGCTGCTCGGCGATCCGGCCACCTTGATCCTGGACGAGCCGGTCAACGGCCTTGACCCGGAAGGCATCCACTGGATCAGAAACCTGCTCAAGGGATTGGCAGCCGAAGGGCGCACGGTCTTCGTTTCCTCGCACCTGATGAGCGAGATGGCGCTGACCGCCGAGCAGGTCATCATCGTGGGCCGCGGCCGGCTGATCGCCGACGTGTCCATCGCCGAGCTGACCGCTCAGTCGCGCCACAGCGTCGTGGTGCGGTCACCGCAGGCGGCGCAGTTGTCGGGCGTGCTGGCCGGGGCGGGAGTGCGGATCACCTCGGCGCAGACCGGGGTGCTGGAGGTGGAGGGACTGGACGCCGAGACGATCGGCCGGCAGGCAGCCGCGCACGGCATCGCGCTGTTCGAGTTGACCGCGCGCAACGCCTCGCTGGAGGAGGCGTTCATGGAACTCACTAAGGACGACGTGGAGTACCAGGCAATTGCGGCCGCCGGAATGACCGGCAGCGGAAGGAGCACCCGATGACCACGGTAGCGACACCGATCCGGCTGACCCAGGCCCGCGTTGCCTACTCGGAGTGGATCAAGCTGAGGTCGCTGCGGTCGACCTGGTGGACGCTTTCGATCTTCGCGGTCACCACGATCGGCATTGCCGTGCTGCTGAGCTCGATCGCCGCCGCCCATGTCACGGCGGGCAAGCATCTCGGCTTCAACCAGGTCACGCTGAGCCTGTACGGTGCGTACCTGGCGCCGCTGACCATCGGCGTGCTCGGCGGCCTGGCCGCGACCGGCGAGTACATGACCGGCATGATCAGGGCGTCGCTGACGGCGGTGCCGACCCGGCTGCCGGTGCTGTGGGCCAAGCTGGGCGTCTTCGCGCTCGTCGGGCTGATCATCTCGGAGATCGCCGTGTTCATCTCGTTCGGGATCGGCATGGCGATTCTGGGGCACGCCGGGGCCGGGATCTCGCTGGGCCAGCCAGGCGTGCTGCGGACGGTCGCGGGCACCGGGCTGTACCTCATGCTGACCGGCCTGTTCGGACTGGCGATCGGCGCCGTGGTCAGGAACACGGCAGTGGCGATCAGCGCGCTGGCCGGCATCATGCTGGTGCTCCCGGTAGTGACCAACCTGCTGCCGGCCACCTGGACCGCCCACTTCGCCAGGTACCTGCCCAGCAGCGCCGGCCAGGCCATCTTGTTCGTCCGGCACACGTCAGGGTTCCTGGCTCCGTGGACCGGGCTGGCCCTGTTCGCCGGCTACATCGCAGCGGTCGTCGCGATCGCGGCGGTGCTGCTCAAGCGGCGCGACGCCTGACCCGGTTGCATGATTCTCCCGTTAGCCTCTAGACCGATGACAAACCGACTTCTCGCGGCCAGAGACACCGTGCTCGGTTCCACCCGCGGCCATCCGCTGGTGACCGACGCGGTGCTGGCCGCGGTCGTGTTCGCCCTGTCGCTGCCGCCGTTCACCGGCGTGTCTGGCCGCGATCCGGCGGTAGCGCTCCTGCTGGTTCTCGCGATGACGGTCCCGCTCGTGTGGCGGCGCAGTTGGCCGTTCGCCGTGCTGCTGGTCATCACCGCGCCCGCGATCGTGCAGCTGGTTACGAACGCGCAGGTGACCGACTTCCTGTCGTTCGTGATCATCTTCTATACAATCGCCGCCTACTCGCGACCGGCGCTGGTGCTGGCCGCCGTGGTGCTGCTGGAGCTCGGCATCGTGTTCGGGATCGGGCAGATCAAGACTCCGGGCACGCGCGTGTCGCCCCCCGTGCACGAGGTGGTGGTCTGGGCCCTGGCGAGCGGGCTACTCGGCATCGCCGGGCTGCTCGGGTACTACGTGCGCACGAACCGGCAGGCCCAGGCCACCGCGCGGGGCGAGCAAGCCGAACAGGCCGAGCGGGAACGGCAGCAGCAGGTCCAGCTCGCCGCCTCGGCCGAGCGGGCCAGGATCGCGCGGGAGATGCACGACATCGTCGCGCACAACATCGCGGTGATGATCGCCCTGGCCGATGGCGCCGTATATACCGCCAAGAACGACGGCGATCAGGCGGTCGAGCTGATGGGGCAGGTATCGGCCACGGGGCGGACGGCGCTGACGGAGATGCGCCGGCTGCTCGGCGTATTGCGGCAGCCCGCGGAATCGAAGCAGGGCCCGCAGCCGACGCTGGCCGATCTCGGCAAGATGCTCGGGACCTTCCGGGCGGCCGGCCTGCCGGTCGAGCTGACCGTCGCCGGGGAGCCGTTCTCGCTGCCGCCGAGCGCACAGCTGGCCGTCTACCGGATGATCACCGAGGCGCTGACCAATACGCTCAAGCACGCGGCGGGGTCGGCGGCGGCGGTCGGCCTGGAGTACCGGGACGGCGAGATCGAACTTGAGGTTAGCGATGATGGGGCCGGGCTGGCCCGGTCACCGGGCCGGGCCGGCGTGAGCGGCGGGCACGGAATCACGGGCATGCGGGAGCGGGCGGCGGTGTTCGGCGGCGAGGTGAGCGCGGGCCCGCGGCCCGGCGGCGGCTGGCGGGTGCGGACGGTGCTGCGCGTCGAGAAGGAGAGTGCGTGACAATCTCGATCTTGCTGGCCGATGACCAGCCGATGCTGCGCCTGGGTTTCCGGCTGGTCCTGGACGCGCAGGAGGACATGACCGTGGTCGGCGAGGCCGGCGACGGGGCGGGCGCGATTCGGATGGTGTCGGCCTTGCGCCCGGACGTAGTGCTGATGGACGTGCGGATGCCGGGCATGGACGGCATCGAGGCGACCAAGCGCATCACGGAATCGGCGACGGCGACCAGGGTACTGATCTTGACCACGTTCGACCTGGACGAGTATGCCTATGCGGGGCTGCGGGCAGGGGCCAGCGGGTTCCTGCTGAAGGACGTGCCGCCGCCAGACCTGCTGGCCGCGATTCGGGCGGTCGCTAGCGGGGACGCGGTAGTCGCGCCCAGCGTGACCCGCCGGCTGCTGGACGCGTTCCTCCCTCATCTGCCGACGCCAGGTGGCAGTGCCACCGCCACCGGACCGGTCGCCGAGCCGCCCGAGCTGACCGAACTGACGGTTCGTGAGCGGGAGATCCTGATCGAGGTCGCCGCCGGGCTGTCGAATGCGGAGATCGCCGCGCGGCTCGTGGTCGCCGAGACGACCGTGAAGACCCACGTCGGCCGGATGCTCAGCAAGCTCCAGCTAAGAGACCGAGTGCAGGCGGTCGTCTACGCCTATGAACACGGCCTGGTCCGGCCGGGCACTCAGGCCTAGCCGGGGCGGCTCGCCACGAACACCAGCTCCGAACCCGGCCGGTCGGGCGCGTCTCGGATCCCGGTCAGCTCGAATCCCGCCGCTGCCAGCGAAGCCGCGGCTTCCTCACGATCTCGGAAACGCAACGAAGAACTCGGCGTCAGCCGCAGCCCGTCGGATTCGAAGATGTAGACGCCGCTAAAGGTCACCAGACCCCCGGTCACGTCCGCGAGCTCGAACCATTGCTCGACCACGCCGATGCCGGGCAGGTCGAACCGCCCGTAGGAGTGTTCTCGATCCCAGGTGAGCCAGGCCTGCCGAGCCGGGTCCCTCGTCTCGAAGACGAGATAGCCGCCGGGACGCAGCCGGTCGAAGGCGGCCCGCAGCGTCGCGTCCCAGTCCTCATCGGTCACGATCTCCTGGGCCACGTTCGCGGTCATCGCGGCCAGATCGGCCTGCATCGGCGGCAGGTCACTGGCCACGCCGTGCACCCAGCGCACCCGCTCGGCGCCCGGCTTGGCCCTGGCGATCTCCAGGGACTCGCCCGACGGGTCAACCCCCGTCACCTCAAAGCCGGCGTCGGCGAGCCGCAACGCGAAGGTGCCGGTACCGCAGCCGATATCCAGGACGGCCCGCGCGCCCAACTCCCCCGCTAGCGCGACGTAGGCGTCAAGATCATCACGCTCGGCCCACTGCAGGTCGTAGATCTCGGCCAGCCGCCGCTCCGCCACACCCGGATCAACCACCGGGCCAACCTAGGCCGGCTGGCCGGCGACTCGCAAACGATTAACCCACCACCCCTAGCCAACGCATTCGGGCAGCATCCACAATTACTTCTTCCGGTATGCCCATACCGGACCCTGCGGGGGAAACGGAGTACTAATGACACTTACATTCAAGGCCAGGCGGCTTTCCTGCCTAGCCCTGACCTTGGCAGCGACGACGCTGGGCACAACGGCACTGGCCGCCCCGGCTCTCGCCAGCCTGGCCGCGCACCCAGCCGCTGCTAACGCGATCGCCGGTTACGCCTGGGTCGACGGCGGCAACGTCCAGAGCTACTACGACTTCAACTCCAAGAGCGCCAGCCCGACCGCGGTCACCGCTACCTCGCCCAGCACCGGCGACTACGAGGTCGAGTTCGCGAACATGTCGAGCATCGCGCTCAACGCCGACGTGCAGGTCACGACTTACGGCCCGATCAGGACCTGTGCCGCGTCCAGTTGGGATCCCGACGGAACCAAGCTGCGGGTCGTCGTGGACTGCTACGACGTCAGCGGAACGCTCAGCAACGGGAACTTCAACGTGATCGTTACCCATCCGACCAGCGCGCCGCACGGGGTGTTCGACTACGCGCTCGACTACCAGCCCAACGCCTCAGGCACGCTGATCACCAACCAGTACAACTCCTCGCACAAGAAGAACTCCGTCAAGCATCTGGGCCCCGGCCGTTACCAGCTGCTGTTCGGCGGCCCCAGCACCACCGGGACCCAGGGCATCGTCCACGTCACCCCGGTCGGCGCCCAGTCAGGCAACTGTGAGGTGGCGAGCTGGACCGGTTCGGCTAAGGGCGAATTGGTAAACGTCGACTGCTTCGCCGCGGGCCTGGGCCATGCCCCGCAGAACCGCGAGTTCATCGTCACCTACGCGACCTCAAGCAGCCTGATGGGAATCAAGGGCCAGGTCGTCGCCAACGCGTTCGCCGCCGGCAAGGCGCCGCTCTACGCACCGAACGTCCAGTTCAGCAGCAAGCGCGGAGCGAAGGTCAACGTCGTGCATTACCGAACGGGCGAGTACGGGGTGCTGGCCATCGGATCCGGCGGCAACGCCGCCAAATGGGGCGGCGACGTCCAAGTCAGCGCGGTCGGTACCAGAGACCAGCTGTGCCTCTCCGGTGGATGGGGGACGGGGATCACCCCATCACTCAACGTAGATTGCTTCGACAAGTCCGGGAATTTGACGGACCTGCCGTTCACGGTGGAGTGGGTCGTCCCCTAGCCGTCCACCGGGATGATCCGGGCGCCGACCAGGCCGCCGTCGACGATCTCCAGCAGCCCCAGGGTGCCGTGCGGTTGCCGGCGGCGGTCGGTCGGCGACCCGGGGTTGAAAATCCGCAGACCGTCACCGGCCTGGTCGAGCGGGATATGGGAGTGCCCGAACACGACCAGCCGGGCCCCGGGGAACCTCCGCCGCATCCGGGCCATCCGGCCGGTGGCCTGGCCGCTGTCGTGCACCATGGCCACCGGCAGGCCGGCGATGTCGATTTCGAGGGTGTCCGGTGCGCCCCAGTCCGCGACGTCCTGGCCGTCGTTGTTACCCCGTACCACCCGCACCGGGGCGTAGGCGGCCAGCTCATCAAGGACTGTCGCGGTGCAGACGTCACCGGCGTGCATGATCAGGTCGGCCCGCCGCAAGTACTCGGCGACGACCGGCGGGCAGTTACGCCACCGTCTGGGCGCATGCGTATCTGCGAGCACTACCACTTTCACCGTGGTCAGTATGCCCCGGCACGGCCCAGCCGGGCTTGTCAGACCACGTTTGCGCCGCCGGTCCGCAGGCGGACGAGAAGGGCCTCGACCGATGGGGTCGTCCGGCCGGAGTAGGCCGCGCCGGCCGCCCGCGCCCTCTGCTGATAGGCCGCCGCCAGGTCGGGTTTGCCGGCAGCCGCGAATGCCGCCGAGAGCAGCTCCAGAGTGCAGGCGATCTCATAGCGGCGGCCAGCCACGCAGGCACGCATCGCCGCGGCCGCGTCCCGCAGCGCGGACCGGACCGACCCGCTGATCAGGAAGACGACCGAGCGGCAGAAGGCCGCGAACCAGCCATCGACATCGTTGCCGACGGTCCGGCACGCCAGCTGACCCTCGGCGAGCAGCTCCAGTGCCGCGGTGAGGTCCCCGAGCTCGAACTCGACGTACCCGAGCGCGGGCAGCACGATGGAAAGACCGGCCACATCGCCCTGTTCCCGCCGGACGCGCAGGCTGGCTTCGAGTGCCTCGCGGGCGTCATCCCAGCGCCGTTCGGCCACGTGCACGCTGCTGATGTTCAGCAGCGTGATGGCCTCGGGCATTACCCAGCCCTCGTCCCTGGCGGCCTCCAGGCACTCGGTCATGCGGCTGAGAGCCAGCGCGTGCTCGCCGGTCTGCAGCGCGACCCGGCCAAGGTCGAGCAGTGCCGCCAGCATGAGGCGACGCTCGCCGGCCGCTCGCGACAACTCGACCGCCACGGCGAGCTGGCTGCTCGCGTCGGGCAAATTGCCCGCATGCAGCTCGGCCTGGCCGAGCGCCCTGACCGCCTCGATGTGATCGCGGCTCCCGCCCCGGGCGGCCGTCGCGGCGACCGCGAGCTCGGCCAGCTTCCGCTCGGCTGACCACTCGGCCCGCTTGCCGAGCACCAGGTGCAGAGAGCTAGACAGCCGGAGCGGAAACAGCGGAGCGTACTCGGTCTGGGCGGCGAACTGCGCGGCCGCCAGCAGGTTCGGCAGTTCGCCATCCAGCCAGGCGTTCGCGTCCGCCATCGAGTTCACCTCGGTCGGCGGGAGGTCCTGGCGTTTGATCGGAGCGCCGGGAACCTCGCGGGTGGGCAGAAGCACCTCGTGGACCCGCTGAGCGGAGGCGAGGTACAGGTCAAGGGCCCGGCCGATCGCCGCGTCCCGGTCCGGTGCCGGGACCGCGTGTTCCAGGGCAAACAGCCTGATCAGGTCATGCAGCCGGTAGCGACCGGTCGCCTGCACCTGGAGCAGGTGCAGATCGGCCAGGCGAGCCAGCGCGGCCTTGGCCGGCCCCAGCTCGGTCTGGCCCGCGAGGGCGGCGGCGAACGCAGGGGTCAGGTCGGCCACGGGCACGAGCACAAGCCGGAGAAAAAGCCACCCGGCGAACTGGTCTCCTGGGCTCGGTGCCGGAGCGCCGTTCGTCCCGCGCAGCGCGTCATAGCTCACCCCGATGCTGCTGCGCACGGCTAGGTCGCCGGCATCCAGCACGTCCAGGCGACGCTGGCCGTCGAGCAGGTCGGCCAGGTCCGCGACGCTCAGCTGGGAGGCGTCGGACAGCCGGGACGCGGCGATGCGCAACGCGAGCGGCAGCTTCTCGCACAGCTCGATGATCCGGTCGTGGTCGGCGCTGCGCCGACCACGACGGCCGGCCACCTGCACAAGCAAGCGAAAAGCGTCGGCGTCGGCGAGCCCGTCGATAGCTAGCCGCCTGGTCGCATCGAGCGCGCCCAGCGCGGTCCGGCTCGTGATGATCACCGCGCAGCCGCCCGACGCCGGGATGAGCGGCCGCACCACCGAAGGGTCGGCGGCGTTGTCCAGCACGATCAGCATCTTGCGGTCGCTGGTCAGGGTTCGCAGCCGGGCGGCGGCCTCGGCCTCGTAGCTGGGCAGGTCATGCTCGGACATCCCGAGGCTTCGAAGGGCCTGGCCGAGCGCCTCCATCGGGGTGCGCGATCGCTGGCCGAGCGTGGAGCCGCGCAGGTCCAGGTAGAGCTGGCCGTCGGGGAAGTCGGCAGCGATCTGATGACCGGCCTGGACGGCCAGCGCCGACTTGCCGACCCCGCCGCGGCCGTGCAGGATCACGACGGGCGGACCCGAGGCCAAGCCGGACCGGACGAAGTCGGTGAGCTGCGCCAACTCCCGCCGCCGTCCGGTGAAGGCCGCAACTGGCGGCGGAAGCTCGCGCGGGCGCACGGGCTCGACCAGAACCGTCACCGGTGATGTAGCCGGCTCGCTGCGCAGGATGGCTTCGTGACGCGCCCGGAGCGCACCGCTCGGTTCGAGCCCTAGGTCCTCGACCAGCCGCCGGCGAGTCTGCCGGTAGGTGTCCAGAGCCTCGGCCTTGCGGCCGGCCGCCGCGTAGGCGGCCATCAGCAGGCCGGCCAGGTCTTCCCTGACCGGGTGGGCGGCGACGATGTCCAGTAGCCGCTGAACCGCGCGGTCCGGGCGTCCGCTCGCGGTCTCGGCCTCGGCGCACTCCGCGATCGCGGCCAGGCGCATCTCCTCGTAAGCCGAGCCGATTCTCATCCGCAGGCGGTCGGAGGCCACGCCGCCAAGCAGCGGCCCGCGCCACAACTCGAGGGCGCCGGCTAGTGCACTGGCGCGGTCGGCCGGGTCGGGCACCTCGCGTGCGCACGCCAGCCGCCGACGAAAGTCGTGCAGGTCGATGTTTTCCGGCGGCCCGTCGATCCGGTAGCCGCCGCCGCTCGTCACGATCTGGACTCCGTAGGCGCCGAGCGCGGCGCGCAGCCGGCCGATATAGGTCTGGATCGTGCTGCGGTTGCCGCCGGGCGGCTCACCGTCCCAGAGCAGGTCGGCGAGGCGGTCGGCGGGCACGGACCGACCCGTCTCGATGAGCAGCACGCCAAGCAGGCAGCGCTCCTGCGGCCGGCCAAGCGCAATCACATGGCCTTCATGGTGCGCGCGGATCTCCCCCAGAATTCCGAACCACATGCGGGCAGGCTACCTATACTCCGCCAATTCACCGCATCGTTCAGGTCGCGGCCGGAACGGCATGTAACGCGCCCGTGGAACGGGATGTAACGCCTCCGGAGTAGATGACGGGCGAGCTACCGGGGAAGCTCCATGAGTAACAGCACATGCCTGCAGGCGGAAACCGAACCGCTGCCGCTTGAGCCGGCGATTCCAGCCCGATTCCCGGGGTGGGACGAGCTCCCGAGCTGGTTCGTGGACTGACCAGATGACCGGCGCTTTGCAGCGTTACCGAACCTGGCTGGCCGACAGCAGCCGCTGGGACGACTTCCAGTTCCGGCCCGGCGACATCGTGATCTCGACGCCGGCGAACTGCGGAACGACCTGGATGCAGATGATCTGCGCGCTGCTGATCTTCGGCGATGCCCGGCTGCCCCGCCCGCTGACCGAGATATCGCCCTGGCTGGACATCGCGACCAGTCCCACCGGCGAGGTCATCGCCAAGCTTGAAGCTCAGCGGCACCGGCGGTTCATCAAGACCCACACCCCGCTTGACGGCCTGCCGCTGGACGCGCGCGCCACCTATATCTGCGTCGGCCGCGACCCGAGGGACGCCGCGATCTCGGCCGACAACCACCTGATCGCCATGGACCGCGAGGTGCTCATCAAGGCCTGTCTGAGTGTCACCGATCCGCGCACTGGGTCGGCGAACACCGGTTCCCCCATTCCCTCGCCGCGAATACCCAGGCCGCCGAGACCGTTGCGGTCCAAGCCCGCCGACCGGCTCGAGCGGTTCTGGCGCTGGGTCGAGCAGGCCGCTCCGCCCGAGTCGGGCCTCGAACTCCAGCTCCGCCACCTGACGACGTTCTGGGACCGGCTCCAGGCCAGCAATATCGTCTTGATCCATTACTCCGATCTGAGGGCCGACCTCGAAGGCGAGATGCGCCGCCTGGCCGGGCGGCTCGACATCGCGATCAACACCGACTCGTGGGTGCGCCTGGTCGCCGAGGCCCGGTTCGACCGGATGCGCGAGCGCGCCGACGAGGTCGTTCCCGAGGTCACCATCGATGGGTTGTGGCCCGACACCCGCCGTTTCTTCAATCGCGGGGCAAGCGGGCAGTGGCGCAGCCTGCTCGGCCCGGCGGAGCTGCGTCGCTACGAAGCGCGGGTGCGCCAGCTGGCCGCCCCTGACCTCGCATTCTGGATTCACAAGGGGTCCAGGGCCGGCGCGTCGGCTTTCCTGCCCTGATCACCCCGTCCAGGAGCCCCCGTCAGCCCGTTGCCCTGGCCGCCACCGACCGCACCTTAGCCATAAGCTCATCGGCGCGCGCGTCGCCCAGCTCCGCGAAGATCCTGGCCGCCACCCGCCACGAGCGGCGGGCCTGGAGGTTCTGGCCGATGTCGTCTTGCAGGTCGCCGGTCAGCGTGAGTGCCTCCGCCTCCCCGGGCCGGTGCCCCACCTCCCGGCTGAGATCGACCGCCCGGCGGGCCGCCTCCAGGGCCTGGGCGAGTTGCCCGCCGCCGTGATGACAGTGGGCGATATCGATGAAGACCAGGCTCTCGGAGAACCGGTTGCCGGTCTTCCGGTATTTCGCCAGGGCACTCTCATAGCAGGCGAGCGCCTGGTCCAGCTCCCCGCGCAACCGGAAGGCCTCACCCATGCTCTGCCTGGTCTGGCCCTCCCCGTCGCTGAACTGCGCGGCGCGGTACATGGCCAGCGCGGCCTCCAGCGAAGTCAGCGCCTCGTCGTACCGGCTCTGCCTGATCCGCACGATGCCCAGGTTGTGCAGCAACGAGGCCTGCCCCTTGACGTCACCCAGCCGACGCATGGCCGGCAGCGCCTCGTCTATGCAGTCGACGGCCTCGTCGAGCCGATCCTGCAGGAGGTACGCGGCGGACAGGTTATTGAGCAGCCAGGTCTCGCCGGTTACCTCACCCAGTTCTCGCGCACTGCGAAGTCCGGTCCGATGCGTGGCGATCCAGTCATCGAACAGTCCGCGCAGGGTGAACAGGTCCCACAACGTCACCGGCAGCTTCCACGCGATCTCATGATGTTCGTGCTCAGCGGCCACGCTGACGGCGGCCACCAGGTTGCCGTGCTCGGCATCCAGCCAGGCCAGCGCGGGCTCGTAGGCCTCGAAGCTCAGCGGGCGGACGTCCGGCAGGAACTGGTCGAGGCTGGCGTGCCGGCGCCTTGAGTTGATGACGCGCGCCGCGCTGTCGGCCGTGCGCAGGTACCACTCCAGCATCCGCCGGATCGCGGCGGCCCGGGCATCCAGCTCCTCCTCGGCTTCCAGGCGGTCGATGGCGAAAGCCCGCAGCAGGTCATGGAACCCGAACCGGCCCGCCTCGCGCTCGGCCAGCAGATGCATGTCGGCTAGCTCGCGCAGCAGCCCACGGGCGGACCGCGGCGTCGTCGCGAGCAGGCTGGCGGCCGCGTCCGCCGAGGTCTCCGGGCCAGGAGCGGCTCCCAGCAACCGAAACAGCCGCGCCGCCGCCGGGGTGAGCAAGCGGTAGGACGAGGCAAAGACAATGCGCGCACTGCTGGCCGCATCGCCGGCGTCGAGCCGGTCCAGGCCGACCCGGGCCGTCGTCAGCTCGCCCGCCAGAGCCGCTATCTCGGTGCCAGGGCTGGTCAGCAGGATCGCCGCGGCGATGTTCAGTGCGAGCGGCAGCCGCGCGCACGCGGCGGCGAGCAACGGCACCGCCGCTCGCTCGGCGTCGGCCCGGCCGGGTCCGATCCGGGCTTTGACCAGCGCGACCGCGTCAGCGCCGGGGAGGACATCGAGGTCAAGGAGCCGCGCGCCCTCGCGAGCGACCAGGCTAGTCAGCCGGTTCCGGCTGGTGATCAGCACAAGCGGCCCAGCTCCCGCCGGAAGCAGGTCCCTGACCTGCACCGAATCGCGGGCGTTGTCGATGATCATCAAGACGCGGCGGCCGGCCAGCAGGCCTCGGAACATGCCCGCCCGGGCTTCGACGCTGGCCGGCAGGCTTCTCGCGGGTACTCCGAGTTCCTCGAGCAGCCGGCTCAGCGCCTCAGCGGGGGTGAGCGGGGCCACGGCGGGGTCGAACCCGCGCAAGTCCACGAGCAACTGGCCGTCAGGGAACCAGCCGGCTCGGTGGTGGGCCCAGTGCAGGGCGAGCGCGGTCTTGCCGACGCCCGGCCCGCCGATGATAGCGATCGGCCCGGCCTGGTCGGCGGCTTCCCCCAAGCCATCCAGGGCGGCCAGTTCGGCCGCCCGGCCGGCGAAGTGGCCGACCGTGGGCGGTAGCCGCCAGGAGGCGACCTTCGAGGCTGCCGGTTGAGCCGGCTTGCGCTCCTGACCTTGATCGGGTGCGTCGCCGCGACTGGCGCGCCGGAACTCCTCGGCAATCTTTCCGGTCAGCCCGAGGGCCACCGCGAGCCGGCCAACTGAGTCGGCTCGCGGCCTGCTCGTACGGCCGCTCTCCAGGTTCGCGATCGCGCGAACGCTAAGGGCAGCCCGCTCTGCCAGTTCCTCCTGGGTTAGCCGGATGGCCCGCCGATGCCGGCGAAGCACAGCACCGAACTCACCCCGTGCGTCAGCGTTCGTCTCTCACCACAGCCATCTCCACCGGCACAATTTATGTCCACTTGAGCGGCCAAACTGCCGGAAATACTACCGGTGACATTTCATGGCCATAACGGACCTGGCGAACCACCATCGATAAGTGTTCTGACGGATCGAAGGAGGTAGTGAGATTGCTGACCAAGACAGCGGACAAGCTGATCGGCCTGATCGTGCCGCAGGCGACCGCGAGCGCGAGCAACGTCCTGATCCAGTGCGCGTGCTGGGGGCACGTCAAGTGGTTCAAGAGCTGTGAGGTCCTGCAGCCTAGTGGCCAGCTGCGCTGCGGCGGCTGCAACGTCAAGACCACGCAGAAGTGCTAGCCGCCCCACGCGGGCTGATCGGTTAGATCCCCGCGGGTGCCGCGGCCCCGCCACAGCGGCGGCACCCGCCCCGTCCTGCGACCTGTAAGGCAGGTTATGACGCTCCTCGCTGCGGCTGTGATCTTCGTCGGTTGCCTCTGCCTGCTTGACCTGCTGCTGACGTTCGGGGTGCTGCGCCGGCTGAGGGAGCACGCCACGCTGCTCGCCGCAATGCCAACCGACCAGCCACCTGGGCTGGCGACCGGCGAGCGACCTGTGCCGTTCGTCACGGTCAGCACCGCCGGGCAGGCAATCTCGGGGCCATCGGGCCTGCGGGTGGTGGCGTTCTTCTCTACATCGTGCTCGGTCTGTCCTGGCAAGATCGCGCCATTCCTGCGCTACGCCCAGTCCGCGGGGCTTCACCAGGACAGAGTTCTGGCCGTGATCGCTACCGAGACCGAAGCGAGCGATTACCTAGCCGAGCTATCGGACGCAGCCTCGGTCTGCCTGGAACAGCCGCAAGGCGGAGCCGTTGGCAAGGCGTTCAAGCTAAATGGCTTTCCCTCGTTCTTCCTGCTCGACGACGACGGTGTCATTGTGGCCTCGGCTTTCGATCCCGACTCGCTGCCCGAGCCGGTCATCGCATGACGCGGTCGGCGCCTGCGCTGCGGTCGGCGCTGGGCCTTGCCTGGCGGGCCGGCCGGATGCCGTTGTCGGGCTGGATGCTGGTCACGATCATCACCGGGATCGCGCCGGTCGTGGCCGCGTGGCTGATGCGGCAGATCCTCGATGCGCTCGCCGACGGCGATCGGGAGCTGGTCACCCTGATCCTGGCCCTCGCGCTGGCCAGCGGCCTGCAGGCGGTGCTGCCGTACGTCAGCCAGTACCTCGGCGCCCAGTCCGGCCGGGCGGTACAGCGACAAGCTAGCGCCCAGCTCATGACCGCGGTGGCTAGTGTCGCGGGCCTGCGGCGGCTGGAGGACCCCGGCTACCGCGACCGGCTGAACCTCGCGGAGCAGGTCGGCCAGGCCGGCCCGGGTCAGATCGTCATGAGCCTGGCTGCCATCTTGCAGTCGGCCGTGACCGTGAGCGGCTTCCTGGCCACCGTGCTGCTGCTGAGCCCGCTGATGGCGGCGGTCCTGGTGGGCGCCACTATCCCGGAGATCATCATCCAGCTCCGGCTGTCCCGCAGCCGCGCCCAGGTAATGCGGGCGATGACGCCGGCCGAGCGGCGCCAGATGTTCTACTCCGCTCTCCTGTCCGATCACGCCGCCGCCACCGAGATGCGGCTGTTCCGGCTCGGCCCGTTCTTCCTGGGGCGCATGATGAAGGAACTGGAGCGGCTCCAGCAGGCGGGGCAGTGCGCGGATCGGCGTTCGCTGGCGGGCTACGGCCTGCTGGGGGGCCTGTCCGCCGTCGTGGCCGGGTTCGGACTGTGGTGGGCGGTCACCGCCGCCGCGTCCGGGGCGATCTCGCTCGGTGACGTGACCGTGTTCGTCGTCGCGATCATGAGCGTCACCGTCTCGCTGTCCCAGATCATCGGCAGCGCGGCGGGCGCGTACCAGTCGGTCATCTTGTTCCGCAGCTACTCCGAGATCGTGACGGCCGAGCCGGACCTGTCGTTGCCTGCGCGTCCCCGGCCGGTCCGGCCGCTGCGCCATGGCATCGAGATCGACGACGTCTGGTTCAGGTACGGACCTGACCAGCCCTGGGTGCTGCGCGGCTTCAGCCTGTTCATTCCGCTCGGGCAGACGTTGTCCCTGGTCGGGCTGAACGGCGCGGGCAAGAGCACCCTGATCAAGCTGTTGTGCCGGTTCTATGATCCCGACCGCGGGGCGATCCGCTGGGACGGCGTCGACCTGCGCGATCTCGACCTGGCCGGGCTTCGCGAGCGGATCAGCGCGGTGTTCCAGGACTTCATGCGGTACGAACTCGATGTCAGCGAGAACATCGGCGTCGGCGACCTGGATCTCGCCGACCGGCCCGGCCTTGTGTCGGCCGCCGCCGGCCGGGCGGGCCTTGACGACGTGCTCTCGGCCCTGCCGTATGGCTATCGGACGCTGCTTACCTGCAATTACTTCGACCAGGCGGACCGGGATGATCCGCACACCGGGGTTCTGCTCTCCGGCGGGCAGTGGCAGCGGCTGGCACTCGCGCGGGCGTTCCTGCGCGGCAGCCGGGACCTGATGATCCTGGACGAGCCGAGTGCCGGCCTGGACGCGCAGGCCGAGCACGACATTCATGGCCAGCTTCGGGTCGCGACCGGGATCACCATCTTGATCTCGCACCGGCTGAGCAGCGCGCGCAGCGCCGACCGCATCGTGGTTCTGGCCGACGGGCGGGTCGCCGAAGACGGCACGCATGAGGAGCTGATCGTGGCGGCCGGCGGCTACGCGCGGCTGTTCTCGCTGCAGGCCAGGGGGTTCGCGGAGGTGGGCCGATGACGTACGTCGTCGAAGCCGTCTGCGTCATGGCGGCTCTGGTGTTCGGAACCTCGGCGGCAGCCAAGCTGCGGAGCCGGAGTGCCTACCTGCGGTTCCGCTCGGCCATGGCGGGCCTGCTACCGCGACCGCTGACCGGCGGGCTGGCCGCGGCGGAGCTGACCGTAGCGGTTGGCCTGGGCGCGGCTGCCGTCGCGACGGTCGCCGGCGGGCGGGATCTGATCGCCTTGATCGCGCTCGGCGCCGCCGCCTTGCTCACCTGCCTGCTGATCGCGGGCGTCGCGGTGCTGATCCGCCGGGGCGTCCGGACCCGGTGCGCCTGCTTCGGGTCCAGCGAGCCGATCGGGGTGACGCACCTGGTTCGCAATCTCACGTTGCTGGGGCTGCTGCTCGCGGGCCTCGTGGCCGGCCTGGGCGGGGCGGGTCAGGCGGGACCGGCCGCCGCCGCCGTCATGGCCGTGGTCGCCGGGGGCTGCCTGGCCTTGCTGATCATCCGCTGGGAGGACCTCGCCGTGCTGGTCACTCCGGTGCCGTCGATCCGGCGGTCTGCGCAGGCCGGGCGCGGAGCGGCTTGATGGACCTCTGGCTGGGCGGGCTCGGGGCGGTGGCGATCGGGATCGCGCTGGCGTGGCGCGGGCGGTTCCTGGTGGTGACCGTGTCCGGCATCAGCATGCAGCCGTCGCTGCGCCCCGGTGACCGGCTGCTGGTGCGCCGCACTGGCCTGCGCCAGATCAGGGTCGGACAGGTCGCGGTGCTGCGCCCGCCGACCTCGCCGGGACCGGTCAGCCCCGGGGTGCAGGGCACGTACCTCGTGAAGCGAGTCGCGGCCGTCCCCGGTGATCGAGTGCCTGAGTCGTGCCGCGAAGTCGCCGGGGACCACGTGCCGCCGGGCAGCTTCATCATGCTCGGCGACAACCCGCGTCACAGCTACGACTCGCGCTTCGCCGGCCTGATCCCGGCTGAGCTGCTATTCGGCGTGGCGGTGCGTCGAATCGGGACCTAGGCCACGAGCCGCGAAGCGGCTCCGGTCGCAAAGCTTTCAAGCTAAAAATCTTTTTAGGCAGAAAAATTTGCGCGGCGTCAGGCCTATCGCAGGACGCGGGCTAGCTCTTCGCGGCTGGTGATGCCGAGCTTGGCGTAGACGTTCTGCAGGTGGTTGTCGACCGTCCTGATCGACAGGAAGAGCCGTTCGACGATCTCGCGGCTCGGCACGCCCGCCGCCGCCAGGCCCGCGATCTCGTGTTCGCGCCTGGTCAGCTGCTCGGCACCGTGACCGCCGGGCTCCAGGCCGATCCCCGGCTCAACGCAAAGGGCAGGGTCATCGGCCTGGTGAATCAGTTCACCGGCTCGGCAGCCACACTCGACGTCGAGCATCTCAAGGAGACGGGTGCGGTGCTGATCGGCCAGGACCCCGTGCTGGCAGCCGCTCTGGCGCATGAATAGCCGACGGCCTGTCCGCTCATGACTGGTTGCCTTCGGTGGCGGGGAGGAAACCGGAGCACGGGAGGCGACAAAGCCGTGCTGTACCGACTCGATCTGCCGCCGTGATGCCCGAGCGGGGGTGTCTCCAGCAGGTTAACTGTGCCGCCGGTCAGGCGGCGGTGGCTGGTGGTGGGCTGTGGCTGTGGTAGATCTTGGTGCCGCTCGGATTGCGCATGGTGGTCGTGCCGTCGGGGTTCAGGGTGATCGTCCAGCCCCAGGTGTGGACCACGATCAGATGATGAAAGGCACACAGGAGGATCAGGTCCTTGAGCCTGGTCCGGCCGCCTTTGCTGCGGGGTTTGGTGTGGTGGACGTGGCATCCAATGGCGGGGGTGAAGCATCCCGGTGCCGTGCAGTGCCGGTCCCGCGCGATGACGGCGCGGCGCAGGTGCGCCGGGATGGTCTCGGTTGCGGTGCCGAGGTCGATGGGCAGGCTGACCGAGGCGGCGGGGCCGTCCAGGGTGCCGGTGCGCAGCAGCGAGGCGAGCTGGCCGGGCCCGGACAGCAGCGCGAGGGCATTGGCCAGGATCAGATCCCGGATCGGGCCGGGCTCCGGTGCCTGCCCGCCGCTGCCCGCGAGCCTGGCAGTGAGCTGGCCGAGCAGGTCCTGGTTGACCCGGCCGGTGAGGATCGGCACGATCGTCGCGTCGCAGGCATCACCGGGCGTGGCGGCGGGCCCGAAGTACTCGCGGTCCGGCCGCACGGACGCGGCGCCCGCAGATCCGGCGGCGTCGCTGACGGCCCGGGCGCCGCCGGTGCCGGCTGGCGGGACGGATCCGGTGACCGGCTGGGCCTGGAGGCACCCGGTCCCCTCGCCTGGCTTGCCGCCGCCGGCTGCAGCGCTGCCTGGGGCGGGGTCCTGGTGCAGGCGGGCGAGTTCTTCCAGCGTCAGGTGGAGCTGGATCTGGACCGGCTGCCCGGCCCGGTCCGGCAGCCCCCCGGCCGCGATCAGCCGCCGGCACGCCTCCTCCAGCGCATCATGATGACGCTGCCGCCGGGTCCGGGA
>Ga0134128_10002155_pt1 | contig 24571 bp, 26 predicted proteins | sample KB31754_FD_96462 | JGI IMG/M metagenome (GOLD analysis project Ga0134128, IMG submission 96462) | Terrestrial soil microbial communities with excess Nitrogen fertilizer from Kellogg Biological Station, Michigan, USA - KB3-175-4 | ecosystem: Environmental > Terrestrial > Soil > Unclassified ...
CTGCAGCAGCCGGATCGAGTGGAAGTAGCGCGCGCCCGGCCGCACCTTCAGGTATTTGCTCGGGACCGTCTCGAGGTTATGGTTGAACACATCGGGCCTGGCTGCGACAACGATCTCGAGCGCGCCGTCCTTGCGCAGGAAATCGGGCGTCAGCACTTCGATAGTGGTGGTTGGTGTCGCGGCCCGAATGGCGCGGATCACGGCGGCAAAGTGGTTGGCGCCACCGTCCGGCAGGTCGTCGCGATCGACCGAGGTGATGACCACGTGGTTGAGGCCGAGCTTGGCGACCGCGGTCGCCACATGCTCGGGCTCCAGCGGATCGAGCGGCAGCGGCAGGCCCGTGGCGACGTTGCAGAAGGCGCAGGCGCGGGTGCAAAGCTCGCCCATGATCATCATGGTCGCGTGCTTCTTCGACCAGCATTCGCCGATATTGGGGCAGCCGGCCTCTTCGCAAACCGTGACGAGGTTGTTTTCGCGGACGATCGCCTGCGTCTCGCGATAAACCGGCGAACCGGGCGCGCGAACGCGAATCCAGTCCGGCTTGCGCAGGATTTCGGTATCCGGCCGGTGCGCCTTTTCGGGATGGCGCGGGCGTGTCTGGTCGATAAGCGTAACCACTTGGGTCCTTACTGCAACGCGCTCAGCGAGCGCGCCGCCATCCTTAGCGCCTGCCCTGCACCGCCCTCAGCAGGGCGATGAGAATGCAGGCGCCGATGAGGCCAACAATGAGCTGGCCGATGATTCCTCCCCAGGTGGCATGGAAGACGGCAAAAAGGATGGCATTGAGAACCACGGCACCCAGAATGCCCAACACGATGTTGAGCAGGATGCCGGTGTTCACTTTCATGACGCCCGAGGCGATCCAACCGGCCAAACCGCCGATGATGATCGAACCGATCCATCCAAAGCCTTCCATCCGCCGTCTCCTTGGTTCTTCTGCCGGGCCGCTAGACGTTGCGGCCGGTGATGGCCCGGTAGATCAGCATGATGATGCCGGCGCCAATGATCGCCACGATGAGTTGCCCCCAGAAACCGCCATACGAAAGATGGAAGAGCGTATCGAGGATGAAGTTGAGCACCACGGCGCCAACGATACCCAGGATGATGTTTACGATAATGCCCGACCGCACCTTCAGGATGATCGAGGCAATCCAGCCCGCCAGCCCGCCGATGATGATCGTACCAATCCAGCCAAAACCGTCCATTGTGGCCTCCTCAGCCTGCCCGGGCCCCTGCCCTCGCGACTCTAGATATTGAGCGCTCTACCGTAAGCGTCAAGAACGCTTTCCTTCATCGTCTCGCTCAATGTGGGATGCGGGAAAATCGTGTGCATAAGTTCAACTTCGGTGGTTTCGAGGTTCATCGCGACCACAAAACCCTGAATGAGCTCGGTGACTTCGGCGCCGACCATGTGCGCGCCGAGCAGTTCGCCGGTCTTGGCATCGAAGATGGTTTTGACCAGACCTTCGGGCTCCGAGAGCGCGATGGCCTTGCCGTTGCCGATGAACGGGAACCGCCCCACCTTGATGTCGCGGCCGGCCTCGCGGGCCTTGGCCTCGGTCAGGCCGACGCTGGCGATCTGCGGATCGCAATAGGTGCACCCGGGCACTTTCATCTTGTCGAGGCCGTGCGGGTGGAGACCGGCGATGGTTTCGACCGTCACGACCGCCTCGTGCTCGGCCTTGTGCGCCAGCATCGGCGGGCCGGCAACATCGCCGATGGCCCACACGCCCGGCACATTGGTGCGGCCGACGGCGTCGATTTCGATGGCACCGCGATTGAGCTTTACGCCGAGCTTTTCAAGCCCCAGCCCTTCGGTATTGCAGACGACGCCGACCGCCGAGATGAGGTAATCGCCGGTAATCACCTCGGTCTTGCCGTCCTTGAGCTCGACCGTGGCTTTGACCCCGGTCTTGCTCTTTTCGACCTTGTTGACCTTGGCATCGGTGAGAATGCGAATGCCGCGTTTGTCGAAGCGCTTGCGGGCATGGGCCGCAATTTCAGCATCCTCGACCGGCAGGATCTGCGGCAACAGCTCGATCACCGTCACCTCGGCGCCCATGGCGCGGTAGAACGAGGCGAACTCGATGCCGATGGCGCCCGAGCCCATCACGACCAGCGATTTCGGCATCTTTTCGGGCTTCATCGCCTCGAAATAGGTCCAGATGCGGTCCCCATCGGGCTCGATGCCGGGCAGCACCCGCGGCCGCGCACCGGTCGCGATGATGATGTTCTTGGCTTTGTATGTGCCCTCGCCCAGCGGGTTTTTCGGGCCCGGCCATTGCGGCTGCATGGCGGGCTTTTTGGTCGGCTCGACCTTGACCTCGCCGGAACCGGTCAGCGTCGCTTCGCCCCAGATGATGTCGACCTTGTTCTTCTTCATCAGGAACTGCACGCCATTGTTCATCTGGCCCGCGATATCGCGCGAGCGCTTGACGATGGCCGGCAGGTCATACTCGAACGCCGTCGCCTTAAGCCCATAGGTCGTCGCGTGGCTCATGTGCGAATAGACCTCGGCCGTGCGCAGCAACGCCTTGGTCGGAATGCAGCCCCAGTTGGAGCAGATGCCGGCCATGTGCTCGCGCTCGACGATCGCGGTCTTGAGCCCGAGTTGCGCGGCGCGAATGGCGGCGACGTAGCCGCCGGGACCTGCGCCAATGACGATGAGATCGTAAGAATCGGCCATGTCTTAATCCTTGACCATAAGCAGCCAGTCCTCGCCGGACATGCCGCTGCCAGCGAACTTCACCATTTTGCGGCGCGAGCGCACCGCGTAGCCTTTTCGCTCATAGAGGCGGCGGGCCCCGTCATTGGCATCCTCGACAATCAGCGCTGGGCCGCTTGCGCCCGTTTCCGCCCGCTTGGCATCCGCCACGGCGAGCAGCTTGGAGCCGACGCCCCTGCCGCGCCAGCCAAGGTGTACGCCGAGCATGCTGATGAACCAACGGCCGTTGGCTTCAGCTTCGAGTTCTTCGATCGGCCGCATGAACCCTGTGACGTTATCAGGCACGGCCTCGAACGAATCGGGCTTGCGGTAACCCAGCATCATCCCGGCGACTTCGCCGTCGACCTCGGCCATCGTTACGCTGCGCCAGCCGAATTCGGTGTCGTCGCGCAGCATTTCAAGCCGCCCGACCTCGATCGGGTCGTAAGTACCCGCAGCCGCCTTGCTGGCGGCCCAGCCGCGAGCAACGCCGCCATGCACCGCGATATTGACCAGCAGGGCGATCTCGCTTGCGTCCGATTTGCGGGCTTGGCGGATGATCAGGGCGAGGCTCACAGGTTGAGCACCTGCTTCACCAGCGGCACCAGCGCTTCCCCGATTGCGCGCGTGTTTTTGGCGTCGAGATGGATGCCATCGACCGGCGTTGCTGTTGCCACCTTGGCGGAATCGAAGAAGTGGACGCCGAGGTCTTTGGCGGCCCGCGAATAGTGATCGGCAAAAGTATGCGAAACCTCGATCGCGCCTTCGAACATCGGCCCGAGTTCGACATGCGTCGTCGGGATCACGTGGGGCGGCGAAACGATGACGATCTTGGGCGCCGGTGCCCCGAACGCGTAGGGGTGCGTCTTCACGATCTCGACCAGCCGTCGCATGCCGTGCGCCGCGCCCAGCGCGCTGCCGTTGACGAACGGTTTCAGGTCGTTCGTGCCGAGAAACAGGATCACCAGATCGAACGGCGTGTGCGACGAAAGCAGCGTCGGCAGTACCGTTGCGCCGTTGCGGTCCGCCGCGGCGCTCCAGTCGTCGAACACCGTGGTGCGGCCGCCGAGCCCCTCGGGAATAACCCGTGCCTTGCCACCCAGCCCCGCTTCGAGCGCCGAAGGCCAGCGGTCGGCATAAGCGTGCCGGCTCTGGTTTTCGGCGTCGTGGCCGTAGGTCAGGCTGTCGCCATAAGCGAGAATGACTTTCTGGTCGGCCATTTTATGCCAGCATCATCACGGGGGTTTCTATCAGGCCCTTGAACGCCGCGAGCAGTTCGGCGCCAAGCGCGCCATCGACCGCCCGGTGATCGCAGGACAGCGTCACCGTCATGAAGTTGGCGGTCTTGATCTCGCCTTTGTCGACATAGACGCGTTCTTCGCCGGCGCCGACCGCGAGGATCGTACCGTGCGGCGGATTGATCACGGCCGCGAACTCGCGGATGCCGAACATGCCGAGGTTGGAAACGGAGGTGGTGCCGCCCTGATATTCCGCCGGCGCCAACTTCCTGCTGCGGGCCCGACCGGCGAGGTCTTTCACTTCTTCCGAAATCTGGCGAAGCGACTTTGTCTCGGCGGCATGGATGACGGGCGTAAACAGCCCGCCCGGCACGGCCACGGCTACCGCGACATCCGAGTGCTTGTGGTAGAGGATCGAGTCGACCGCCCAGGTGGCGTTGGCAGTGGGGATTTTCTGCAGCGCGGCCGCCCAGGCCTTGATGACGAAGTCATTGACCGAGAGGCGATAGATCGGCTTGCCGTCCTTAAGGGGCGCGGCGGCGTTGATGTGCTCGCGGGCCGACAGCAGCGCATCGATCTTGCAATCGAGCGTCAGGTAGAAATGGGGAATGGTCTGCTTGGCCTCGGTGAGGCGCGCCGCGACGACCTTCCGCATGCCGTCGTTCGGCACGATGTCGTAACTGCCCTCAGGATAGAGGGCCATCACCTGCGCCTTGGTCATGCCGGCGAAAGCGGCACCGGCGGAAGGCGCAGCGCCCGGCGCGGCAGTAGTCGCCTTGAGCTGCGACTTGCCCGATTTCACCGCCTCGACATCGGCTTTGACCACGCGTCCATGCGGACCGGAGCCCGTGACGGCGCCGACATCGATGCCCGCTTCCTTGGCGAGACGGCGCGCGAGCGGCGAGGCAAACACGCGGCTGCCATTGGCGCCGTTGAGCTTGCCTGCGGCTTCGGCCGCGGGGATGCTGCGCGCTTCGGCTGGCGGTGCCGGAGCAGCCGCTGGAGCCGGCGCCGGCGCGGCTTTCGCCTCGGCCTTCGGCGCCTCGGCGGCTTTTACCGGCGGCGGCGCTGCGGCAGGCGCCGGCGCCTTCACGTCGGCGGCGCTTTCGCCATCCTGCAGCAGCACGGCGATGACGGCGTTGACCTTCACGTTGTCGGTGCCCTCGGGCACCACGATCTTGCCGATCTTGCCTTCGTCGACTGCCTCGACTTCCATCGTCGCCTTATCGGTTTCGATCTCGGCGATGACGTCGCCCGAGGAGACGCTATCGCCCTCCTTGACGTGCCATTTGGCGAGTTTGCCCTCCTCCATGGTGGGGGAAAGCGCCGGCATGGTGATGTTGATGCTCATGTGCCCTACTCGCCGATATCTTCGTTCCAGAGCGACGGATTCTTCTCGATAAAATCGGCCATCATGTGCTCGCAGCGCTCGTCGTGGTGGTCGTGGACCTCCACGCCTGCCAATGACAGCACATCCTGGAAACCCTTGAAATTCTTCGATTCTGCCACCACGACGCGCGAAATGCCGAACTGGATGATCGTGCCGGTGCACATCATGCAGGGCGAAAGCGTGGTGTAGCAGGTGACATCTTTATAAGTCCGCTGCCGGCCGGCGTTCTGGATCGCGTCCATCTCGCCGTGGAGGATCGGATCGCCCTTCTGCACGCGGCGATTGTGCCCGCGCCCGATGATCTCGCCATTCCTGACCAGCACCGAGCCGATCGGAATGCCGCCTTCCTCGAGCCCCTGCATCGCCTCTTCGTAGGCGACGGTGAGGAACTGCTCGTCGAGTTCGGCCTGGGTCGGGTTGTTGCTCATGCTAGCGGTCTCCCGCGTAGAGGGCTTGCGGGTTCTCGTTGAAGCCCAGTGGTTTGTCCAAGGGCCAGAGGTCGGCGAGCGAGAATGAAATCGCATCGAACGGAACGGCGCGGACTTGGTCAGCGGAATTCCAGTTGCCAACCTTGCTCCATATACCACCTCGAAGCTCGAAGGCCTCCAGCACCTGCAGCCGCGGATCGATCAGCCACATGTGGGACACGCCTGCGGCAGCGTAGATGTCCATCTTCAAGGTGCGGTCGCGTTTCTCGGTTGAAGCAGAGAGGATTTCACAGAGCCAATCGGGCGAACTGGCGAAATAGTTCCGCTCCGGTTCTCCTGGAAAGTTCTCGATGCGCCAGGCAGCGATATCCGGTACCAAAAGATCGTCGCCGAACATGATCTCTGGTTCGACGAAAAACACCCAGCCTCCAGGCCCCCCTCGCGCTTTCTGAAACGGCCCCAGCAATTCCTCGGTCAGCGAGGCGGCGGTCGCGCCATGCCGCATAGAGGGTCGCGGATGCGTCATCAATTCGCCACGGATGATCTCGGCGACCAGATGCTCTGGTGCGGCCTCAACGTCCGCATAGGTGGCCCGTTTTTCTGGTGTGCCCACCATCGCCATTACCCCCGATACGTCACGGCGTTCACCGCTGCGATGACGTCGTCGACGCTCGGCAGCGCCAGCTTTTCGAGGTTGGCGGCGTAGGGCATCGGCACGTCCTTGCCGGTGACGCGGGTGACTGGCGCGTCGAGATAATCGAAGGCCTGCTCCATGACGCGGGCGGAGATTTCGGAGCCGATCGAACCCTGCGGCCATCCCTCTTCCACTGTCACCAGCCGGCCGGTCTTTTTCACCGACGCGATGATGGTATCGGAGTCCATGGGGCGAAGCGTGCGCAGGTCGATCAGCTCGGCATCAACGCCCTGTGCCACGAGCTTTTCGGTCGCCTGCGAGGCGTAGCGCATGCCCATCGAATAGCTGACGATGGTGACGTCCTTGCCTGCCCGGGCGATGCGCGCCTTGCCGATCGGCAGCACGTAGTCGTCCACCTTTGGCACGAGGCCGGTCGAGCCGTAGAGAATCTCGTTTTCGAGGAAAACGACCGGGTTGTTCGAGCGGATCGACGCCTTGAGCAGCCCCTTGGCGTCGGCAGCGCTGAAGGGCGCGACGACATAGAGGCCCGGGACGTGCGAATACCACGCCGAATAGTCTTGGCTGTGCTGCGCACCAACGCGGGCCGCGGCGCCGTTGGGACCGCGGAAAACGATCGGCGCGTGCACCTGCCCGCCCGACATATAGAGCTGCTTCGCCGCCGAGTTGATGACCTGGTCGATCGCCTGCATGGCGAAGTTGAAGGTCATGAACTCGATGATCGGCCGCAGCCCCGCGAACGCTGCACCGACGCCAAGGCCGGCGAAGCCGTGCTCGGTGATCGGCGTATCGATGACGCGGCGCTCGCCGAATTCCTCCAGCAAGCCCTGCGAAATCTTGTAAGCGCCCTGATACTCGGCGACTTCCTCGCCCATGAGGAAGATATCCGGATCGCGGCGCATTTCCTCGGCCATGGCTTCGTTCAATGCCTGGCGGACGGTCATTTCGACCATCTCGACGCCGGCCGGCAGATCGGGATCGTTGGCGATTTCGAGTTTTGGCGCGGCAGCGGCGGCGGGCGCCTTGGCGGCAGGTGTGGGCGCCTGAACCGGCGCCTCGGCCGAGACCATCGAGGGCTGCGGAGCCGCCTCTTCCTTGATGTTCGGCTCTGCCGCTGGCGTATCGCCCGGTTCCTCGCCCTCGCCAAGCACCAGCGCGATCGGCGTGTTGACCTTCACGCCCTCGGTGCCTTCGGGGATCAGCAGCGCGGTCACCTTGCCGCTATCGACGGACTCGACCTCCATCGTCGCCTTGTCGGTTTCAATCTCGGCCAATACGTCGCCGGGATTGACGGTGTCGCCTTCCTTCACCAGCCATTTGGAAAGTTTCCCCTCCTCCATGGTCGGCGACAAAGCGGGCATCAGGATACTAGGCATCTAGCTCTCCAGGACGGAGGGAGAAGGAAGGTTGAGGGCCGGCTGGCCAAGCGATAGATCCGGCGGTCCGCCGGCCTGCTCGCTGATGAAGGTCACCGCCTCCAGCGCGAGGGCGCAGACGATGGCGCCGAGCAGAAGCAGCATGGCGCTGTGGTAGCGGTTCGAATACGGCACCGTCGCCTCGCCACCAAAATGCTTCACCGCGCCAAACTGCCAGCGACCGATAAACCCCAGCACGCGCTTCCGGTCCGCCACCGCGACCAACTGCATGATCCGCACGGCGGAATAGATCATGACGATCAAGGCCCCCACGCCCATCACGGCCAGCACGAGCATGACCACCATCAGCATCGGCTGGTTCAGGCGTCGGCATAGATGTCGGTCCAGAGCTCGGCGGCATCCGGTTCGGCGTCGGCGGTGGCAAAATCGGCCGCCGCGGTGACGATGGCGCGAACTTCGGTTTCGATGGCCTTGAGGCTCTCTTCGGTGCCGTAGCGGCGCTCCAGAATGCGCGCCTTCACCTGCTCGATCGGATCGTGCTCGGCGCGCATTGTCGCCACCTCGTCCTTGCTGCGATATTTTGCCGGATCGGACATCGAGTGGCCGCGATAGCGGTAGGTCATCATCTCGAGGATGTAAGGCCCCTGCCCCGAGCGCGCATATTCGATGGCGCGGCGGGCCGCATCGCGGGTCATGCGAATATCCATCCCGTCGACCTGTTCGCCCGGGATATCGAAGCTCGCACCGCGCTTGGCCAGATTGGTCTGGGCCGAGGCGCGCTCGAGCGAAGTGCCCATCCCGTAGCGATTGTTTTCGATGATATAGACGACCGGCAACTTCCAAAGCTTGGCCATGTTGAAGCTCTCGTAAACTTGGCCCTGGTTGGCAGCGCCGTCGCCGAAATAGGTCAGGCTGACGGTGTCGTTGGCCTTGTACTTGGCGGCAAAGGCCAGCCCGGTGCCGATAGAGACCTGCGCGCCGACGATGCCGTTGCCGCCGTAAAAGCGGTGCTCGTTGGAGAACATGTGCATCGAGCCGCCCTTGCCTTTCGACAGGCCGCCCTTGCGTCCGGTGAGCTCGGCCATGACCCCCTTGGGGTCGATGCCCATGGCGATCATATGGCCATGGTCGCGATAGCCGGTGATCTGGGCGTCCTCGCCCTTGCGGCTCGCCATGGTGACGCCGGTCACCACCGCCTCCTGGCCGATATAGAGGTGGCAGAAGCCGCCGATGAGGCCCATGCCGTAAAGCTGGCCGGCCTTTTCCTCGAAGCGGCGGATGAGCAGCATCTCGCGATACGCGGTCAGCTCTTCGTCCTTGGTGAATTCGGGGATGTTGGAAAGGGTTGGCTTAACCGCCGCCTTGCGCGCCATCAGCAGTGCTCCGGGAGGAATTTGCGCCGATCGATGGCCAATCAGGCCACACATCGGCAATGTAATGCAAGCCTCGGAAGCGTGCTAACTAATGTGCTGCATTAAGATATTGCGTTATCAGTCGACGCCCTTTTGGATTGTCGGTGCTGCCTGATTTTCAGTTAATCCGGCTGCTGAACCGGAAATCGGTAAACCGGTCTTGGGGTCCGTCATGACGATGAGATCGTCGGGCTCGGCCATCTGCAGCAGCGCCCGCGCCCGCTCCGTCAGGATATCGGGATCGAGGCTCGCCGAGTCGAACAGGCTCGCCTTGTGCTGATAGGAATCGATCGTGGCCTGCAGCGTCGCCGATTGCGCCTTGAGCGTTTCGATATCGACCCGCATCTGCTTCTGGCTGGTGATGCCGAACTGCCCGCCGATGACGTTGTAACCGAGATAGACCTGAAACCCGATCAGCAGCGCCGTAATCAGCAGCGAGCGCCAGATGGCGGGACGTTTGAGGCGGGTGGACATAGCCGGCGACGATCTCCGAAGACGCCGCTGACTATGCTAAATCAGGCTTAAGGATCGGTTGATGATGACAGTGGCCGAGGCACTCGAAATCTCACGCGTCGGCACGATTCTGCCCGATCTTGCCGAATTGGAGTTCGCTGCCGCGGTCGAAGGCGAGCATTCGATGCGCCGGCTCGTAGCGGAGTGGCAATCGGGAGCGTTGCGCTTCGACAGTCCGGGTGAGGAACTGCTCGTGGCTCGCCTTTATGGGCGAACAATAGCGGTCGGCGGCGTCACCAGCGAACCGAGCGGTGACGAGGCGTTCCGTCTCCGGCGGTTCTATGTGCTGCCGGCCCGCCGCAACCGCGGCATCGGCCGGGCGCTGGCCACCCGACTTATCGAAGCGCCCGAACGTTCCCGCCTCGTCCTGACAGTGCATGCGGGCAACCCGCAGGCATCGAGATTCTGGGAGCGCCTGGGATTTGTCCCCGTCGATGGCCTCCCCTACTCGCATCGGCGATCGCCCCCGCCTCCCCCCTCAAGGGGAAGCATGCGGCACCGCCTTGCCCAAATCCACCACCCTCATGGTGAGCCTGTCGAACCATGGGCAGCAGGCACGAAACCTCGTGGTTCGACAGGCTCACCATGAGGTTTTGGGGAGAAAGCACAGCCGGCATTCAACTCGGCGCGAGCCGCCCCATCGTCTCCCTCCCCCTTGAGGGGAGGGACGGCGCGAAGCGCCAAGGGTGGGGGTCGTGCCGCCAGCACAGTGCCGCGGGGATGGCCCCCCACCCGGCTACCGCCACCCTCCCCTCAAGGGGGAGGGAAGCAAGTGGCACGGGCGTGGGCAAGCACGGCCTCTCCCCCATCGGCTACCAGTTGATGTATTTCTTGAACGACGTCAGCATGTCGCGCCAGATGGCGAACTGATCGTCGAGGCCTTCCTGGGTGCCGCCGGGGCTGAGATCGATGTCCATCTGCAGCCAGGGATCGTCCTTGTCGTCGACATAGGCCTTCACCCAGCGTTTGGTGCTGTTCCACTCGTTCATCTTGGTGGCGTTCCAGGCGCCTTTGCTGTCGAAGCCGATCGAGAACTGAATCGCCGTGCAGGTCGGCGTATCGTTGCAGTCGTACATATCGATGAAAAAGTTGGAGCCGTCCGCCGCGGTCGCGACGGTCTTGCTACCGTCCTTGTTGGTGCTGACCTGCGCCTTGTAGCCGGCATCCTGCAGCCAGCTGGCGATCTGCTCGGCGGTCATGCCTTTGGCGGGTAAATCCTTGGCGAGTGTCGGGCCCGAGATCAGGCCCAGAGCGAGAATAGCGGCGCCGGCGACGAATATGTGCTTCATGAAACGCTCTCCAGCTAGACTTGCGAAAGCCAGTATCTAACGCGAAACAGAGGCGATTGTCAGCATCGGTTGAAGACGGTTCCGAACAACTCCACGGCTTGTTGTTACTTTGAAGAACGGAGGACTACCGCGCGAGCGCGCGGCAGCCGCATCGTGCACGAAGTGCCCCGTGTCAGCCGAACGTGGCGAGTTTTCCAAAATGCTCGGCGAGCAGATAATAGACCGTGACCCGGTTCCTCGTCCGGTCGGCCTTCATTTTCTCGCCCACCGCCTGAATCGCCTTGTCGAGGTCGGCGTCAGAGGCGGTCAGGGCAAGCTTCTTCTTGAGGAAATTGTCGCGCACCCGCCCGGTTTCCGCCTTGTCGGTAAACGACACGAGCGAGGAGTCGCGGTGCTGCAGCGCGATGCCGCAATACCTCACGATACCCGCAATCGCCTTGTCGTTCGCGTTGGGAACATACTTTTTGACGTCCGCCGCCCAGTCCTCAGCCACTCGTTCCTCCTTGGTTTTCCAGCCCAGCGAGTAAACGACCAGAGGGCCGCCGCGTCAATTGGTGTCAGGGGTTACATACGCCTCTCCTGCCTCAGCAAAACCGCTCGATTGGCGGCGGCGGACTCCGGCGGGATAGGGGCGGCGATGTGGTGGAATCGTGGCTTAAATGCCACAGCAAAATGCATTGTTTAACAAATCTATAATTTTTACCCGATTATCCACAGCAAAGATGTTAGCCCGACATGGTGGAGTGGATTTTGCGTGTTTGGGGGCAGTGGTGGTTGATCTAGGGCGTGCAGGGCGATTGACACGGTCAATGGCCCTTGGAGCAGGCGTTGCGTTAGTGCTGTCGACACCCGCGTTGGCAGATACGACGACCACTCCCGGAACCCCCACAGCCACCAGTTCAGGCACAAACGACCACGTCACCGGCACACCGCAGGTGGATACGGTCGGCGCGGGCACCTGCGCCTATCAATACAACGACGCCATCAACAACCTGAATCTTGCCGGCCTTGCCGACAACGCCGTCGGTGCAGCCGCTGCCGTGGCTGGCGCACTCGCTCAAAATGTCCTCGACACTGCGGAAGCTACCCAACAGGGATTGCTGACCGGCAGTCTTGAAGCAGCCGGCGCGGCTTTGGACTCGGCGGGGGCAGCCGTCGATGAGGGGGCTGCACCGCCCTTTCTCGTCGCAGCCGGCGCTGCGCTGAACGCCGCAGGAGGGTTCGTCGGAACGACCGCCACAGCGGAGGGTGTGGGGGCAGCAGCGGCTTTGGCGGCGAAGATCGGCCTTGCCTCAACCGTCACGGGTGTTGGCCTGCAAGGCGATGCCTATGCGCTGACCAAATATGCGTCGGCACTCCCGTTCTGCGACTCCGAGTTCACCGGCACCATTTCAGCGGACGCCAATGTGAATGTGACTCAGGGCGTCTCGGTCGACAACGGCGCGATCTGGATCGGCAACACGGATGGTGTTAGCTACCAGCCGGGCATCTCGCTGGGCGGCGGTGCGCTTGGTGGCGCGGGCTCAGGCACGCAATCGACGACAGATGATGCCGATGCCATCGCCATCGGCAACGGCGCTCATGCGGGTAACGGCACGGCGACGGACTCCTTCGATACGGCAATCGGCACTGATGCGCTGGCCAACCACACCCATTCGACCGCGATCGGCTCGAACGCCCAGGCGGTAAACGACTACGCCACGGCGCTGGGCGACAGTTCGACGGCAAGCGGCGTCGGTTCAACGGCGCTCGGCTACAGTTCGAGCGCGCTGGCCGATGGGGGCATCTCCATCGGAAACTCGACCGTCTATGCGTTTGCCACCGACGGCATCGCCATCGGCACCGGCGCACAGTCGCAAAACGCCTATGCCGTGGCGATCGGCTCCAATGCCAACGCCGTGAGCGTCGACTCCGTCGCCATCGGCCACAATGCCCTCGCCGACGGTTCGACCGCGACCGGCGCGGGCTCCCAGGCCCTCGGCACCAACACAGCCGCGTACGGTAAGAACGCACATGCCTGGGGGCCGGACGCCTCCGCCCTCGGCGAGCAGTCCCAGGCGCTCGGCACCAACGTCACGGCGGTTGGCGCCCAGTCGCAGGCTCAAGGCGTGCAGGTTGCTGCTCTCGGCAGTCAGGCAGTCGCCGCCGGTACTGGCACGACGGCACTGGGCGATAGCGCTCTGGCCTTCAATCCGGGCGATTTCCTCGGCGGCACGAACATGACCGCCGTCGGCCAGGATTCCTGGAGCTTTGCCGACAATGGCACGGCGGTCGGCCAGGGCTCGCGCGTCTTCGGCGGCGATACGAACGGCACCGCCGTTGGGCAGGATGCCGAGGTGCAGGCAGCGAACGGTACCGCTGTCGGTCAGGGCTCGCGTTCGCTCGCCAGCGCCGCGACGGCATTCGGCCAGGACGCGGTAGCGCAGGGCATAAACTCCACCGCCGTGGGCCAGGGCAGCTACGCCATGAGCACATCGTCGGCAGCCTATGGCCAGGGCGCGCTGGCCCTTAACACCAATGCGGTGGCCGTCGGCCCCAACGCGATCGCCATGGGGGTGAACTCGGCCGCCTTTGGCCAAGGTGCCGTCGCCGCGGGCACGGGCTCGACCGCGGTTGGCCAGAACGCCAGCGCGACCTACGATAATTCGGCTGCCTACGGCAACAATGCCGTCGCCACGGCGCAGAACCAGCAGGTCTTCGGTACCGACACCAACCGCTACACCATGCCCGGCATTTCCACGGCCAACAGCACCATCCATCAGACCGGGCCAAAAGCCCTGGTCACCAGCGATGCGAACGGCAACCTGGCCTCCGATCCTGGGCTCTACGCGCAGATCGGGCGGAACACGGAGGGTGTGGCCATGGCCATGGCGCTCGGCGATTTCTGGGTCCCGGAAAACAAGAAATTCGCCATCGGGTTCAATACCGCCACCTTCGACGGCGTCTGGGCCATGGGCGGCAATGTCGGCGGCGAACTTTATGACGGGATGCACGTGTCGGGCGGCGTTGCTGTCAGCGAAAGCGGCATCGTTGCCGGGCGCGTAGGCGGGCAGATGTCATGGTAGCCACGCCGAAGGACGCGCGTTTCGGCCGGATGCGCGGCATCCTGCTCGGAACAGGGCTGGCGATCCTGCTGTCCATCTCCGCCTGCCCGTCGGCGTTTGCTGCCGTCCCGCCGGGCTCGCCACTGGTGGTCTCGGGGCCCGAGATCAGCATGCTGATCCGCTCCACTATAGTGGCGCTGCATCAGGCAAATCTCACGGCCAATTACTCGGTGCTCCGCGACCTCGGCGACAGCCAGTTTCAGGCCGACTACAGCCAGGCGGCGCTGGCCGACATGTTCCGCGCCTTCCGCGCGCAACGAGTCAACCTCGAGCCGGTCGTGCTTTACGACGCCGATCTCGACGCCCAGCCCAAGCTGACGGCGGATGGCCTGCTCCGCGTGACGGGGCATTTTGCGACCGCGCCGCAGCAGATCATTTTCGACATCACCTTCCGCAACGAGCGGGGCCTGTGGCTCATCGATGCGATCAACGCCGGGATGCGGCCCGTGCCGCTTGCGCCGCCGCTGGCTGCAACGTTGCCGTCAACGCCGCCCGGCACGCCCGAGTTGCGGGCGGTTGCCGTGAAGACGCCGCCCGCAGCGCGGCCAACGAGCTTGCCGGGCGTCGTCGACGTATCGGCGGAAAATTCGGAGTTTCAGTAGAAATGCTTTGTATGGGGGCGCGAATGTTGAAGCTGACCTTGCTTGCCGGTGTGGCGCTGGGGCTATTTTCCGGAGCTGCGCTGGCGGCCGACATGGGCGACGGCAGCGGCGCTCCCGCCGCCCCCAGTTGGGACGGATTTTATGCCGGTCTCAATGGCGGCTATGGCGCCAGTTCGCTGAGCGATGGCAACACCACCTTCCCAGATGTAGCGCTTTATGGCGCGTTTGCCGGCGGCCAGGCGGGTTATAATTTCGTGCTCATGGACGGGGTCGTTGCCGGTATTCAGGGCGACCTGGACTGGGCGTGGGAGTCGGGCCATTACGGCCCGGCCACCATCTGGAATTTCACCTCGGCGACGCTGACCGACAACGTGACGTGGACCGGTGCGCTGACCGGTCACGTCGGCGTCACCATGGGGCCGCTGATGCTCTACGGGCTCGCCGGCGTCGCCGGCGCCAAGAGCAAGCTCGAAAACGCCGGTATCGATCTCGGGCCGGTCGAGTCGGATGTGACGCAGACCCATATCGGTTGGGTAGCGGGCGGCGGCGTGAGCGCGCTGCTGGGGCCGTTCTCCACCTTCCTCGAATATCGCTACGCCGACTATGGCACGCGTGACTATTCGGCTGCCGTGGGCAGCCAGCCGGTGCGCCTCAGCGAACAATCGGTGCGCGTCGGCTTCGATTACCACATGCATTGATCCGGCGGCCTTTCCCGTCTGCATTGTCTGCAGTGACAACTCCCCGTCCGGAAGCTCCGGGCGGGGTTGTTATTTTGCCGCCGGCGACTTGCGAATTCCCATCGCTTACCGGGTGGCAAATCAGGCGCACAGGGCCTAGATGTTGGGTGCAGCAGGGTGAGCGGAGGCGGACATGTTCCTTGGGCTGAGCGCGGAAACGCTGGCACGGTTCCAGTTCGCCTTCACCATGTCGTTCCATATTGTCTTCCCGGTGTTCACCATCGGGCTCGCGAGCTATCTCGCCGTCCTCGAAGGGCTGTGGCTGGTCAGGCGCGATGCCGTCTACCTGAAACTCTTCAATTACTGGAAGACGATTTTTGCCATCACCTTCGGCATGGGCGTCGTTTCGGGCATCGTCATCAGCTACCAGTTCGGCACCAACTGGGCGGCGTTCTCGGATAAGGCGGGGCCGGTCGTCGGGCCGCTGATGGCCTACGAGGTGATGACGGCATTTTTCCTCGAGGCCGGGTTTCTGGGGGTCATGCTGTTCGGCCTCAAGCGGGTCGGGCCGGGCCTCCATTTCGCCGCCACCATCCTCGTCGCCATCGGCACGCTGATCTCGGCGACGTGGATCATTTCGGTCAATAGCTGGATGCAGACGCCGGCGGGCTATGCCATCGCCCCCAACGGCCAGTTCGTGCCGACCGACTGGCTGGCGATCATCTTCAACCCCTCGTTCCCCTACCGGCTGGTCCACATGGTGCTGGCCTCCTATTTGACGACGGCCTTCATGGTCGGCGCGGTCGGGGCGGGGCACCTCCTCGCCAACCCCGCCAACCGGCAGGCGCGGATCATGCTGTCGATGGCGATGTGGATGGCGGTGATCGTCACGCCGCTGCAGATCCTGGCGGGCGACATGCACGGGCTCAACACGCTCGAATTCCAGCCGGCCAAGATCGCCGCCATCGAGGGCGAGTATGAAACCACCAAGCCCGCGCCGCTGATCCTCTTCGGCCTCCCCGACGACAGCGCCGAAACCACCCGCTATACCATCGAAATTCCGGTGCTCGGCTCGCTCATCCTCACCCATTCGCTCGACGGCGAGTTGAAGGGGCTGAAGGAGTTCCCGAAGGATGCGCGGCCCGATGCGCTGATCCCGTTCTTCACCTTCCGCATCATGGTGGGGCTCGGCTTCCTCATGCTCTTCGTCGGCCTGTGGTCGCTGGTGCAGCGCATCCGTGGGCGGCTCTATACCGACCGCTGGCTGCATCGCGTCGCGCTGGTGATGGGGCCGGTCGGCTTCATCGCGGTGCTCGCCGGCTGGTACACGACCGAGACAGGCCGGCAGCCCTTCACCATCTATGGGCTGCTCAAGACCGCCGACAGCATATCGCCGGTTTCGGCGCCGGCGGTGGGCACGTCGCTGATTGCCTTCATCATCGTTTACTTCATCGTCTTCGGGGCCGGCGTGTTCTACATGTTCCGCCTGATGCGGCGCACGCCCGACGAGGGGCCGGGCGACGGGGAGCTGGCGGAAGGCCCGACCCGCGCCGCCGGCATCACCCCGGCGCAGCAGATTGCCGAAACGGGAGGCGGTCATGCCGTTTGATCTTGCCACCATCTGGGCCGCGCTCATCGCCTTCGCGGTGCTGGCCTATGTCATGCTCGACGGGTTCGACCTCGGCATCGGCATCATCTTCCCGCTGTTTCCGGAAAAGGCCGACCGCGACCTGATGACCAATTCGATCGCCCCGGTCTGGGACGGCAACGAGACCTGGCTGGTGTTCGGCGGCGGCGGGCTGATGGCGGTGTTCCCTCTCGCCTATGCGGTGATCTTCCCGGCCCTCTACATCCCGATCATCCTGATGCTGCTCGGCCTGATCTTTCGCGGCGTGGCGTTCGAATTCCGCTTCCGCACCAATCGCTGGCGGGGGCTGTGGGATTGGGGATTCGGGCTCGGCTCGACCGTCGCCGGGCTGATGCAGGGCATCGCCCTCGGCGCGCTGGTGCAGGGCATCAAGGTCGAAGGCCGCGCCTATGCCGGCGGCTGGTGGGACTGGCTGACCCCGTTCAGCATCCTCACCGGCATCGCCGTGGTGATCGGCTATGCCCTGCTCGGCGCGTGCTGGCTGAACCTCAAGACGCACGGCGAGCTGCAGGCGAAATCGCGCCGCATCGCGCTGGCCGCGGGCATCGGCACGCTGGTGGTGATCGGCGCCGTCAGTCTTTGGACGCCGTTCATCAACCCGGTCTATTTCGCCCGCTGGTTTGCCTTCCCCACCGCGATCTTTTCGGTGATCGTGCCGGTGCTGGTGGCCGCCTGTGCCTATGGGCTCTGGTACGGGCTTGCGCATGACCGGCACCTGCTGCCGTTCCTCGCCGCGCTCGGCATTTTCATCCTGAGCTTTGCCGGCGTCGGGATCAGCTTTTATCCCTATATGGTGCCCGGCGCGCTAACCATCGAAGCCGCCGCCGCGCCCGACAGCTCGCTCGAGTTCCTCCTGGTCGGCGCCGCCGTGCTGATCCCGCTAATCCTCATTTATACCGGCTTCGCCTACTGGGTGTTCCGCGGCAAGCTGGACCCCGATGAGGGCTATCACTGATGGCGGCGGCGGATCATCGGGCGCCGGCCCAGGCACCATTGGTAACGTCCCCGGCGGCTCCCCCTGCCCTCGCCCGCCGGCTGCTGTGGTTCGTCGCGCTGTGGGCGGCGGGCGTCGCGGCTGTGACCGTGGTCGGGCTGATTATCAAGCTGATGCTTAAGGGCTGAGCGGCGGGCCGTTCCTGGGCACTCATAGCCGAAGTGCTGCACCCACTTCTTGAGCACGGCGGTTTCCTTGGTCTCGAACAAAAACTTGTAGTTCTCCCGCGACGACTGCACCCCAATCGACAACCCGCTGCGGACTTTTTTGTACGACGGCGTTTTGGCAAAGCGCTTGTCGGCTGCCGCCACGAAATCCAGCACAGCATCGTCCCAGCCGACGCCGATAAAGTCGAGGACGCGTTCAAGCGTCGGGCGGAACGACTGCACGAGGTCTTCGTAGCGGACATAGCAAACGCTGGGGTCGTCTTCGAGCGAATGGACGCTGAACCACTCTGACATTGTACGATCGTAGAGTGCGGCAGCGTCGGCGATCGTCCGGAAATTCTCCATCGCGGGGTTGTGCACGAAGTTTTGCCTGAAGCAGCTCAAGACAACGTCGTTTGGATGCCGGATAGAAAATATATATCGGGCAGACGGCATGATCTTCCGAAGATATCCAGCATCGGCAGACGCCAAGGGCATCTTGTCGATCTGAATCACACCGGTTGATTTCTTGCTCTGCCTCGCCAGTTCATCAAAATATTGATCGCGAGCCTCAGCTGCCAGTTTTGACGTCACCATGTGGGTGTTCGGCGCGAATCGCTCTAGCCACCGAGACATCCTTGACTGAGCGGCGGTCTCTTCAAACGTTTCAATCCTTGGATGGGCCGCCAAGGCATTCTCTAGCAGAGTGGTCCCTGAGCGAGGAAATCCAACCAGCATGAAGTGGTTGTCGATCCTCTCGTCCGCCTGATCACCTTCAAAGGTGTACGTTACGTGCCTATCAAGCGCCCTGTAGTACGCCTTCGGATCAACACTCCCGTCGCGGTTGGTCCTGTTCATGCGCTGATAGGCGGCATAGGAATCGCGAAACGAGCCTAGGGCATCCAAGGACTGCGCTCGAACCTCAAGGTTAAACGCATTCAGAACTGCGTTGGGGCTGTTGAGCGGTACCCGATCGAGCAATTTCAGCGCGGCTCTGTGATCGTTAGCCTCAGCAGCGAGTGTCGCCCGGAATATCTGCACTTCGGACTTGAATACCCCGGCTGCGTCAAAGGCCGCGCAGACATCGTTGACGAGCTGACTTTGGTTGGCACTTTGGAGCGCCATCAGCAGATGGAAAGGTCCATTTGGATCCATCGGCCGGGCAAGTAGTGAACGCACGAAGTGCGGAACGGATGCTCGCCACCCGCCTGCCCGATCTGCATTGGATTCTGCACTCCACAGATAATCCGGGGCCCCGTGTGCCATGTATAGTTCTACGTCAAGCTCGGCTATGCGCTTATAGTCGAGCGAAAGCTCGGACATCATCCGCTCCGTCATCAGCGCATCGACATCTTCGCTCTTTGTGACGGCCGCCCGCTCGGCAAAATCGTACGCGTGGACGGAAAGGAAAAAAGCAAAGGCCCGGCGCTTCACTGCCCCCCTGTGGGCGTTCGCGACCACAAGCTCAGCCTGGGCGGACCAGATGGCCTTGAGATCGAGCAGCGCGACCAGAGCAGCGACACGCAGCGGCTCTTCCGAGGCATTTAGCAGGCCCTGGTAGTAGGCCTGCACTCCCCCAGACAACGATCGAAGGAATCCAAGCTCATTTATTGCATGGGCAACCGCATCGCTAGACTGGGGAGCGACTACCCGCTCTGCGTTATCTTGTGCGCTCAACCGCTACTCCTAGAGGCATGATCGGCGATGCCACTGCAGCGCTCGGAAAAAAAAGGCCGAGCCCAACGGGCCCGGCCTAATCCAAATGAAGCCAATTGCCCGAAGGCAACTGCTAGAAGTGATAGTTTAGCCCAACCCGAACGGTGCTGTCGGTGAGGTGAATGCTGGTGCTGCTGTTGATCGCATCACTGCCGTAGTCGCTATAGCGATACTCAACATTGGCCGACAGGTTGTCCGCAAGCATGAACTCGACGCCCGCACCAACGGTCCAGCCAGTGTCCGTCGCAAAGACATCAACCGACTTATTGTTCCAGTTGGTGCCAACGTTGGCGAACGCAACACCGGCCTCAATGTATGGCAGGAACTGCCCGGCGTCGTAACCCAAACGGGCGCGAATCGAGCCCTCCCAGTCAGTCTTGGCATGATAGCCAGCGTTGTTGGCGAAATCACCCGACTCACCGACCCAGTCGATATTACCTTCTAAGCCGACTACGATCTGGTCAGCCAAATGGAAATTGTAACCGAGTTGCGCGCCAACGAGGAAACCCGTCGGGCTGGCGGTGGTAACCGTGCCGCTGGAATCCGTCAGGCTCGCCGTGCCCCAGCCGTAACCGACGCTGGCGCCGATGTAGGGGCCGTCCCAATTGGTCGAGGCCGCCGGGGCCGCGACGACCGGAGCGGGACCAGGGACGGCGAGATCGGCAGCCATTGCGCCGCCGGAAACCGCCGTCAGCGCCGTCGCTGCCAAAAGAGTCGTGATAAGAGTCTTCATGAGTAGTTCACCTCTTGGTTCTTAACCGCGCTTCCATACAGCGACTCGCGCTGGCTATATGGCCAATCGACGCCATAAAACTGACGCGCTGGCACCCTTTTACCAGCACAAAATTGCCAAAGTCAAAACACCAAAGGCCGAACCCGAGGGTCCGGCCTTCATTTTCTGTGGACTGCGACCTAAAAGCCGCGGTCGCCTAGAAGTGATAGTTCAGACCCACGCGGATGGAACTGTCCGTGAGGTGGACACCCGGCGTCGACAGCAGGTTGCTGTAGGTCGCGCTACCGTAGTCGCTGTAGCGATACTCTGCGAAGCCAGAGAGGTGATCAGCAAGCATCGTTTCGACACCGGCGCCCACGGTCCAGCCGGTCTGCGTCTGCGACTCACTCGTACCAGTGAAGTCGGTGCGCGAATTGTTCGCAAAGGCGACGCCGCCCAAGACATAGGGCAGGAAGCCGTCAACATCGTAGCCCAACCGAGCCGTCAAGGCACCGGTCCAATTGATCGTGTCGCTGATCGTCGCACCAGGACCAAATGGCGTCTGGGAACCGGAAATGCTGGCCCATTCAATATCCGCCTGCACGCCCGCAACCACGGCGTCTGACAGATGGAAATTGTAACCAATCTGACCGCCGATGCCCCAGCCATTCAGATTGAAGTCACCAATCGTCGTATTGATGTCGTTATGGTCCGAGGAACCCCAGCCATAGCCAATGTTGGCGCCGATATAGGGGCCGTCCCAATTGGTCGGGGCGGGAGCAGCGATCACGGGCGCGGCCGGAGCCGGCATTGCGAGGTCGGCGGCCATCGCGCCACCCGACATCGCCGCAACGGCGGCGGATGCCAGCAGGGTTTTTCCAATCAAATTCATAATGTGTGCCTCCTTAAGAACTTGCCCGATTTACCCGCCCAACCCCAGGTTCTGCCAGCGAAAAGCGAACCGTCGCCCCGGTTTCTGCGCAGTTCCACCTATGTTGTGCCATTTTTGCCTCAATTTGGCGCCTGGACAAAGAAAAGCGGCCGAACCACAGGGGTTCGGCCGCTTTGGATTGTGGCAGTGGCCTTGCGGCCGCGATCAACTAGAAGTGGTAGTTCACGCCAAGGCGAACCGTGTTGTCGGTCAGGCCGACGGACTCGCCGTTGTAGTTCTGGCTGCCGTAATCGCTGTAGCGGTATTCGACGTTGATCGACACCGGATCGGCGACCTTGAACTCGACGCCCGCACCGGCGGTCCAGCCGGTGTGCGTGTTGCTCGCCGACGGCGAACCACCGGGGGCAGACGCAGTGGCATTGGTGAAAGCCACACCAGCCTCGACATAAGGCAGGATGCCGTCGAGATCGACGCCGAGACGGCCGCGGATAGAACCGTCCCAGTTGCGCTGCAGGGTGCCGTTAACGGTCGAGCCGCTCTGGTTGTCCCAGTCGACGTTGCCTTCAACGCCGGCCACCAGGTTGTCGGTGAGGTGGAAGTTGTAACCCACCTGCCCGCCGATCAGCCAGCCAGTCGTGCTGGTCGAACCGAAACCACCCGTACCGTTATCGGTCGCCGTGCCCCAGCCATAGCCGACGCTCGCACCGATATAGGGACCGTCCCAATCCGTGGCCGCGGGCGCCGAGTAGGCGGGCGCCGGCTGAGCCGGGGCAGGAACGCTGAGATCGGCAGCCATTGCCGAACCCGAAAAACCTGCCACCGCCGCTGCAGCCAACAGGATCTTGCCAGTCATATTCATCTAATACCTCCTAGATGGTGTGTGGCTGGATACATAATGGAGAAGGGGCCCTTTTAGTCCAAGGGCAAGACGCGAAAAATGCAGGAATTCCGACCTTTTAGGGGGTCGCGTTGCAATCCTGCATCGCCTTGTTTCGCTCGTTACAAGATCGCCGGAAAGCCGCCATCCGAGCGCCATATTCATGCCGCGCGGCGGCCTTGTTGCTTGCCCGAACCCTACCCGCGAACGGCAGGTAGAACCGCGCGTTAACCGCGTTCCGGGCAGCGCGATGGAATCGGAAGTGGAGGCAGGCGACGGCTTCTTGTTTGTCGCGCTTTCGAACCGCAAAAGTGGTGACCACTTTTGCTGAAAACGCTCCAGGTAGAATCTACATTCAAGACATTAGCGGAGGGAGGAAGGCCCCCTCACCCGGATTGCTGACGCAATCCGACCTCTCCCCCAAGGGAGAGGTGAAAGTTTGGCGAGGTCGTGCCTGTCTTTTACCTCTCCCTTGGGGGAGAGGTCGGTCCGAAGGACCGGGTGAGGGGGCCTTCCGCAAGCGACAACCTGAATGTCGATTGACCCTAGATCGAGTAGCCGCCGTCCTGCTCGAACAGCAGTTGATAGAGCTGGCCGGCGAGTTCCGCCGGTTCGTGCTCGCCGCCGCGCAGCAGGACGTCCGGATGCTCGGGCGCTTCGAACGGGCTGTCGATGCCGGTAAAGTTCTTGATCTCGCCGCGCCGGGCCCGGGCATAAAGCCCCTTCGGGTCGCGCCGCTCGCAAAGCTCCAGCGGCGTATCGACGAACACTTCGGTGAAGTGGACATCGCCGGCGATCTCGCGGGCCAGCCGCCGCTCGTTGGCGAAGGGGGAAATGAACGAGACGAGGACGATGAGTCCCGCATCGGCCATCAGCCGCGCCACCTCGCCGACGCGGCGGATATTCTCGATGCGGTCGGCTTCGGTGAAGCCCAGATCCTTGTTGAGGCCGTGACGGACATTGTCGCCATCAAGGATATAGGCGTGGCGTCCATCGAGCGTCAGGCGCTTTTCGATCAGATTGGCGATCGTCGATTTGCCGGATCCGGATAAGCCAGTAAACCAGACAATGTGCGGTTCCTGCCCGTTGAGGTCGGCGCGCGCCTGCCGGGTCACGTCAAAGCTTTGATATGACAGGTTTTGTGCCCGCCGGAGGCCGAATTCGATCACCCCTGCCCCGACCGTTGCGTTCGACAGCCGGTCGACCAGAATAAAGGCGCCTGTGTGCGCATTGGTGGCGTAAGAGTCAAAAGCGATCGGCTTGTCGGTGGCGATCGTGACGGTCCCGACCTCGTTTAGTTCCAGGCTCTTGGCGGGGCTTTTTTCCAGCGTATTGACGTTCGTCCGGAACTTGAGATCGGTGATCGAGGCGGGCACGAATTGCGCCCCAACCTTGAGCAGATAGGACCGCCCGGGGAAGGCCGGCTCCTCCTGCATCCAGACCAGCTTCGCCTGGAATTGGTTAGAATATTCAGGCATTTGGCCGGGATGCACGAGCATGTCGCCGCGCGACACATCGACCTCGCGGTCGAGCACCAGCGTCACCGCCTGCCCCGCTATCGCCTCCTCCAGATCGCCATCCATGGTGACGATGCGGGCCAGCTTTGCCGGCGTCCGCGACGCCGCGATCAGCAGGTCGTCGCCGACCCGGACGGAGCCCGAAGCCACCGTTCCCGAAAAGCCGCGGAAATCGAGATTAGGCCGATTGACCCATTGCACCGGAAAGCGTAGCTGCCCGGCATTATCCTCAGCAACATCAATGGTTTCGAGGTAAGGCACGAGCTGCGGCCCGTGATACCATGGCGTATGCACGCTCGGCGCCAAAATGTTGTCGCCGCGCAGCGCCGAGACCGGAATCGCCTGCAGCGTCCTGAACCCGAGCGGCTCGGAAAACGCCCGGTAAGCATTTGCGATATCATCGAAAACCTGCTGGCTGTAGTCGACGAGGTCGATCTTGTTGACCACCAGCACCACGTGCTTCACGCCGATCAGCGACAGGATAAAACTGTGCCGCCGCGTCTGCGTCAGCAGGCCCTTCCGGGCATCGACCAGCACCAGCGCCAGCTCGGCGTTCGACGCGCCGGTCGCCATGTTGCGGGTGTATTGCTCGTGGCCCGGCGTATCGGCGACGATGAATTTCCGCTTGTCGGTCGAGAAGAATCGATAGGCCACGTCGATGGTGATGCCCTGCTCGCGCTCGGC
>Ga0134128_10002156_pt1 | contig 24566 bp, 23 predicted proteins | sample KB31754_FD_96462 | JGI IMG/M metagenome (GOLD analysis project Ga0134128, IMG submission 96462) | Terrestrial soil microbial communities with excess Nitrogen fertilizer from Kellogg Biological Station, Michigan, USA - KB3-175-4 | ecosystem: Environmental > Terrestrial > Soil > Unclassified ...
CACCCAGCCGGTCTCGGTGGCGGCGGACTGGACGACGGGTGCGGTCATCGCGATCTGCTCGCCGCCCCGGCTCGACTGCTGGCTGACCGGCGCGGTCATGGAGATCGATCGACTCCCCTGATTGCCGCCGAATATGTAGCCCGCGAGCCGTCGGAACCCGATGTCGCGAGCGCGGTTCTCGTCGGCGTCGACGATCGTCTCGGCGGCAATCCGGGGACCGTAGCGGCGTAACTCGACGGTGCCGGTGATCCGTTGGCGCGTGTACTTCGGCTCCTCGGTACCGACCCGCACACCACCCACCGCCAAGAGCGATTCGGCGACCTGCGCAGCGAGCTTGATCGGGTTCATCATCACGGCCATCTCCTTCGGCGTCGCGTAACCACACCGCGCCTGACGCCCGGAAAGCGGAGCGGCGCGCACGCCTGACTTATTTGAGCCGTCTGCGCCGTGTGCGGCAGCTGCTGGTATTCCCTACCGTGGTGCCACCCAACCCTTGTCCGACCCCGCGAGATGGGGTGACGTCATGCCTTCTCCGGCGAACAACGTTGGGATCGGTAGCCCGCGCCCCGGTTTGTACTTGCCGCGACGACGACGCCAATCCGGCGGCGCCCCACGAAAGGAAGTCAGCAATGAAGATCGTGCCCGCCAGCATTGAAGAACAGATCAATCGCGTCGATCGGCAACGCAGCCTCTACCTCGGGCTCAGCGCCGGCGCACTCGCGGTGTGGAGCGTCTTCCGTCTGTTCTGGGTTCTCTACATCGGCATGACGTTCGGCTGGCTTTTCGGCGCGATGGTCTTCCAGTTGGTGTTGTGGGGCGTGATCGGTGTCGTCGCGGGGATTGCGGCCACCGGGTTCCTGACCCGCTACACCAAGGGATCTTGACGCCGCCCACGCCCACGATGGCTCCGAACATGCTTCGGAGCCATCGTGTTGGCGCGCTTAGGGTTTAGAGCTGGGCCCAGACCGACTTCGTCTTCAGGTAAATCTCCAGGCCTTCCTTACCGAACTCGTGACCCCAGCCGGACTGTTTGTAGCCGCCGAACGGCACGTCGTGGTCGAACACCAACTGGCAGTTCACCTGGACACTGCCGGCCTGCAGCCGCCTCATGATCCGGTGGGCCCGGCCGAGGTTCTCCGTCCAGGCGGTGGCCGCCAGGCCGTAGGTGGTGTCGTTGGCCATCGCGACGGCCTCGTCTTCGTCGTCGAACGGCAGGATGCTGACCACCGGCCCGAAGATCTCCTGCTGGTACAGCCGCATGCTCGTGTCGACGTTGGTGAGCACCGTCGGGTGGACGAAGTAGCCCTTGCGGTCCAGGCGGTGGCCGCCGGTGACCACTTCCACGCCGTCCTTCTTGCCTTCGTCGATGAATCCCATGACGCGGGTCAGCTGCTTCTGGCTGATCAGCGGGCCACTGACGCAGCCCTCCTCGCTGGGGGCGCCCAGCTTGAACGAATTCGCCATCATCGCAATGCCTTCCACGACCCGGTCGTAGACGCCGCGCTGGGCGAAGATGCGCGACCCGCACACGCAGCCCTGACCGGAGTGCACGAAGATGCCCAGCGACGCCATCATGATGGCGTTGTCCAGGTTGGCGTCGTCGAAGATCAGCACCGGCGACTTTCCGCCGAGTTCGAGCGTGACCTTCTTCAGGTTGTCAGCCGAAGCGCGCACGATCTCCTTGCCGACCTCGGTCGAGCCGGTGAAGGCGACCTTCTGCACATCGGGGTGCGCCGTGATGGCGGCGCCCGCGGTGTGGCCATAGCCGGTCAGCAAATTGACGACGCCCTCGGGCACGCCGGCCTCGTGGATGAGCCTGTCCAACAGCAGCGCCGACAGCGGCGTCTCCTCGGCGGGCTTGACGAGCAGGCTGCCGCCCGCGGCCAGAGCCGGCGCAAGCTTCGCGCTGGCATTGAAGATCGGGCCGTTCCACGGGAAGATCAGGCCCACCACGCTGTATGGCTCTTTGAGCGTGTAGGCGTGCATGTTGACGTAGTTGTCGGTCGCGATGCCATCGGTCTTCACGTCGTAGGCGACACCGTTGATCTTCGAACACCAACCGGCGTAGTAGCGGAAGAACTCCGAACAGGTCGACATCTGCAACTGCGCCTGCATCAGGGGCATGCCGGTGTTGAGCGAGTCGAGTTGGGCGAACTCTTCGGCGTGTTCGTCGATCAACTCCCCGATCCGCCACAAGATCTTGGCCCGCTCGCGTCCCGGAAGCTCCGACCAGACGCCCGATTCGAACGTTGCCTTCGCCCGCGCGGCGGCTTCGTCGACGGCTTCTTGCCCGCAGTCGATGAATTCGGTGATCGTCTCCTCGGTCGCGGGGTCGATGACCGCGATGACGTCACCCGTTCCGGGGCGCTTTCGAATGTCGTCAAGTACCGCCTGCACCGTCATCTGATCCCTTTCGTAATGGCAACCGTGGCGCCCCAGCGTCGAAAACGCTCAGTGCTGAGCACTTGCTTAGCACTGAGCGCACGGCTGGTCAAGCGGCCGGTGATCTGCCGTCGAACGTCGAGTTGTTGGGGACTACCGCAAGGAATCGCAACAACGAGTCGACGCTTGCTGCACCTATGCCACGAGTTCGGGGTGGAACTTGGCCGCCATGCGGCGCATCCCCTCCCGCCAGTCCACCGCGGTGCCGCCGATGAGCTCGTGCATCCGGTCGATGGTGGTCGGGTTGCCGCGCAGCGCATGTTCGCTCGCCTCGAAGATCGGCTCTTTGCCGACGAGTGAGCCGAGGTAGCCGCACCACTCCTGCAGGCTGACGGTCTGGTCACCGCACCAGTTGACCGTGGTCGCCGGGACCGAAGCGACCTCCAGCAGCTTGGGGATGGTGGCGATGATGTCGTCCTCGTGAATCGGGTTGTAGCGGGCCGGCTCACCGGGCGGGACCGGGATCGGGATGCCGCCCAGCATCATCTCCATGTGGTAGAACGGCCACCCGCCGTTGTCGCCGTAGGGGACGTTGAGCCGAGCGATCGTGGTGGGCAGCCCGAGCACGCGCGCCACCGAACGGGCGACCACTTCCCCGGCGATCTTGGAGATGGAATAGGTGGGGAACAGCGGCTTGTGGTTGTCGCCCAGGGCGGACCGCTCGCTGCGGGGGTCGTCGCCGGGCGGGTCGTAGACGGCGGCCGACGAACAATGCAGGAAGGCCTTCGCGTCGCGGCAGTGGGCCATGAGCAGACCGACCGACTCCGCGTTGGCGGCCAGGTCCTTGTCCCAGCTCCCGCTCTTGGCCACCGCCAAGTTGAGGACGTATTCGAAATCCTTTGGCAGGCCGCCGAAGTCGCCGGACGCCAAATTCACCGTCTCGCAACGAATTCCGGCCGCTTCGAGGCCTTCTCGCGCGGCGGGCACGGTGAAGCGGGCGATTCCCCATACTTCGTTGTCGGCCGCAAGCGCCCGGGCGATGGGGGTGGCGATTTGACCGGTCGGACCGGTGATCAGGATTTTCGAGCCGCGCATGGGCGCAATCGTAGCGAGGACCTGAGTGGCCGTCAGTCGATCCGTCAACGTCCACCGGCCCGGGATGCCGGAGGACGCCGCCCGCCTCGGTGCCTCACAGTCCGGGCTGGTCTTCGATGATGCCCAGCCATATCTGGGCGGCGTCGATGGCCACCTTCTCACTGATGAACGCGTGCTGGGTGCCGGTGTAGATGTCACGGAACGCGCGCTCCAGGCGCGTGCCCTCGCGGATCGAGCTGGTCCCGGCGACCAGGTGGGCCCACTCGGCGCAGGCTCGGGCGGTATCGGTCGCGTAGACGGCGGCGACCCGCATGTCGGCGCGCAGGGCCGGTGTCAGCTCCTCCCCCGCCGCCACCGCCGCCTCGGCGGTGGTGAATGCGTCGAGCACCAGCAGACGGGCCGCACGCCACGCCGCGCGGTGATGCGCCAACCCCTTCTGGAAGGTCGGGCGGCTGGCCAGCGACGCCATGTCGCTCATCCGGAATTTCGTCGCGGCCAGTTCCTGCACGTCGTCGAGCATGCTCTTGGCGACACCGAGCGCCCACGACGCGTGCCCGGCAGCGGTGACGGGCATCAGCCCCATCCGGGCGGCCGGCGACGTCCCGCGATATGGCTGACGCGCGAACAGTTCGAACGTGCGGCGTGCGGGGACGAACACCTCGGTGGCGCTGTAGTCGTAGGAACCGGTTCCCTTGAGGCCTTGGACATACCAGCCGTCGTCGAAGCTGATCTCCTGCCGGGGAATGACGGCGACCCGCATCTCGGGGAAACCCTCACTGATCCAGCGTATCTCGCCGTCGTCCATCGGCAGGAATCCGGCCGCGATGTATTGCGAGTGACCGATGCCCGAACCGAAGTTCCACGCTCCGGTGACGCGGTAACCGCCGTCGACGGCGACTCCTTGGCCGTTGGGAAAGAACTGCCCGCCCATGGTGACGCGGTTGTCGTGGGCGGTGAACACCTCGGCGAACCCCTCGTCCGGCAAGTACGCCGCGGCGGCGAAGGACGACGGCAGGTTGGCGATGCCCACCCAGCCGAATGAGCCGTCTTGCCAAGCCATTTCGATCCAGGTCTCGATCATCTCGGTGAACGACGGCTCGACACCGCCCGCCGCGGCCGGGTTGAACGCGGACATCAGCCCGCTGGCCCACATCTCATCGACGATCGGCGGGGTCAATGTGCGCATTTGTTCGGATTCGGCGACCTGGGCAGCCACGAGTTCGCGCATACCGCGCGCCAGCGAAACGACCCGGTCATCCGTGTCGGCGATCGACGTCATCGGCCCACTCCCGTCATTGGGTGCGTCGGTATCCGTAGCGGAAACTGACATCGGTGACCGTATCAACCCGTCGACGCTCGACGGCCGAAAATCGCGTGTCACGCCGAGTCGCTTTACGGTGTGGGTTGTGCGCTGGATTGTCGACGGCATGAACGTGATCGGGAGCCGGCCCGACGGTTGGTGGAAGGATCGCGACGGTGCCATGGTCACTTTGGTAGAGAGGCTGGACCGATGGGCGTCAGATCGAGGCGAGACGGTGACCGTGGTGTTTGAGCGACCGCCGTCGACCGTCCTCACGTCGTCGGTGATCGAAATAGCCCATGCGCCAGGGCCGCCGCGAATTCGGCCGACGACGAGATCGTCCGGCTGGTTCAGGCCGACGCCCACCCGCACGACATTCGCGTGGTGACATCCGACAGAACGCTGACCGAACGCGTGCGAAGTCTGGGTGCTTCGGTGCATCGGTCGGAGAGCTTTCGCGACGTGGTCGATCCGCGGGCCCGATGACCGCCGGCAGCGAAAGCCCCGCCCCCAACCGGGTCTGCACACTCGCGCACATCGACATCCCGATCATTCAGGCGCCGATGACCTACATCGCCGGCGCCCAGCTGGCCGCTGCGGTGTCGAACGCCGGTGCCCTGGGGATCATCGAGACCACCTCGGATCAGGGTCGAGCCGACTTGCGGCGCGTGCGCGACCTGACCGACGGTGCCGTGGGCGCCAACATCGCGCTGCTGTTCAACCGCGATCCCGCGATGCTGGATTTGCTTGTCGCCAACGACATTCGGTTCGTGACCACCTCGGCCGGGGACCCATCACTGTTCACCGATCGGCTGCATGACGCGGGCATCACGGTCTTCCACGTGGTGGGCACCCTGGCCGCGGCGAAGAAAGCCGTCGACGCCGGTGTGGACGGCCTCGTGGTCGAAGGCGTCGAGGGTGGCGGATTCAAGAACCGGTTCGGGGCCTCCACGATGGTGCTGCTGCCCTTGGTGGCAGCCCACGTCGATGTGCCGATCGTGGCCGCCGGAGGGATCTGCGACGCCAGATCCATGGCGGCCGCCTTCGTGCTCGGCGCCGAAGCCGTGCAGATGGGCACGCGGCTACTCGCCTCGGCGGACTCCCCGGTGCACGGCAACCTCAAGCAGGCGGTCGTCGAGGCCGACGAGACCGCCACCGTCCTGCTCCCCCTCGACGGCAAGCGAATGATGCGCGTCATTCGCACGCCCGCCGCGGAGAGGCTGGAAACCGCGGCGTCCGCCGGGGAGGGCGCCGCGGCACTGCAACGCGTACAGCGGCTCTACTTCGAAGGCGACCTGGACGCCAGCGTCGCCAACACCGGTCAGGTGGCCGGCCGTATCCACGACCTGCCCCCCGGCCGCCGACATCATCGAGCAGATGTGGAAAGGCTGCCGCGAGGCGCTGACCGCCTCTGCCGACCGGCTGGGCCGGTTGTAGTCACGTCCCGCCGGGTCAGCCCACCGCGGCCAGCGCCGCGTCGTAATCAGGCTCCTGCGCGATCTCGGGCACCAATTCCGTGTACGCGACCTTGCCGTCGGCGCCGACCACCACCACGGCGCGCGCAAGCAGCCCGGCCATCGGGCCGTCGACGATGCTGACGCCGTAGCTCTGCCCGAAGTTGTCCCGGAACGCCGACCCCGTCTTGACGTTCTCGATACCCTCGGCGCCGCAGAACCGCGCCTGCGCGAACGGCAAGTCATTCGACACGCACAGCACCGACGCGCCACTTGCGGCCGCGCGCTCGTTGAAGGTTCGCACGCTCGTGGCGCACACCGGTGTGTCGATGGACGGAAAGATGTTCAGCACGACGGGCTTACCGCTGAACTGGTCGTTGCCGACCGCCCCCAGGTCCGTGCCGACCAGGTTGAAGGCCGGGGCCGGGGATCCGACGGAAGGAAGCTCGCCGACGGTGTTGATCGGGTTTCCATGCAAGGTTATCTGTGCCATGGCCACAGTCTGCCAAGCCCGGTGCGACCGGCCGGGGTCAGGTCCGCATGTCCTAATTGGTGGGGTGCGTGGCGTAGACGACACGCCCCGGCGTGTCCAACACTGGGGTCATGCCTCGCAAGGTGGTGATCGTCGGGTATCCGGGCGTGCAGGCGCTCGATGTGGTGGGGCCGCACGACGTGTTCACCGCCGCATCGTTGTTGACGGGCGGCGGCTACGACGTCGCCGTGGCCTCGGTCGACGGCCAGCCGGTGGCGACGGCCACCGGACTGGCCTTCGTGGCGACGCCGTTGCCGGATCCGGGCGACCCGATCGACACGGTCGTGCTGCCCGGCGGGGCCGGCATCGACGCGGCGCGGTCCGATGCGGAGCTCGTCGCCTGGGTCAAGGCCGTCGCCGAGCACTCCCGCCGCCTGGTGACGGTGTGCACCGGCGCGTTTCTCGCGGCCCAGGCGGGGCTGCTGGACGGGCAGCGCGTGACCACGCACTGGGCGTTCGCCGAACGCCTGGCGAGTGAGTTTCCCGCCATCGACGTCGACGCCGACCCGATCTTCGTCCGAACCTCGGACACCGTATGGACCGCCGCGGGAGTCACCGCGGGCATCGACCTCGCGCTCGCGCTGATCGAGGAGGACCACGGCACCGAGATCGCGCAGACGGTTGCTCGCTGGCTCGTGCTGTATCTGCGCCGCCCCGGCGGGCAGTCGCAGTTCGCGGCGCCGGTGTGGATGCCACGTGCCAAACGGGACTCGATCCGCGAGGTGCAAGAGACCATCGAGACCGAACCGGGCCGCCCGCACACCGTCGACGATCTGGCCCGCCGGGCCGCAATGAGTCCGCGCCACTTCACCCGGGTGTTCACCGCCGAAATCGGTGAGGCGCCCGGCCAATACGTCGAGCGCATTCGCACCGAAGCCGCGCGCCGCCAGCTGCAGGAGACCGACGACACCGTTGTCGCGATCGCCAACCGATGCGGCTTCGGTACCGCGGAAACGATGCGCCGCAATTTCCTTCGCCGCGTTGGTATTTCGCCCGACCAGTACCGCAAGGCATTCGCTTAGAGGGAAAAGGAAGGACGGCTCCAATGTCTCAGATGACCCAAATCGCAATCGTGGCCTATCCAGGATTCACCGCGCTGGACATGATCGGTCCCTATGAGGTGTTGCGCAACCTACCAGGCGCCGAGGTGCGGTTCGTCTGGCACGAAGCCGGGCCGATCACCGCCGATTCCGGCGTGCTGGTTATCGGCGCCACCCACTCGCTGGCCGAAACACCTTCTCCCGACGTGGTTCTCGTCCCCGGTGGCCCGTCGACCCCGGTTCATGCGCGCGACGACGCGCTGCTCGACTGGCTGCGCCGCGCGCACCACACCGCGAGCTGGACGGCGTCGGTGTGTTCCGGCTCGGTGATTTTGGCGGCCGCGGGCCTGCTCGACGGCCGGCGCGCGACGTCGCACTGGCTGACCATTCCCGCGCTGAAGGCGTTCGGCGCTGTCCCCGTAACCGACGAACGAATCGTGCATCAGGACGACATCGTCACCAGCGCCGGCGTGTCCGCCGGTCTCGACCTCGCGCTGTGGTTGGCCGGACAGATCGGTGGCGAAAGCCGCGCCAAGGCAATCCAGCTCGCACTCGAATACGACCCGCAACCACCGTTCGACTCGGGCCACATGTCCAAGGCGTCGGCGACCACGAAGGCCGCGGCCACCGCGCTGCTATCCAAGGACAGCGTCAAGCCCGCCAATATGAAGGCCGCGACCATGCTGGCCTGGGAGCAGGCGCTGGGCAAGGTCCGGAAGCGGCGGCGCAGGCGGGCGTTGGTTGGGTGACGTGAGTCGCGAAAGCGATAGCGCTTTGCGCGCAAGCACTATCGAGGCCAGACGCTAGGCACCAGACCCTAGGCGTTGGGCTGCAATATCTCGGTCGTGGCGAGCTGTCCGCCGGCCTGCATCCAGGCCGCGACGACGCGGGGTGCGTCACGCTCGGGGTTGTAGATGTCTTCCTCGCTGGAGAACAGGCCCTCACCGGCGTACACCAGCCGCGTCCAGTTCGGGAACCAAAACGGTTCACCGTTGGGATCGGTCGGGTGGTCCAGCAGGTTCTTGATCATGACGACGACGGCGTCGTTATCTTCGTCGTGGGCAATCCAGTCGTTGGGAAAGCGCATGTGCGGAAACGGCGCCATCACCGCGACGATCCAGTCCCGGACCGCCTCGCGCCCGTGGAAGACACCGTAGTGATGTTCGGTGTAGACGACGTCCTCGGTGAACAGATCCGCGAAGGGTCGCCAGTCGCCCGACGCGCTGCATCCTTCGACGACCCTGGTGTAGTTCTCGACGGCATTATCGATTTCTGCCCTGGTGAAATTGCCCATAGCGGACACACTAGAACGTGTTTCGGTTTCTGGTCGGTCGTTGCGAATAGGGTTGTCGAATGAACGTGTTGGACATGTTCGCATTGCGCGGCAAGCGGGCATTGGTGACCGGGGCGTCCAGCGGTATCGGCAAGAAAGTGGCGCAGGCGTACGTGCAAGCCGGCGCCCGGGTGGCCATTGCCGCTCGGAATTTCGAAGCCTTGCGCCACATCGCCGGCGAGCTCGCCGCAGACAGCGGTGATTTTCACGGCGAGGTCGTGCCGATCCGTTGCGACGTGACGCAACCGGACCAGGTGGACAGCATGGTGGACCGAGTGGTCGCGGAGCTGGGCGGCATCGACGTCGCGGTCTGCAACGCCGGCATCATCGCGGTCACCCCGATGCTGGAGATGTCGCCGGAAGAGTTCCAGCGCATCCAGGACACCAACGTGACCGGCGTCTTTCTCACCGCTCAGGCGGCCGCCCGGGCGATGGTCCGGCAGGGACACGGGGGTGCCATCATCACCACGGCCTCGATGTCGGGCCACATCATCAATGTCCCGCAGCAGGTTGGCCACTACTGCGCCTCCAAGGCGGCCGTCATCCACCTGACCAAGGCGATGGCCGTCGAATTCGCGCCGCACCGGATTCGGGTCAACAGCGTCAGCCCCGGCTACATCCTCACCGAACTGGTCGAGCCCCTCGAGGAGTATCACCGCCAGTGGGAGCCCAAGATTCCGCTCGGCCGCATCGGCCGGCCGGAGGAACTCACCGGCCTCTACCTGTATCTGGCCAGCGAGGCGTCCAGCTATATGACCGGTTCGGACATCGTCATCGACGGCGGATACAGCTGCCCATGACGCGCACTCACCGCTCGATCTCGCCGGAGATCCCGCGCTCGATGTTCGCCTGGGTGCTCGAGGGCAGCACCAAGAGGCCGTCGAGTTCGTTGCGGGCCACCTCGTAGGCACGCTGGCGTTCGTGCGCGGCCGCCGCGGGATCGGCCGCCACCCGCAACAGGCTCTGCGCGCGCACAATCCGTTGCTGATCCGCCCGGGAAAAGTCGTTGCGGCGTCGGCGTATCGCTTCGGCCTCCGCGGCATTGAACGCGGTCGCGTAATCCTCGACGGCGGCCATGTATTGGGCGGCGGCTTCCCGGTCGTCGAGGAGATCCTCGGCCTTGACGGGGCGCAGGAACTCGGCGCGGAGCTTGGCTTTGTGGAACGCGATCGTCAGCGAATCGCGCATGTCGGTCATCAGCGGAAAGTCCAGCAGCTTGGCGACGTCGAGTTCGTACTCGAGCCATCGCTCATCGGTGCGGTTGTGCTCGTCGAGAACGCGCCGGATCGCGCGCCACCGGGCCGCGTGGTTCTCAGCGGCGGCGGGGGCGGCCGTGTCGGGCATGGGTGTCCGGTCGAATTCCCGCGGCCGCTCATCGGCGCGCCGCCGATAGGCGCCGAAACCGCGTACCGCGGCAACGATCGCGCCCGTCAGCGGCAGGATGACGATCAGCAGCTCCGCCAACCGGAATATCAAGCCCACATGGCCAGGATGCCACCTCCACGGCGGGCGCCGACGAGCGTGGGCGCTATGGACGAGTTCCGGCCAATTCCCATACTTAGGGCCCACACTCGGCGCCCAAGAGCCGGTCAACTCTGCGGGCGCACCCCGAGCACATCGCGAAACAGCGCCTGTCGCAACGCGAGTTCGCGGGGGTCACTCCACAGGTGAAACCCGAGCCGGTTCATGACGTAGGTGAAGCCGATGCCGGTATCGGGGTCCGCGCATCCGAAGGACCCGCCGAAGCCGGGGGTGCCGAAGGCCTGGTCCGACGATCCGAAGGTGAAGTGCGGCACCGGCTTACAAGAGCCGAGCGAATACGCCACGTCGATATGCATCACCTTGTCGCGAACGCCTTGACTCGGCGAGGTCGCCGGTGCCGCCAGGGCCTCGAGCGTGCCGGCGCTCAGACCCAGCTCGGCACCTCCAGCGGCGGCGCTGCCGTACATGCGCGCCACCGACCTGGCGGTTCCGATGCCGTTGGCCGACGGGATCTCGACCGCCCGGACGTCGTCGCGGTTGTAGTCGCCGTTGAACGGGTTGACCCCGCGTGGGACCGCGATGGTGCGTGCCGTCAGGCCTACCGGGTTGAGCGAGGCGCCGACGAACCCCGGGGGCATCACGCCCAGGTGCAGCAGCGTTTCCGCGCGCACCCAATTGTGCACGTGCGCGACTCGCGTGCGATCGACCGAATCGGGCAGGCCGATATGGAGGTCGAGTCCTGACGGCGCGACGATCTCGTCGGCCAGAAATTGCCCCAGGGTGCGGGCGGCCGGGTCGGTGCGGCGGATCAACTCGGACTCATACCAGCCGAGCGTGATCGCGTGGTACCCGTGTCGGGTGCCCGGTCGCCACGCCGGCTCCTGGGCGGCCAGGATGGGCGACAGCCGCTCCGGGTCGGCCACGTCGGCCAGTGTCGGCTTCGGTGTGAGCGCACACAGTCCGGCCTGATGCCCCAGCAGTTGGCGGACCGTGACATCCGCCTTTCCCGATTGAGCGAATTCCGGCCAGTACTCGGCGACCTTGGCGTCATAGGAGATGAGTCCGCGGGACACCGCCACCGCCACGACCAGGGCGGCGACGCCTTTGGTCGTGGAGAACATGTTCACCATGGTGTCGGGCTGCCACGGATCCTTGGTCAATCCATTCCGGTATCCGCCCCACAGGTCGACCACCTTGACGCCGTCGCGGTAGACGGCGACGGCAGCGCCGACTTCCGCGCCGTCGCCAAGGGTCGCGCGGAAAGCGTCGGCCACCTTGCCGTAACCGGCATCCACGTCGCCATCGATCAAATCCGGCGACACCCTCATCTTGAGAACCATCCCGCGCCTCCGAATGGAGACTAGCCAGCCGCGTCCGCACGCAGGGTCGTTTGGACGTTCCGTTCGGCCCGGTCAGCGGGCGCCCAGGTCGCCATCGAGGTATTCGGCGCGGCATGCCCGACGGGCGAGCTTGCCGCTGGTGGTCCGCGGGATGGCACCGGCGGGCAGGAGACGCGCGTCCGAGACGGTCAGACCGTGTCGCCGCGACACCGCTTCGTAGATCGCCTCGATCGCCGGCTGCGGATCCTCGCGGCTGGTGCCCGCGGCACGTTCGGCGACGACGATGAGCTCATCGGCGCCCGGGTTCCCCTCGGCCGGCACGGAAAACGCCGTCACGTATCCGCGCCGAACCATCGGCGACGCTTCCGCAACGGTGGCCTCGATGTCCTGCGGATAGTGGTTGCGGCCGTCGATCGTCACAAGGTCCGCCATCCGGCCCGTCACATACAGCTCACCGTCGAGGTACACGCCCAGGTCGCCGCTGCGCAGCCACGAGCGTTGGAGGTCGGCGCCCCGCGCGTGGCTGCCGTCGGAGAGTCGGGATTGCAGCCTGGCGCCGAACGCCAGCCGGGTCGCCTCGGGCAGTCCCCAGTATCCGCGGCCAATGTTGTTGCCCTGCACCCAGATTTCGCCCACCTGGCCGTCCGGTAATTCGGCTGCGCTGCCGGGGTTGACGATGACCGCCCATGCGCTGCGTGCCACCTGGCCGCATGACACCTGAGCGACGGCGTTGGGAGCGTCCGCGGGAACCCGTACTGCGCGACCGGCACCCAGCTGTTCCCGGTCGAAGTACACCGCCGCCGCTTCGGCCTCAGGGGCGATGGTCGCGATGAGCAACGTTCCTTCGGCGATGCCGTAGGACGGTTTGAATGCGGTGCGGGGCAGCCCGTACGGCGCGAACGCCTTGTTGAAGGTCCTGATCGCATCGATGCTGACCGGTTCGGAGCCGATGATCATCACCACGTTGCGCAGATCGATGTCCTCGCCGCCGGTGGGCAGGCCGCGCTGCGCGGCCCACTCGTACGCGAAATTCGGCGCCGCGGTGACGACGTTGCCCCGCCGCGAGCCGTCGGACAGGGCCTGTATCCACCGCAGCGGCCGACGCACGAACGCGGCGGGAGACATGAGTGTGGAGTGGCCACCGTAGATCGCCGGAAAGCCGATCATCGACAAACCCATGTCGTGGTAGAGCGGTAACCAGCTGACGCCGTGGGTGTTTCGGTCCAGCAGGTCGATCGACAGAATCATCTGCACCAGGTTGGTGCCGACCGCGCGGTGGGTGATCTCGACGCCGACGGGCGGGCGGGTGGAGCCCGACGTGTACTGCAGGTGTGACACATCGTCCATGCCGAGCTCGGTCGGCGCGAATGACTCCCCCGCCGAGTCGGGAATCTGGTCGACGGCGATCACCTGCGGCCGGCCCAGGTGCGGGTGGCCGGCTAAGAAATTCTCGACCGCATCGTGTGCGGCGGTGGTCGTGACTAGGACCGTGGGCTCCGAATCGCGCAACGCGGTATCCAGGCGTTCGGCATGCCCGGGCAATTCCGGGGCGAACAGCGGGACCGCGATGTTTCCAGCCTTGACCGCCGCATAGAACCCGGCGACGTAGTCGATGCCCTGCGGCGCGAGGACCGCAACGCGCTCACCGCGATTGGCGATTTGTTGGATCCGCGCGCCGATGGCTTCCAGCCGGACGCCGAGCTGGGTCCAGGTCACCTCTTCGGCATTGCCCTCCCCCGGGCCGCTGTAGTCGAGGTAGCGATAGGCCACGGTGTCGCCGACATTTGCGATGTTGCGGTCGATGAGCGATATCAGGTTGACCCCGGGCGGCAGCGCGACACCGCCCTCGGCGTCCAGGCAATCCTCGATTCGGAGCAGGCCGGGGACGCCGGCGGCGTCGTGCCGGGAACCGTGATCCATGGGTGCAAGTCTAAGCAAGCCGATCCAGCGCTCCCGGTGCCGGTGAATTGGGCAAACGGCAAGAGCTGCGGTCGCATTCGCCGATTGCGGTCGACGCTCGTCGTCGGCCGGCGAGGGCGATGCGCGCGGGCCGCCGGGCGCGTGCCCGCAGCGCCCATCAACCCGATCCGGCGGCCGCCTGGCGTGGGCGGTAGCCTACCGGCGAGCGGCGTCCAGGGCCGTTGCGTTTGCTACCACCAGGAGTTGTCATGCCGGGCCGGAAGTTCTCCTTCGAAATCACCCGTACCAGCAGCGCGCCCGCCGCGACGCTGTTTCGGCTCGTCGCTGACGGTGCCAACTGGTCGCAGTGGGCCAAGCCGATCGTTTTGCGCTCGAGTTGGGCGCGCCAGGGTGATCCGGCACCGGGCGGGATTGGGTCCATCCGCAAGGTGGGCATGTGGCCGGTCTTCGTGCAGGAGGAGACCGTCGAGTACGAGCCGGACCGTCGCCACGCGTACAAACTGGTGGGACCGCCGAGCCCGGCCAAGGACTACACCGGTGAAGTGGTCTTCACGCCGAATGCGGCGGGCGGCACCGACATCCGCTGGACCGGTTCATTCACCGAAGGTGTCCGCGGAACGGGCCCGGCGATGCGTGCCGCCATGGGCGGGGCGGTCCGATTCTTCGCGGGTCGGCTGGTGAAGGCGGCCGAACGTGAGTCGACCGGCGGGCGATAACAGCGGATCGCGGACGACGGCCGCGCGAAGCGCTTGCGCCGCACGCTCTACGGGTTGTTGAACTGGTTCTCGTACGTTTGTTGCTGCTGCATGTCCTGATTGAACTGCTGCTGGGCCTGCTCGTTTTGCTGTTCGGCTTGCTGCATGGACTGCTGCAGCTGCTGTTGATTCAACTGCTGCTGCAGCTGGGCTTGATCGTCGCCCTCATCGGCGGCGAAGCCGCCCGCACGGGAGAAACCCGGGGGCGCTGCGGTGGTCGCGGGTTGCGTCGCGTCGTACCCGGCGAGCACGGCCAGGGTTGCGGCGCCCGCACAGATGAGGAGCGGCAATCGCCAGCGGCGTCCGCGGGCGATCTTCGGGTGAGGGGTGTTGGTGGTCATCGTCCAGGTATGCGCCGCGCGCCTAGCTCTCCACTGAGACACGGCTGTCATCTTCATATGAAGGCCGTCGTGAGCGTTGGCGGCGATGCTGTCCGATTCCGGCGAAATACGCGGTCTGCGAAGCACATTCACGCGGTGGCTCGGCATCTGAGCCGTTACTTGGAGCCGACCTCGTCCTGATATTTCTTGGCCATGTGCGCGACGGCATCCAACTGCGACTGCGCGAGGCTCTCCCGGGCTTGGCCGGCGCGCGCGGCGGCATCCAGCGTCGGCTGCGCCTGGCCCTGGAAGTGCGGCATCACCTCGGCGGCGAACAATTCGGCGGATCGCTTCGTCGCGGCCGGGTTAGCCCACTCGTGTCCCATCTGCAGCATGCAACCGAATCCGCCGGACTGGTCCCACAGCCGCTGTACCTGTTCCCGCGCCCGCTCAGGCGTGCCGATCACACCTGCCCCGTTGTCGTTGATCACGTCGATCATCTCGTCGAGCTGTTCTCCCGGCATTGTCATCTGCGGGAACGCGGCCACCTTCTGGAAGTACCGGAACCATGGCTCGATGCCAAATTTGACCTCTTCGCGGGCTTGTTCTTCGGTCTCGGCGAGATGGAACAAACCGACCAGGCTCCAGTTCCTGCGGTCGACCTGCGTGCCGAAGGTCGCCGCGCGCTCCTCGACGATGTCCCAGTGGTAGGAGAGCGCGTTGAAGCCCTCGACGGTCAGGGTCGCCCCGATGGACAGCAGGCCGATGCCATGTTTGCCGGCCAGCCGCGCGCCCGTCGGCGACGCGACCGCGGCGACGGACAGCGGGATCCCGCCGTCGGAGTAGGGGGCAAGCTGCAACCTGGCGTCGAACAGCTGGTGGGTGGCTGTTTTGGCGCTCACCGTCTCGCCTGCCAGCAGCCGGACGACGACATCGAGATTCGTTTCCAGCAGCTCACGCGTATCTGTGGGGGTGAGCCCGATCATGGACGAGTCGCTGGGCAGCGAGCCCGGCCCGACACCGCCGATGATGCGGCCGTGGGTGAGATGGTCCAGCAGCATCAGCCGGTCGGCGACCCACAGTGGGTTGTGATACGACAGCGAAATGACCCCGGTGCCGAACCGGATTCGCTTTGCGCGTTCGGCGGCGGCGGCGATGAAGATTTCCGGGGAGCTGATGATCTCGCTACCGGCCGAGTGGTGTTCGCCCATCCAGACTTCGTCAAAGCCGAGGGCGTCGAGATGCTCGATGAACTCGAGATCGCGCTGCAGGGCCAGCGTCGGATTGGTGCCCGCGCGGTGGAATGGGGCGATGAAATATCCAAACCTGAGCTTGGCCATGGGATCCCCTTGCAGTCGAGTCTCCCGAACCATAGCTCAAAGCGTGCTGCGAGAAGCCAGAAGAATAAACCCAGCAGTTATCAGCCGGCGGGGCCAGGTAACCATGGCCCCACCGGCTAGGGAAACAAGTCTGGGGCTTCGAACTAGAAACAGGCGCAACGACAGTGGCTGATCACGGGTAGCCGCCGCAGACGTTGCCGACGCAACCGCCGCCACCGCCCGGTCCGCCGCTGCCACCGCCAACGCCGGGAATGCTGCCACCGCCGCCGCCGGGACCGCCGCCGCCGGTCGGGCCACCGGGCACGCTGCCGCCCCCGCCGCCGGGACCGCCGCCGCCGGTCGGGCCGCCGGGCACGCCGCCACCGCCGCCGCTCGGGCCGCCGGGGGCACCGCCGCCTTCACCGGGTGTCGTGGACGGCACGACGCTCGACGATGGCGTGGTCGTCGGGGTGGTCGTGCTGCTCGGGCCTTCTTTGTGACCGCCGCCGCATCCGACCGCCAGTACCAGCATGGCCGCGCCGCCGAACAGGGCAACCGTCGTCCTCGGTCCAGATCCCATCAGTTCCCCAATCTTCGCGTGCGCCACATCGCGCCGCCCACCTTTTCTTACCCCGGGGGACCGACGCGCAAACTACTTCCGGCCCGAGATTGCGGTGCACGAAGGTGGCCCATCAGACGGGCGCGACGGCTATGGGCGGGAAACTGGCGACCGAACAATTGCACTGGCGAAGCGCTTATCGGCACAAATTTGATCTGACCAACAAGGGTCTTTGAAAGCCGATGGCCCATCTCGGGCCTATGGACCATCGGCGAACAGAATCGTATCTGTATTCGCGGGTCGTCGTACGCGGAATTTCTACACTCGTTAATTAGAAAATTCCTTAATTCACTAATTAGACGTCAGGCACCGCGACCTCACCGGCCGCGCACGGCTGTGACCAGGGCCGCAGCCGAACCGCGGCTACCCCTCCTTGGTGATCAGCTTGCGCAACGCCACCCGGTCGGGCTTCAGCAGTTCGGCGATGCGGGGCTGGTTCACCTCGGCGACGATGATCTCGCCCACCTCCTGGTAGACCTCGCTGAAGATGCCGTGGGATTTCATCTTCGAGGTCTGATAGAGGTTGTCCTCGGTGGGCGTCACGTAGATCACCCCGTCGGCCTTGAATCGGTGCACCAGCCAGAGGTGGATCAGCGTCATCAGCCGCTTCTGCCGGAGCTTTTCGGCGAACGTGTTCTGGTCGCGCACCTGAAGGATGCTGCGGCCGTGCCGGTCCTTGATCGGATCGACGACCACATTGGCCAGCTGCTCGTCGCCGTTGCCGTAGATGCCGAGTTCGAGCACATCCGAGCCGGCGCGACGGGGCCGCAGTTGCACCCGCAGTTTCTCCCCGAGGTCGTAATTTTCGCTCCACATCGTCAGCCACTCCTCCAGCAGCTTCTTCGGCACCTCGGTCTGCACCAGGTGCTGGTGCTGGGTCGAGCCCTCACCCATTGACTTGGTGGTTGCGGTGCGGCCCGAGGAGGCGGTCAGCGCCGCGTCGCTGCGCGGCCCACCGACCAGGGTTTGCGGTGTGCGGTAAGGAGATTCGACCAGGCGCATCTTGCGCTGCAGGCGGGCCAGCGCCAGCATGCCATCCTGTTGCAGCGAGGTGGCGAACTCCTCGGCGGCCACGCCGTCGATTTGGTGTCCGCCATAGGTGATGAAGTTGAAGACAAAGCCCATCTTGCCGAGTTCCTCGGGGAACTGCTTCATCTGCTCGTCGGTCATGCCGGTGGTGTCCCAGTTGAACGACGGGGACAGGTTGTAGGCCAGCATCTGGTCGGGGAACTGGGCGTGGATCGCGTCGGCGAACTGCCGGGCATCGTCCAGGTCGGCGGTCTTGGTCTCCATCCATAGGATGTCGGCGAACGGCGCGGCCGCCAGTGATTTAGCGATGGCGTACGGGATGCCTCCACGGATCTGGTAGTAGCCCTCGGGCGTCTTCGATAGTTCGCAGTCCCAACCAGGGTCGACGCCCAACTCCTTCGCCTTGGCCTTGGCGGAGTAGAGCGATGCACCGGCCGCGAAAACCCGCCATTCGTCGGCGCTCATATCGGCCGGTTCGCCTTCGCTGGCGGCGAACGCGAGCACGTCGGCGACGGCCGCGCCGTAGGTCATCAGGCCGGCGTCGTCCTCCCAGGCCGCCACGAATCGCGACTCGACTTGGTCGAACAGGTCGTCGATCGATTGTTGACCGTTCTCGCGCCAGGCGTTCACCGCGTCGGAGATCACGCCCTGGATCCCTTGGCGCTCAAGCCATGCGGCGGCCTCGGCGTACTCGCCTTCGGGCAGCGCGTAGAGAAGGTGACCGTTGAGGTCCTTGACGCCGAGCTCGTAGAAGCGACGCACCAACGCCAGGAAGCAGGACTTGTACGAAGGAATCTTGAGGTTGGTGGCACCGAGCAGGAACGGCTGGTCGCGCTCGTCGGCGCGGCTGTCCAACAGGTTGGCGGCCTCGGCGTCGGTGCGGGCGACGATGATGCCCGGCACCTGCATGATGTCGAGCTGGAAGCGCGCGGCGTTGAGGCGCTTGATTTGTTCGTCGGACGGCACCAACACCTTGCCGCCCTGATGGCCGCACTTCTTGGTGCCGGGGCGCTGGTCCTCGATGTGGTAGCCGGGCACGCCGACCTCGACGAACCGCCGGATCAGGTTGCGCACGTGCGGGTCACCGCCGTGGCCGGTGTCCGCGTCGGCGATGATGAACGGCCGATAGTCGTACGCCGTAGCCGTGGCGCGCTGCTGTTCGCTCATCTGCAGGCGCTGGTACTGCTGGTTGCGGTCGGCGGTGAGCAGGGCGCGCACCAGCACCGCGGCGTCGTCGGGCACCTGACTCAGCGGGTAGCTGGCAAGGTCGGGACCGGGATCTTCGGTGGTGGACCCCTTAGCCGACGTTGCCCAACCGCCCAGGTAGATCCCCTCGATGCCCATGCGCTTCATCGCGACCGCCTGGCCGGGCGAGTACGGGCCGAACGTCGTGATGCTCTTCTTCTCGGCGAACAGCTCGCGCAATCGTTCGTAGAACGCCGCCGCCGCGTTTCGTGCCACCGTGTAGTCCGTGGGGATGGTGCCGCGCTGCTCTGCCACCTGGCGGGCGGTGTACAGGCGGGTAATGCGAGCAAAGCGCGGATCGTCGAAGTATCGCTGCGTGGCAGCGACCTCGTCGTCAAACGATGGCCGGACTTGTGTGTCCTTGTCGATGATCGCCATGTCTTACGCCCCTCTCCGGCACGACTCCACTGAACGCGAGTCTATCCCCGCGAAGGGCAGTTCACTCAGGAGTCGAGAGACTGAGCCAAAGTGATTGCAAAAACCTTGGGGCGCACTATATTTCGATGTGTCAGTGATTGCGGGGCGCCGCTTGCCCGCTCAGCCAGTCGCGCTGACGACGGACGAATACCGCGTCGACGACCTTGCCATGGCCCGGGACGTAGGCCGCGTCGGGTCCGCCGACCGCCAGCAGCCGGTCGAGGGTCGCCGGCCAGGCCGCGACGTCGGAGTCGGCGTCGATCGCAGGGTCGCCGGACTCCTCGACCAGGTCACCGGTGAACACCACCACCCGCTCGCCGTCATTGGTCGCCGGCGCGACCACCACCAGGTCCGAGGTGGTGTGGCCGCGGCCGAGGTAAGTGATCGTCACCGTCCGGTCCCCCAGGTCGACCGCGGCGTCATAGACCCCGTGGTGCGGCGGCCGCAAGGCGGCGATCGCCGCGTCCACCTCGGTGACGTCGGCGCCATTACGCAGCGCGTCCGCCCGGATCTGATCGGTCGCCGCGGTGAGGTACCCGACCACCTCGGGCGCGCAATAGATCTGCGCCGCGCCGAATACCGATGAGCCCAGGACATGGTCGAAGTGCTTGTGTGTCAAGACGATATGGCTCACCGGATGCCCGGCAAGCAGCCGGGCATCGGCGTCGATCGCGGCCGCTTCAGCGAGCGTGGTACCGGTGTCGACGAGCAACGCTGCGGTGCGACCGCGCACCAGACCGATGGTGACATCGCAGAACGGGAGCCGGCAGCGATGCACGCTGCTGGTCAGCCGTTCCCAGGCGAGATGCACACCCAGGAAGGTAGCCCCGGCTTGCTTCTAGGGGCCGACGCGGGCGGTTTCGAGCGTCACCGCAGCGGCTATCTCCCCGACATGGCTATCACCGATTCCCGCGAGGTCGTCATCGAAGCGACGCCCGACGAAATCCTGGAGGTGCTGTTCGACCTCGAGTCCTTGACCGAATGGTCGTCGGCGCACAAAAAGGTCGAAGTGCTCGAGCGGGACGACCAGAACCACCCGACCAGGTCCAGGCAGGTGGTCAAACTCGTCGGCGTCAGCGACGAACAGGAGCTCGCGTACACCGTCCACGACGACGGAGTCGGCTGGACCCTGGTCAGCTCCAAACAGCAACGCGCTCAGGAGGGGCGGTACACGTTGACGCCCGACGGGGACGCCACCCGGGTCCGCTTCGACCTCACCGTCGACCTCCTGATGCCCGTTCCCGGATTCCTGGTCAAGAAGGGCGCGAAAAGCCTGATGGACACGGCCACCGACGGATTGCGCAAGCGGGTGCTGGAAGTCGAGAAGCGCGGTAAGTGATCGCATTGGCCGCGGGGAAACGCAAGCTTCCGCAGCGCGCGTGCCGGGGTCAGACTGTCTTCATGGACTCGACGCTGGTGTTTCGCCGAATCGCGGCGCTCATGGGCGGGGCGGCGCTGCTGGGGTCGTTGGCCGGCTGCGGCGGAAACGGTGATAGCCCCATGACATCGTCTTCGGCACCGAAGGTCACGACCCTCGGACGGACGGCGCCCAACGCGCCCGCCGGCGGCCCGTTGACGATCAGCAGCCCGGCATTCGCCGACGGCGCGCCGATTCCGGTGCAGTACACCTGCAAAGGCGCCGACATCGCACCGCCGTTGGCTTGGTCGGCCCCGTTGGGCGCGGCCCTCATCGTCGACGACCCCGACGCCCCGGCCGGGTTGTACGTCCACTGGCTGGTGATCGGGATCGCGCCCGGATCCGGCAGCACGGCCGAGGGTCAGACTCCGGCCAGCGCAACGACTCTGCCGAACACGGCCGGCCGGCCCGCGTACCAGGGCCCCTGTCCCCCGGCGGGAACCGGCATACATCATTACCGGTTCACTCTCTATCAGCTTCCCAATGATTACCAGCTGCCCGGCGGCCTGGCCGGAGTGCAGGCCGAGCAGACGATTGCCGGCGCCGCGACGGCACAGGCGCAGCTGGTCGGCGCGTTCGGCGGCTGATCTGTCCGGGTTAGGACGCGTCGGCGAGCACCTGATAGCCGGCGTTGTATCCGGGGGTGAAGGTGATACCCGGTCCGCCATGGCAGCCGGCGCCACCGAGGTAGAGGCCGTCGATCGGGATAGGTGAATCGAGGAAGCCTCTGGGGCCGGGCCGGTTGGGGCCCATCAGGTCTGGGTGCAGGAGCCCGTGGCAGAAGTCGCCGTCGGGCGCACCGAACATGGTGTTCATGTGGTAGGGCGCGAACGTGATGTGGCGCATCACGATGTCCTTGAAGTTCGGCGCGAACCTGGTGATCTTGTCGATAACCCGTTGCGCCATATCGTTTTTGAGGTGCCCATGCTGCTCGCGGTCGACTTCGACCGGAAAGGCGTAGGCGAACGCGCTCGCGGCGTGCTTGCCGGGCGGCGCCATGCCCGGGTCGTGCACCGACGGGATCTGCATGCCCATCGACGGGTTGTCCGGAACGATGCCTCGCCGGCAATTTTCCCAGTGCAGTTGCTGCTCCTCGGGCGACCCGAAGATGCCGACCGACTGTTGCATGCCCTCTTCGTTGAGGAACTCATACGGCGGGGCGAATTCGGGCAGCCCGTCCAGGGCGAAGTGGATCTGCACGAAGGAGGCGCGGTGGTCGCGGCCAGACACGCGCGAGACCAGCTCCGCGGGAACGTGTTCGGGCGCGATGAGCTCGGTGAGGGTGACGTCGGGTGACAGGTTGGACACCACGATCGGCGCCGAGATCGTCGACCCGTCGCGCAGTCGCACGCCGGTCACCTTCTGCTGGTCGACGAGGATCTGCTCGGCCTTGGTGCGGAAACGGATCTCGCCGCCGTGCGAGATGAAGAGCTCGCGCAGGTGTTCGGTCAGTGCGCCGATACCGCCCTTCAGCTTGGTCATCATCGCGCTGCCGCCGTCGGGCACCGCAAGCGCGAACGCCAAACATGTTGCGCTACCCGGCGTATACGGGCCGCGATAGGTGGAGTTGACGGCCAGGAATGCCAGCATCCCGCGCATGACCGCGTGCTTTTGGGCGTCGGGCAGATAGCGGTCGATCACGTCCATCGCCGAACCGAACAGCATGTCGTGGATGGCCCGGCGTTCGGCGTCGTTGATCGCACAGGCATACATCTCGTCAAGCGTCTTGGGCGGCTGGCGTACGTCGAAGCGGCCCAGCGCCTTCGCCGGCCCCTGGCTCCAACCGATCAATTCGGCCATGCCGGTGACGGCCTCGACGCCGTGTTTCTCGCCCAGGTGCGTCATCAGTTGCATCGGGTCGCGATAGAAGATCATGGGTTCTTCACCGTGTTCGCCGATGTTGGTCGACATCACCTCGGGCTCCACCGCCGGCAGTGTGTCGAGCCCGAGGTCCTTGGTGAGCTGGCTTGCGATGGGGAACTGCACCGAACCGGCGATCTCATATCGGAAGCCGTCGATCAATTCGACGGTCGCCGCCATGCCACCGGCATAGGTGTTCGCTTCCAGGCACAGCGTGCGCAGGCCCGCGCGCTGCAGGATCGCCGCGGCGGTCAGCCCGTTGTGCCCGGCCCCCACCACGATTGCGTCGTAATCCGTTGTGCTCATGGCCCTCGCCTCCGTCGGGTTACCGTGTTGCAGAATATGTCAGTACTGACATAATTGGAAGATGTCAGTTATGACGACTTCGGCCGGGATACGATCTCCCCTGAGATGACCGCCCCGGGCAACCGTCACGAACAGCGACGACGATCGACGCATGAGGCACTTCGGCGCGCCGCTTTGAAGAGCTTCGCCCACAAGGGTTTTGCGAACGTCACCGTCACCGAGCTGGCGCGCGAGGCCGGAGTCACCGAGCGCACCTTCTTCCGGCACTTCCCCACCAAGGAAGCCGTCCTTTTCCAGGACTACGAGACGCAGCTGGAATGGTTGGCCGAGGCGCTCGCGCAACGCCCACCGTCCGAGTCGCTGTTCGATGCGGTGCTGGCCAGCGTTGCCGCCTTCCCGCACGACCTCGAAGTGGTCCGCCAGGCCGCGACCGCGCGCGCGGAACTGATCAGCGCCGACCGGATCGCCGGCCACCTCCGGGTGGTGCAGTCCTCGTTCGCGCGCGTGCTCACCGATTTCGTCAGAACGCGCAACCCGGACGTGGCGGACATCGACCTGCTCGCCGAGGTCGCGGGTTCTGCGCTCGCCGCGGCCCTCGTTGCGGCAGTGGAGAATTGGGGCCGCAGGGGTTGCACAGGCGACCTCGGTGAAGACGTGGCCACAAGTCTGGGCCTGGTGCGCTCCGGACTGGCGCTGCTTGCCTGAGCGGCCCCCACAGCTTCGCCGCGGTTGTTACGGCCGCCCGCTCGAATCGCGCGACGGTGTGCTGAAGTGAGTAACACCATGGCATTGCATACGCGCGTGACGGAGTTCTTCGGTATCGAGCACCCGATCCTGCTCGCGCCGATGGCGCTGGTCTCTGGGGGCCGGCTCGCGGCGGCGGTGACATCGGCGGGTGGGCTGGGCCTCATCGGCGGGGGCTACGGCGACGCCCGGTGGCTGGAGCGCGAATTCGACCACGCTGGTGCTGCGAGGGTCGGATGCGGATTCATCACCTGGAGCCTGGCCCGCGACCCAGGCGTGCTCGATATCGCGCTGGCCCGGCAACCGGCGACGGTCATGTTGTCGTTCGGCGACGTGCGGCCGTTCGCCGATCGCATCCACGGCGCCGGCGTTGCCCTCACCGCCCAGGTGCAGAACCTCGACCAGACACGCCGGGCGGTGGACGCCGGGGCGAAGGTCATCGTGGCGCAGGGCAGCGAAGCGGGCGGCCATGGAATGAGCGGGCGATCGACCTTCACGTTGGTGCCCGAAGTCGTCGACCTCGTGGCCGAACGCTCGCCCGACACGTTGGTGGTGGCCGCCGGTGGCGTCGGCGATGGCCGCAGGTTGGCGGCCGCGCTGGCGCTGGGCGCCGACGGCGCGGTCGTTGGAACGAGGTTTTGGGCGTCGCCGGAGGCG
>Ga0134128_10002157_pt1 | contig 24564 bp, 14 predicted proteins | sample KB31754_FD_96462 | JGI IMG/M metagenome (GOLD analysis project Ga0134128, IMG submission 96462) | Terrestrial soil microbial communities with excess Nitrogen fertilizer from Kellogg Biological Station, Michigan, USA - KB3-175-4 | ecosystem: Environmental > Terrestrial > Soil > Unclassified ...
CGACAGGTATCTTCCCAGATGTATACATCCGCCCATTCCGGCAATCGGTCTTCAAAAGGGATGAAAAGCGGTTCGGGATGGAGGCGGCTGTTTACATACAGTCCTGTGGGGGCCAGCGCAATCCGGATCAGCGCCATCGAGGGCACCGTCCGTTGAGTAATAAACCCATTGTCGGCATTGATGAGCATCCAGCGGCGATCGAACCGCAAACCGCGATCGGTCACCTCCGCCGTCGGAACGGCAATACCGCCTAATGATTTGATGGGATAAATGAACAACCCGCTGACCCGTAACATAGCACGAAGCTACTATTTATCGCGCAGTCGTGGCATCGATGGCGGAAGAAGCGCCGTCGAACACGCGGCCGGCGCCCACATAATGCTCATCGTAATAGCCTTCACTCAAGTCGCTGATCATCACTCCGGAAACCGAGGCATGGATGAACTTATTGTTCCGGAGATAAACGCCTACATGGGTAACGCCCCTATGCTTCTTGCCGGACAATGTATGGAAGAACACGAGGTCTCCCTCCTGCAGATCACGACGCGAAATATGCTGACACGCCTGGTATTGTTCCTTGGACGTCCGCGGAAGCGAAGCGACGCCATACACCGAAGACATCAGCAGGAACGCAAACGCACTACAGTCGATCCCTTCCCGGGTAGTGCCGCCATAACGATACGGTGTACCATACCAATACTCCATGAAACTCAGCAATTTGGGATTGGTGAGATCCTCCACGGAACAATTTTCCAGGATCGCATATTTAAACTGTAAGGCGGGAAAATTCTCGATCGTGCTCGAACCGGCGGCGGCCTTGGCACCGGAAGCATCCTTATCCATCGTTGTGATGGAACTATGCGTGCCGTCTTCCCGGCTATCCGGCTTTATCGAAATATTGCTGATAAACTGCACATTACCATCGGACCGGGTAGACGAAGTAGCGGTGGTAGACGAGGCCACACCCGGCTTCGCAGTAGCAGGTCTGAACGTACTGCAGCTCGAAAGCACACAAACGATCACAATGCCTATCGGGAGGTAAGTTCTCAACATATTTCGCACTTGAGTCATATTGGCACGGGTTAAGGGATTGGTAAAAGTACAAATATTTTGCCAAAAAGTCAGCCTGATTGGCAGTTCGCCTGAAAACGTTCAAACTCGCGGCTTATTGCCACGGCCCGGCCAGCGGTTGCCCTTTCCTAAATAATTTGGTATATTTGCGTTGCGGAAACAAATATTTCACCTATGCAATTTGCCGACCTCGATTTTTCAAAGGAATACTCGTATGCGGACTATCTCAAATGGACCTTTGATGAGCGCCTGGAGATCATCAAGGGCAGGCTTTTCAAAATGAGCCTCGCGCCGAGCCGTATACATCAAAAACTCTCCTGGGAAATTGCCCGGGAATTGGCAGATTACCTAAAGGGTAAACCATGTGAAGCCTATTCGGCCCCTTTCGATGTTCGCCTTCCCAGAAAATCCAAGGACGATAAACAGATCATCACCGTAGTCCAGCCGGACATTTGCGTCATCTGCGATGCAGCCAAGCTCGATGACAAAGGCTGCCTCGGCGCTCCTGATATCATCATCGAGATCTTGTCTCCCGGCAACAATAAAAAAGAACTAGCCAACAAATACGAGGCTTACGAAGAAGCCGGCGTCAAGGAATATTGGTTGATCGCAGCCGGCGAAAGAGCCTGTTTTCAATATGTTCTCAATGCCGAAGGTCGTTATTTTGCCGCCAAGCCACTCACTACCGGTGACACCGTGACCACTCCTATCCTTCCTGGCTTCTCCCTGAACCTGGAAGAAGTGTTCGGCGTTTTGTAATTCCCTGTGGATATTATGTGCTTTTCACAACCTGCCCGAACCTAACAGTCTGGCCATTTGTTAGTTAATTGCAGGTCCTATGTCAAAATTCTCGCATCTTCATACCCATACCCAGTTCAGTCTCCTGGACGGGGCCGCCTCCATCCAAAGCCTCTACAAAAAGGCCATAAAAGATGGCATGCCCGCCCTTGCCATCACCGATCACGGCAACATGTTCGGTGCGTTCGAATTCGTGTCCGAAGCGTACAAACACAAGAACGAGGATGGGACCCTCAAGGTAAAGCCCATCGTCGGCTGCGAATTCTATGTAGTGGAAGATCGTTTTCGCAAGACCTTTACCAAAGAACAACGCGACGAACGCTATCACCAGATCCTGCTCGCCAAAAATAAAAAGGGTTATCAGAACCTGATCAAGCTGACCTCCCTCGGCTATACGGAAGGGCTCTATAGCAAATATCCCCGGATCGATAAGTCACTTATCGAACAGTATCATGAGGGGTTGATAGCCACTACCTGCTGTATCGGCGCCTATGTGCCGCAAACCATCCTCCACGAAACCGAGGAAAAAGCGGAACAGGAATTCAAATGGTGGCTCGAGATGTTCGGCGAAGACTATTTCATCGAGCTGCAGCGCCATGAGATCAAGGAACAGGAAAAGATCAATGCCACCCTCCAGCGCTTCGCCAAAAAGTACAATGTCCCCATGATCGCTACCAACGATAGTCATTATACGGACAAGGACGACGCCAATGCCCATGACATCCTGCTGTGCATCAACACGGGCGAGAAGCAAAGCACACCCGGTTACGACGACATCGTCAATGACGACCTCAATACAAAGAACCGCCGCTTCAAATTTCCCAACGACCAGTTCTATTTCAAGACGACCCAGGAGATGAGCACGCTCTTCAGCGATGTGCCGGAAGCGATCGACAATACGAACATGATCGTGGACCGGGTAGAGGTGCTGAATCTGAAAAAGGACATCCTCCTCCCCGCCTTCCCCATCCCCAAAGAATTCCAGATCCATAACGACAGTAATCTCGATCAATGGGAATACCTGAAGTACCTGACCTACGAGGGCGCGAAGCTGCGATACAGCGATCTGAATGCCGAGGTCACGGAGCGCCTCGACTTCGAGCTCTTCACCATCAAGACCATGGGTTTTGCCGGTTACTTCCTCATCGTGAGCGATTTCATTAAAGCAGGCAGGGACATGGGGGTATTCATCGGCCCCGGTCGTGGTTCCGCAGCCGGCAGCGTTGTAGCCTATTGCATCGGCATCACCAATATCGATCCGATCAAATATAAACTTCTGTTCGAACGGTTCCTCAATCCGGACCGTAAGTCCATGCCCGATATCGATACCGATTTCGATGATGAAGGGCGGCAGCGCGTGATCGAATATGTCGCTAAAAAATACGGCAAGAACCAGGTAGCGCAGATCGTCACCTATGGTACCATGGCCGCCAAGATGAGTATCAAAGACGTGGCGCGGGCCCTCGACTTGCCCCTTGCAGAATCCAATGCCTTGGCGAAGCTCGTGCCCGATCGTCCCGGCATCGAGCTAAAACGCGTGCTGCATGCGCCGCTCACCGCCAAAGACGGCGAGAAATCGCTGGAAGAAAAGGACGGCGTAAGCCCGGATGATCTCGTCAACGTCAAGCTCATCCGCGATATCTACAATGGCGACGACATGCGCAGCCGCATCCTGCACGAGGCGGAACGTCTGGAAGGTTCGGTCCGCAATACCGGTATCCATGCGGCGGGCATCATCATCGCCCCGGACGACCTCATGAACATCCTTCCCGTGTGTACCGCGAGGGACTCGGATCTGCTGGTGACGCAGATCGAAGGAAGCGTGATCGAAGAAGCCGGCGTTATCAAGATGGACTTTTTAGGTCTGAGGACCCTCAATATCCTCAAGACCGCGCTCGAGCTCATCAAAGAGAATCACAATGTCGACATCGTCATCGACGATATCCCGCTCGATGACCAAAAGACCTTCGAGCTCTATCAACGCGCGGAGACCATCGGCACCTTCCAGTTTGAAAGTCCCGGGATGCAGAAATATCTCAAGGACCTCAAACCGGATAAATTCGATGACCTGATCGCCATGAACGCCTTGTACCGGCCGGGACCTATCGCCTATATCCCCAACTACATCGACCGGAAACATGGCCGCGAACCGATTGTCTTCGACCTTCCTGAGATGGAAGAATATTTGGGCGATACCTATGGGATCACCGTTTACCAGGAACAGGTGATGCTCCTTGCCCAAAAGCTCGCCGGCTTTACTAAAGGCGATGCCGATGTCCTGCGTAAGGCCATGGGTAAGAAACAAAAGGCGATCCTCGACAAGATGAAGACCCAGTTCGTCAAAGGCGCCACCGCAAAAGGCTTTGCCGCTGAGACCCTGGAAAAGATCTGGACGGACTGGGAAGCCTTTGCGCAATATGCCTTCAATAAATCGCACTCCACCTGTTATGGCTTCGTAGCCTATCAAACGGGTTATCTCAAGGCCCACTACCCGAGCGAATACATGGCCGCCGTGCTCAACCACGCCGGCAGCATCGAAAAGATCACCTTCTTTATGGAGGAATGCAGACGCATGGGCATAAAAGTACTCGGTCCGGATATCAACGAATCGAAAAAAGGTTTTGCCGTCAACCAAAAGGGAGAAATTCGTGTCGGTCTCGGCGGTCTCAAAGGCGTCGGCGAAGCCGCCGTGGAAAGTCTCACCCAGGAACGTAACGCGAACGGCAACTACAAAGACATCTTCGACATGATCAAACGCATCAACCAGCGCGCGGTCAACAAGAAGACCCTGGAAAACCTCGCCTATGCGGGTGCGTTCGATTGTTTCAAAGAAATGCATCGGGCCCAATATTTCCACATCCCGCAGGGCGATACCACCACGGGTCTGGAGAAGATCATCAAGTTCGGGAACGTCTATCAGACCAATAGCAATCAAAGCAGCAATAGCCTCTTCGGCGACCTGGTGATGCCGGACATCGCCACCCCCAAGATCCCCATGTGCGAACCCTGGTCGCTTACGGAACTGCTCGATCACGAAAAAGACGTCACCGGCATGTTCATGAGCGGTCATCCCCTCGATCACTTCAAGTTCGAGATCACGCATTATGGCATCACGAAGCTGGGTGAGTTCAACGAGATCAAAGATGCCGTGACGCTGCAAAGCAATCCCGGGAAGACGCTCCGTCTCGCAGGCCTCGTCGTCGACGCCCAGCACCGCGTCAGCAAGACCGGCAAACAGTTCGGCTCTTTCATTATCGAAGACTATACGGGCAAAGCCGAGTTCATGCTCTGGAGCGAAGACTACGCCCGCTATTCCAATTATCTTGAAAAGGGGAAGAACGTCTTCATCACCGGCGGTTTCCGCCAGCGCTTTAACAAAGCGGAATTCGAGTTCCGGATCGAGAAGATGATGCTGCTGGAAAGCATCAAACCGATCCTCACCAAACAAGTAGTCATGGACGTCGAGGCCCGTTACATCAGCCCGGAGATGGTGCAGTTCATGGAGACGAATGTGAAGAAATATCCCGGCAAAACGGGCTTGAAATTCAACATTGTAGAGTCGAAAACGCAGGCCAGGGTCAGTTTGTTCACCATGGGCACCGGCTTCGAGATGAATGACGAGCTTTCGGCCTTTCTCGAAAAAACACCGGAACTGGAGGTCCAGGTGGTAACCGTTTAAGCGGGTCCGTCGGCCGGGGCAGCGGACATTTGTCGGGCATCCGACGTAAAAGCTGATCGAATTGACCGACATTTGTGTTGTAAAAAACAATAAACTCACATAAAAAACACTGAATTATGGCTTTAGAGTTAACAGATACCAACTTTCAGGACAAGGTGATCGCCAGCGACAAGCTCACCATCGTAGATTTCTGGGCAGAATGGTGCGGTCCCTGTCGCGCTATCGGTCCCGTGATCGAAGAATTGTCCAAGGAATACGACGGCAAGATCAATGTAGGGAAGGTCAATGTCGATCACAACCCGGTGCTGTCCACGAACTATGGTATCACCAGCATTCCCGCTATCCTGTTCATCAAGGGCGGGAAAGTTGTAGACAAGCTGGTTGGGGCGCAGCCCAAATCCAACTTCGTCAAGAAGATCGAATCGCATCTGTAAGAACTAAATAATCGAGCGAAAGACCCGCACAGCCTTGTGCGGGTTTTTTGCCCTATGGGCCTCCCTTTGGGGAAAATCTACCCCCAAAACCCTCTTTTCGAGCAGTGAGACCAAGCCTTGAGTAGTGCGGTATGCTTTATGTTAAAGAATATCCAAATACCTACTCGTTTATGAAAAGACTCTGCGCAGCAGCCGCCGTACTCGCACTGATGATGACCATGGCATGTAAGAAAACAGGGCCAGGTACGATCAGCACTACCACCAACACCAACCTCACAGTCGTTTTCCAGGATAGCACCTATCAGCTCTCGGGTGTCGCCATCTCCAGCACCGGACGTTTATTTACCAGCTACCCCCTTTGGTCCACGACCTATCTTTATGGCCTCGCCGAGGTTACCAGCGGTAAGACCGTCTATCCCAGCCAGGCCTGGAACAGTTTTACCCTCGGCGATAGCGGTTTGTCCAAGTTCGTCAATGTAAATGGATTGTATATCGACTCCAAAAACAATCTTTGGGCTGTAGATGCCGCGTCCCCTTATCAAATGGGCGTCTATGCCAACAGCCAGAAGCTCGTCGAGATCAGCCTGGCAACGAATACTGTTGTTCGCACCTATCCCCTGGTAGGCGCGACCGACGACGCGAGCTATCTCAACAAAGTTGTGGTGGACGGGAATGAGAATTTTGCGTATATCAGCAACTCCAGCGAAGGCGGCATCGTCGTCGTCAATCTGAATACCGGTGATGCACGGCAGGTCCTCGAAGGCAGCAGCTCCGTGATCGCGGATCAGTCCTATATCCTCGAGATCAGCGGCGCCCAGGTCAATAAGAACGGTTCCCCCTTCTATCAGAACTCTACAGGTCTGGCGATCACTGCGGACAATTCCTATCTTTACTACAAACCTCTTACGGATCATAATCTTTATCGCATAACCACGGCCGATCTGCAGGATACCACGCTTGATCCAAATGTCCTCAGCGCGCGCGTCGAAAATCTCGGCACCTATAATACCACGGACGGGATGGTGCTGGATGCCAGCGGAAATCTCTACATGGGCGATATCGAACAAAAGGCGATCGTAAGGCTGGACCCTAATCTCAAGCTGACTACCGTCGTCAAGGACAGCCGCCTCATTTGGCCCGACAGCTATGCTATATCTTCGGATGGTTATCTCTATATTAGTTGTTCACAGATCAATCTGGAACCCGATTTCAATGGCGGGGCGAGTAAGCGAACGACTCCCTATACCATTTACCGGATCAAGTTACCTTAACGATTGTTTACTATGCAGCCCGCTCCGGATGAGCGGGCTTTTTTTTTGCATGGCTATCCTAAAAACAACGATTATGGCAGAAGAGCTCCATCGCAACTCCACCGCCCCGGAAGACGATGCCCTCGCCGCAGGCGCCCAGATCACCGGCTTCATGCGCACCATAGCGGTCATGGACAAATCGACCTTCGCCGAACTCGCCGCCCATCCCGCGGATGTCTGCGTGACCATCTATCTCACCACCCATGGCAGCGGGATAGCCGTGAATGAGCAAAACGACAAAAAAGCGCTCAAGGACGCCTTGCGCGAAGCCCGCAGGTCCATGGAGGAATTGAAGATCGAAGGGGTAATCGACGATATCCTCCGGCCGGCCGAACAACTGTTCAAAGACGATGACTTCTGGCGCCACCAGACACACGGTCTCGCGCTCTTTCTCGCTCCGGATACCCATAGCTGTTGTCTTCTACCTTATGACCCGGGCAGTGTGGTCCATGTCCATACGTCCTTTATCCTGATGCCGCTGGTGCCAATGTTGATGGAAGGAGAGTCTTATTTCCTGCTCGTCCTGAGCAAACATGCGGCCCAACTCTACCAAGGCTATAAATTCGAAATGACGCGCATCGACATCCCGGAAATGCCCCTGGGAATGGAAGACGCTGAATTCTTCCAGGAAGTCAACCGCATCCTGAAAGCCCAGATCCTCGGCAGAGCCAATCTTCCCCTGCTCCTGGCCGGCGTGGAATACCTGCTTCCCCTCTACCGCGAGGTCAACACCTATCCGCATGTGATCACTGAAGAGCTGCATGGGAATTTCGAGCATACCCCGCAGCGCGAGCTCTTCTTACACGCGCAAAAGAAGATGGACCCTTATTTCGCGGAGCAGCGCCGCAAAGCCTTTCAAAAACAAGCCGATCACGGCAGCGCGCCCGTCACCACTTTCCTGCAGGATGTGATCCGCGCCGCCTATGAAGGCCGTATAGCCCAACTTTTCGTGGCCAGGGGACCGCTCGTCTGGGGGCACTATACCGCCAAACGGGAAGAGCCGGTGATGCACGCGCAGGAAGAACCGGGAGACGACTGTCTCACCAACCAGGCTGTCGTTCAAACCATACTCCACGGCGGCAAGGCCTATATGGTAGATCAGGACAAAATGCCCGCCGAGGTCGAAATGGCTGCGGTGCTCCGCTACTCGTGACAAATCGGGAAATTTTTCCTATTTTGTCGATCTATGCGATGTGTACTGCTGCCCTTATTCTGCTTCTCCCTTACCTTCTCCGCAACCGCCCAGGTGGCCGACACCAAGGCTACCGACGCCTACCTGATCACCCGAATGGCGGCGAAATTCCACGTTCAGCCCCGCCCGCTGGACAAAGCCATGTCCGTCGCCGTCTATACCACGGTCCTGAAGGAGCTCGACGAAGAACGCATTTTTTTCACGCAGGGAGATATCGCGCAGCTGGCGGTATACCAATACTCCCTCGACCAGGAGATCCTCAACAGAAGATCCGGTTTCCTGCAATTGCTCACGAGTATTTATCAGCAAAGGTTGGCACAGGTAGACACGATGGTCGATCACATTGCCGCAAAACCATTTAATTTCTCCGCGGGCGAAAAGATCACGCAGGCGGAGGATACGGCCTACCCCGCCAATCTGGCTGCGTTGCATGTCAAGCTGTACAAGTTCATGAAATATTCCGTCGCCATCAGGCTGGCGGGCGCCATGGCAGCGACAGGCGGGTCTTTCAACCCCCATTTGGTCGATAGCCTGGAACCCAGGCTCCGCAAACGAGCCGTCGTCACCACGAAACGGATGATCAAACGCATCCTCCAAAGCCCCATAGGTGTCGGCAACATGGTCGGCATTATTTACTGTCAGGCGCTGGCCGTTTGCTATGATCCGCATACTGCTTATTTCTCGCCCGACGAGAAAGCCGCTTTCGAGACCGAACTCGGCAATAAACCCTTGTCATTCGGTCTGACGCTGGACGACGACGACGACGGCCATGCCGAGGTGGGACACCTCGAACCCGGCGGACCTGCATTTCAAAGCGGGGCGCTAAGCGAAGGCGACAGGATCACCGCGGTTCGCTGGGAAGGCAAAGACCCCATCGATGTCTCCGACGCCAGCGTACCCGAGCTCTACCATATCCTCAGCACGGAAGGAGCCAACACCCTCACCCTCGACATCAAAAAGAAGGACGGCACCGTCCGGCAGGTGAGCCTCACCAAACAAAAAGTAAGCAACCAGCTCGCCGACGACGAAGAGGACAAGGTAACGGGCTATCTCCTCAAAGGCGCCCGGACCATCGGTTATATCTCGCTGCCCGCCTTCTACGAGGACTGGGAAGACAACAAAGGCATCAATGGCTGCGCCAACGATGTAGCCAAAGAGATCGTCAAGCTAAAGAAAGAAAGTATCGGCGGGCTGATCCTCGATCTTCGCTACAACGGCGGCGGCTCGGTGAGCGAAGCAGTCGAGCTCGCGGGCCTGTTCATCGACGCGGGTCCCGTAGCGCAGGTCAAGGCCAGGGATGAAAAGATCTATACGCTCAAGGATGTCAACCGCGGCACCATCTGGGACGGTCCGCTGGTGGTGCTGGTCAATGGCAGCAGCGCTTCCGCATCGGAGGTGGTAGCCGGGACGCTGCAGGATTACAACCGTGCCCTCATCGTAGGCAGCCCTACCTATGGAAAGGCTACGGCCCAGGTCGTACTGCCCATGGATACTACCATCGATCTGGCTACGCTCGATCCACAAAAGCAGGCTTCCAGCTATATCAAGATCACCATGTCGAAGCTCTATCGCATCAACGGAACCACGGCCCAGTTCACCGGCGTAAAACCGGATATCCTGTTGCCCGAGCCGCCGGACGCAAGCCAGCAGCGCGAGGCGGACGAGCCGTTTGCGCTGCCACCTACGCCTATCGCACCCAACAAATATTACCGCGCCCTGGCGCCCTTGCCCATCGCCGACGAGAAGATGGTCGCCACGCGGGCCATCGCGGATATGCCCTTCTTTCAACAAACCACCGCGGCGCCGGCATCCAAACAATGGAAAGACGAATCGCTGAACCCCGCCGAGCTCCTCAAAGAAAAGAACACGGATAAGGCCACGGAAGATACCACCGCGGAAAAGAACAACCTCTATACCGTCGCCAACCCTGCCTATGATAACCCCTTGCTCGGGTCCGACGCAGCGCTGCAAGCCGTCAACGAAGAACGAAAAAAGGACGTATTATCCGACCCCTATCTCATCGTAGCCTACCGCCTTACCGCGGCCATGATCAAGCCATAAACCTAAACTGATCTATATGAATCGCAACCGTAGATTTACACTCTTGCTCCTTACCCTTCTTTTCTTATCGCATAACGTCTTACAGGCCCAGGACCTCGACAACCCGGGTAATTATATGTCCGCCGTCAGCAAAGCGCGCGGCGATATGGACACCAAATACATGCAATACATCAGCTATGCCGCACACGGCCGCCGTGCCAGAAAAGTGGAAAAGCTTCGCCAGGAAGTGCTGGACAATATCGACCAAAGCCGCTATAAGACCACCGACCTGCCCTATTACAAAGGCGACAACTCGCTCCGCCAGGCAGCCATCGATTATATCAAAATGTGCTATATCATCTTTAGCGAAGACTACAAAAAGATCGTCAATATGGAAGAGCTGGCCGAGCAGTCGGTAGACGAGATGCAGGCCTATCTGCTGCTCCAGGACGCGATCAACCAAAAATTACAAGAGGCCTGGTCGAACCTGGACAAGGCCACCAATGGCTTTGCCGCCAAATACAACGTCATCCTTTCGAAGGATGAGAGCCCGCTGGGCGCCAAGATGCAGGCCGCCGACCATCTCGACAAATATACCAACACCGTCTTCCTCGTTTTCTTCAAATGCAACTGGGAAGACAATCAGCTGGTCAAGGCCATGAACGACAAAAAGACGGGTGACATGGAACAGGCGCGAAATGCCCTTTCCGCCTATGCAGTGGAAGGTCTGAAGACGCTCGACACCATCAAACCCTATGAAGGCGACGCCGGCCTGGTCGCCGCCTGCCGCAGGGCCTTGCTTTTTTATAAGAAAGCGGCGGACAAAGACGTCCCCAAGCTCACGGATTTCTATGTCAAACAAGAGGAATTCGACAAGCTCCAAAAGGCGTTCGACGCCAAAGGCTCGTCCCGCACCAAAGACGACGTAAATGCCTACAACAAGGCCGTGAACGATATCAATGCCTCGGTAAAAGGTTTCAATCAAACCAATCAGCAATTGAATAACGATCGGACGCAGACGCTCAACGACTGGAACGACACCGAGAAAAGGTTCACCGACGAGCACATGCCGCATTATCACTAGACGCGGCTCCGCGGAGTCGCGGGCCGATCAGCGCTTCCTTGCCATTGTCGAATATTTCAACGCGGCGGGCTTATTGCCCATGTGCGTATAGGCACCCGCGATGGTATCTAGCAAACTGTTATTTGTCGAATCATGCGCCAGGGTCTTCTCCAGGCGGATGATCTCGAGCGCATCCGATTTCACCGGCTGCAAATTCATGCGGCCGGTATTATTGGCGATCGCATAATCGAGGTACGGAATGGCCTCCGCCGGCCGGTCCTGTTCCAGACAAAGCACAAAAAGATAGTGCGCCATTTCGAAAGTGGGTTCGCGGTTGAAGGCCTGCCGGAAATAGAAGATCGCCTTTTCGTTTTCCTTTAGCTTTCCAAGCAGCATCGCCGTCTTCTCATACCAGGACACCTCGTCCGGATGTTCCAGGCAGAGGGCCTCCATCACCGTGGCAGCCTTGGACCAGTCCTCCGTTTTGCTATAATAATCATACAGCTGCCGCATCGCATCCTCCCAGGAGAGATGCTCGAACGCCAGCGCATAGGCCAGGTCCTCTTCCTCCGTCCGCACCTGCCAGGTGGCCCTGCTGGGCGGCCCCGCGTCATGCCCCGACTGGTTAAAAGGCCAGTTGTTTTTCAAATTATCGATCTTATACGCGCCGGCCAGCGAATCCACGCGGGTAATCGGCATATCCCGAAGCAGCTGCGGGAAGGACTCCGCCGAAGCGGAATCGGGGGTCGCGGGGATCAATCCCTGCTGTTGCAAGGCCCGGTAAAAGACATCGGACATCAACGCATACCCCACGAGGTTAGGGTGAACATGCTCCAGCATTAACGAGTTGCCGACGATGCCGTGATCGGAAGCCGCCTCGAAGGCCGAACGGGTATCCACGAGATGCGTATTGTCGTATTTGCTGCTGAGTTCCGCGATAATGGTGTCGATCGCCTCCGGCGCACGGAACCGCAGCTCATCCTGCTCTTTGGCGTGGATGAAATCGGCCCTGGCAGTCGCGTACTCTCCCCGGCCCCAGGCGTGCTGCGCCTGGCTATAGTCGGTCTTCGCCGAGTCGCCGATAAAAGGCGGTTGGTCTTTCAGGTTCGACACCACATTGCTGATAAACACCGGAATCCCCTGCCGGTTAAAGATCGCCAGCGTCTTATCCATATTCGTCCGGAACTGGGTGATCCCCCGTTCAAATAACGACGACCCATAAGGTATCTCCTGTTCGCCTACCATCAATTCCATCCGGGTCTTCCCGGCTTTCGATGGATGCGAAAATAGATGGCCGACCCTGCTGATCACCCCGCCCACCAGCTGCACCACGCGAAACTGCCGCAGCCAAAGCAGCGTATTTACGAGCGTGGCATTGCCGCCCAGCCTGTTCGTCGATCCCACGCCCAGCGCACCATAGTATTCATTGTGTCCGGTATAGATCAAAACCGCATCGGGTTGATAATGGACCACGTCCTTCGCAAATCCGAGGACGGTATACGAGTTCACCGCGGTAAGCGCGACATTGACGATCTCCAGCTTTTTGTCAGGGAACTCCCGCATCAGCCGGTACTCCAGCCAGCGATGGAACGAGCCGTTGTGAAAATAGGGATAGCCGATGGTGGTCGACTCGCCGAGCACGAAGATGCGCAACGTCCCGGGTTCTTTGATCTTACGAAATGGCTCCCGGTTACCCGTAGTCGCATTCAGCTGATCCGTAAAATAGCGTTTAGACGCGGCCGGATTGAACACGAGGTAGTCATTGTTGCCCGGCGCCGTAATAAAAAGCGAAGTATCATAACCATAATGGCCGAGTCTCAGCGCACCTTCCAGCAGCACGAGAAATACAAAGGGGAGGAGGATGGCGATCAAGCGAAAAAGCCACAGGCGTGTACGGGATCTCGTATCGGGTGTCGTGATAGCCATGCAGCGGTTTTTTAGGGTTTGACCAGGAGACTGTCGGTGAGCCGGATATCCGCGGAGCTGGCGCTGGCCATGATCTTGAATTCGCCGGGTTCTACTACTTTTTTCATCTTTCGGTTCCAAAGGGATAGTTCGCCGGGCCCCAAACGATAATGCACCACGCGGCTCTCACCTGGCGCTAACATCACCCGCGCAAAACCCTTGAGGGCTATTCCCGGCGTGGTTACGCTGCTGACGAGGTCGGTCACATAAAGCTGTGCGATCTCCGCCCCGGCAACTGTGCCCGTATTGGTGATCGTTACCTGCACGTCGGCCGTTCCGTCTCGCCGGATCGTCGCCGGCGTGACCTTGAGCCCGCTATATTGGAATGTAGTATAGCTCAGCCCCAGACCAAAGGGAAACAGGGGCGTATCTTTCTCGTCGACGTACCGATGCAGGGACGTTGGTTTGTGATTGTAATAAAAAGGTATCTGTCCCTCGGTTCGCGGAAACGTAATCGGCAGCTTGCCGCTGGGATTCACCCGGCCAAGCAGCACATCGGCGATGGCAAGACCACCCTGTTCACCGGAGAACCAGGTCTCGACGATGCCGGGGACATGCTCCGCGACCCAATCGATACACAAGGGCCGGCCATTGCTAAGCAAGGCTACCACGGGTTTGCCGGTGGCGACGACGGCTTTGATCAGCGCCAGCTGCCGGTCGCTTAATTCCAGATGCGCACGGTCCTTCCCTTCGCCCACTACCTCCGGTTCCTCGCCCAGCACCACAATGGCCACATCCGACTGTCTTACGGCATCCAATGCGGAATCCAGGAGCCCCGTCCGCGTGCTGTCTCCATACCCTGGTTCATACCGTATCGTCAGTCCCGCACCCGCGCGCTGCCGCAACCCATCGAGCACCGTGATCGCCTTCGCTTCGTTATTCGAATACCCGCCGAGGTAAGTGCTTTTCGCCAGCGGCCCGATGAGTGCGACGCTTTTGACCGCGCTGGTCAGCGGAAGAATATGTCCCTCGTTCTTTAGCAAGCAGATGCTTTCCTGGGCCGCTTTCAATGCCAGTTCCTGGTGTTCGGGGGTATGGAATACCCGGCCTACTAATGTGGTATCCGTATAGGGATGATCGAAGAGTCCCAGCATGAACTTCACCCGCAGCACATCGCCTACGGCGCGGTCGAGCGTCGCCGTCGTCAGCAGACCCTGCGCCAGTGCCGTTTGCATCGCCGTCATGAATTCGTCATGCGGCCAGTCGTAAAATTGCATATCGAGACCCGCCTTGAGTGTCTGGGCCAAGGCATCCGCAGGACTCGCCGCGGTATGATGATTCTCGTAGGACATTTTTATCGCACCGAGATCGCTCAGCACAAACCCCTTGAAACCCCATTCTTTCCGCAACACATCCGTCAGCAGCCACTTGTTATCGACACAGGGAATGCCGTCGATCTCGCTATAGGCAGCCATCATCCCAAGGGCGCCGCCTTCCCGCACTGCCTTCTCGAAGACATACAAAAAAGCGCTTCGTGCCTCGCGTTCGCCGATATTCACCGGCGCCGTATTGCTGCCAGCCTCGGGTATGCTATGCACCGCAAAATGTTTGGGCTCGGAGATCACCGCATCGGAATGTTTCACACCCTGCCCCTGCAAACCCTTGACCATGGCTACGCCATTACGGGAGTTTAGCCACGGATCCTCACCATAGGTCTCTTCTACCCTGCCCCATCGCGGATCACGCGCCAGCCCGAGTACGGGTGCTAACAACATATCGATGCCATGGGCACGGGTCTCCGTGGCAATGGCACGCCCCACCTGGTAAATAAGGGCCGTATCCCAGGCGCCGGACAACTGCAGGGGAATAGGAAAAGACGTGCTGCCCAAACCGCTGTACCCGTGCAGTCCCTCCTCAATGAATAGGATCGGGATACCCAGCCGCGTCTTCTCGATGGCATAGCGCTGGATCTTGTTGGCGGTAGCGGCACTCAGTGGATAGAGATCATGCACCGAACCCGCTCCTTCGGCGCCCAAGGCGGCCTTCGTCTTGGCCTCGTCCCAGTCTTCCGACTCATGCCCTTCGGCGGTATGTTCACCCCCTTTGGTGCCTGTCATCCGGGCAACCTGGTTGCCCCAATACATGTCCAGTTGACGGATCTTCTCCCGGACAGTCATCCGGGAAATCAGATCTTCGACACGACGTTCGACGGGTAAAGCAGGATTTTTGTAAGGTAGCACAGGCCCGGGAGCTGGCAGAAACACGGGGATGGAGAGCAGTAAAAAACAATAATTCTTAATCACGCAGCAAGCTTTTGATACAAATATGCGTTCTCCGGATTAACAGGTAAATTAATATTTGATTAATTGGGCAAAACTCACGAAATAATCTCCTGGAAAGTCTTGTCGAAATCGGCACTGTAGATATCGCGATAATCCTTCACGAATTTCAGATACGTATTGCTGGCCAGGTTGTGCCGCTTAAGAAGGATCAGACCCTTACATTTATAAGTAAGCGCATCCTCGTTGAGCTGATCGAAATAAAAGATGCAGTTCGTGATCTCGATGGAAAACTCCGGGTTTTCGGTGATGTCGTGCTGCCGCAGATAGCTCAAACAGCGGTCGATCACCGCATTGGAGATCTCGGATTTGATATCATCCAGCCAGTTGTATTCCGTTTGTAAAAGAAATGGTCCCCGCTTGATGATATCCACCAACGCATGGATCTGCCGGCTATCGGGGACCTCCGTCTCCCGCATCAACATGACACATGCCTTATAATCGATATAGGTGTTATCCAGCACCTGCAATTGCCAATACCCCGACTCCTTATTGATGACGCAATTGCCTACCTTCTCGAGTATCGGTTTCAATTTCGCCAGGTTTACGCTCCGGTTATTCTTGGCATCCTTTTCCGCCTTATCGTGCCAAAGGATCTCATTAAGCCCTTCTGAGGAAATGCCTCGGCCATTTCGCATCGTGTAGGTGGCGATGATCAAAAAGAGCTCCTTGAGAAGCGGCGTGAATAGGCGGGTAATGTCATGTCCTTCGCGGTCGTATACCTGGAACGGCCCGAACAAATAGATCGCCTGGCTCGGCGCACCGGTCTCCTCCGTATGGGAAGCCACCGCGAGCATTACCGGTGACGGCGCTGCTGCCTGGTCAGTCTCAGCGGGCTTTGCAATCGATTGCGGGTGTATCTTATTTGCCCCCATCCTCCTGCGCCGCACAAATATCCCCATAATAAAAACCAGGCACCCCGCCAACACGATCCCCCAAACCCATCGATAGCTGCGGGCGGGAGTAACCGAAACAGCCGCGGCCATCCTATCCACCGGTTCCGGCGGATAGTTTAGCGTATATACCCGCACTTGTGTGTTCCGTTCTTTCTCATCGTCCCGGGTATAAAAAAGTGTCACGGCGATCAGCTTATTGCTGAGCGGTGAATAGTAGAGATCGGCATAGCTCTGGATATCATGAAAGCTATAGGGGATGCTGTTACCCACCTGCCTGAAGCTCGAATCGGAAAAGCTCCCCTCCACCAGCTGAAGTTTGGAATTATACGAGTCGTTGGGGAAAAGCAGCCCATACCAGGTATCCGGTTTTGCCGCGATCACCAGACTGTTCGCAAACGTAAATGGAAAGGCGGGTGATTTGAGACTAAAGAGCCTGTGGAACGAATGCCGTCTGATATCGAACCGGAAAAGATCATAAAAATTCCGCGGATCGAGCATCTGATCTCCCGTCTTGCTTCCATATCCACCCACGAGATACGCAGACGTCCCATCGGCATCGATGCCGAGTGCCGCCAGATAACGCGGAGCCAGGTAATCGCCCGAAGTCTTCACCGTATCCCATTGCCGCGTTGGAAAATGATACCGCTGGACGAGATTCTTGTAGCGCAATTGTCCATAGCCACCGATCGCATAAAGCGAGCTGTCCAGCGGCGATACGAATTTATTGGCGTGCCAGTATTCGGTTAGCGGCCCCGGCGGCGCATTCTGATCCCAGGATCGCGTCGCAGCCGAAAAAGTGGCGACCATACGCCGGTCGATAAATACATCCAGCAGCTTATCATTTATCGTATCATAGATCAGCTGATGCCCCATCCTGTAATCCGTATGGTGGATCGGAAGCCAGTCCGTCGTATAACCGTCCTTCGTCAGTTCATAGCCAGCAATCGAATCGGAACCCGCCACGAAGAGCTTGTCCTGTTTTGGATTGTAGGCTACGCCCGCATAGCCGTTGACGGTAAACGACCCGATCAGGTCCCATTGCTGATACCGCGGCTTCAGCCACACCGGATTTTTGATCCTGGCGGTGCGATGCGACAGCTTGTCCATGGCGGCTTCGCCCGCCGTCTCGTCGAGTGGCCAGTCGTATTTCGGCGTCCCGTCATCGGCGATCCGGATATCCTTGAGCTCCATCGGCGGGATATCACGCGTCCGGAATTTACCGTAGTCATCGGCGCCCCAGAGTATCTTAAAACAATTGCCCGTAGCCGGCACGGGCGAGGAGCCCACGGCATGCCCATTGACGCTGAACCGGATCTGGTGTTGCTGCAGGTCGTAGGCAAGCGAGAAATTATTCCAGTCGCGATACAGCTTTACACTGTCCACGGTAAAGCTGATGCCGGAGAAATTGTCGCCGACGATCACCTTGAAATTAGAAACCTTCTGGTTGTAAAGCAGGTCTATATTCTGCTCATTTCCACCAGGGCCTACCGCGATGATCCTGAAGATATAGCCGAAATAGATCGCATGATGCGGCAGGAAGTTGATATCGAAACTAAGATTGAAGCTGTTGGTAAAACACAGCGAGTCGTCCGGTGAAAGATCGATCGAGGTCCGCTTCTCCTGCACCACTTCATGGCTGCTGAAGATCAAACCGTAGGATTGGGCAAAATCGCTTGTTTGAAATAAAAATACAGCAGCAATACAAAATAGTAACCTCTTCATAAGCGTATGAACCGGCCGCCCGGGAGCGGCCTGGCCCTAAAGATATGGTTTTTATCGGGTATCCAGCTCCCGGCTCTTCTTGATGATCCGCTGGTTTGTCGCCCGCACCGCCTCGATATTCATTTTCTCCACCTTCCGGTCATAGGTCAGCAATCCGTTGATCTCGTGCTCCACGTCCGTGGTCTGCGTATACAGCGCGCCGCTGAGGCCACGATATTCCATGAGCTGTTCCACCTCGTTGAGCATGAGCTCGTATCGCTGGGTGAGATTCTCGCACGAAAGCGCCATCTCATAGGCATTGTTCAGCACCGGCCACATATGCCCCGGCTCATACAATCCGATGCCGCCAAATTCACCCAACATGCCCACCCGCCTGCCATCCGGTCTGGATGCCTCACGAAGCGGCGCCGCATAGATATGCATATCTACGAAATCGCCATTGCCTGGATCGCCATAGGCTTTTTGATAAGAAGGATTGTTGTTGAAACCCGTATTGCCGTTGACAAGCCGCGAAGGATCGTAATGTTTCACCCAAGTGGTGATCTCGCGGACATCGAAGGCGCCCCAGTTCTCGTTAAAAGGGATCCAGGTGACGATGGACGGACTGTTGAAATGGTCGTCGATGATCCGTTGCAGCTCGTGGCGGAATTCGCTGCGCACTACCGCGGTATCTTCATCCTGGTACCAGATACTGGGCATGTCCTGCCAAACGAGGATTCCGAGCTTGTCTGCCCAATAATACCAGCGTTGCGGCTCCGTTTTCATATGTTTCCGGATCATATTGAAACCCGCGCGTTTGGCAAAAGCTATGTCTGACTTTAATGCTTCATCGGTGGGCGCGGTATAGATGCCATCGGGCCAATAGCCCTGATCGAGCAGCCCCAGCTGAAAAAGAAAATGCCCGTTGAGCAGCAGGTGCGGCTGACCGTTCACCCGGCCCACACTCACGGAACGCATCCCGAAATAGCTGGTCACTTCATCCACTACTTTGCCCTGCCGGTCTATCAGTCGGATCCTGAGATCATATAAGAACGGATGATCGGGTGACCAAAGCCGGGGATGTCTTACCGGGAGATGCAGCACCTCATCGGCATTGCCGGTGATCGTAGCCACGGCTTTACCCTCGCAAAACGCGGTCGCTTCGACGCTAAACCTGAGCGCGGGCTGCCCCCACTCCGAGCTATCTCCAACCACCGTAAGTTTCAGTTGGTGCGCCGTTACATCCGGCTCCAGCTTGAGACCGTGAACATATAACTTGCCCACCGGCTCCAGCCAAACCGTCTGCCAGATACCCGACGTAAACGTATAATCGCCGCGTGGACCATTCTTCCCCGAAGGCGCACGGCCGTCATTGGCATCCCAGGCGCCAAGAACCAGCGTATTCGCGCCGGGCCTGAGCGCATCCGTAATATCGAAGCTAAAACTATCGTAGCCGCCGGTGTGTGTTCCTATCTTCCGCCCATTTACAAAAATAACCGCAGTATTGTCCACCGCGCCGAAATTGAGCAGCACATGCCGTCCCTTCCAGCCATCGGGAACCAGAAAGCTGCGGCGATACCAGCAATTGATCTCCTGTTTCCGCTGCACGCCCGAAAGCCACGACTCCGGGGGATAGGGCACGAGGATCTTGCCCGCGTCCTCAAAAGAAGGCGGCGTCGCCGCGGACCGGGGATCGGGCAGCGCGGGCCCACCCCTATAATCCCAGCGCCCATTGAGATCGAGCCACTCCTTTCGCTGCAGCTGCGGCCGCGGATACTCGGGCAATGGTACAGTCGCTGCATGGGCGGCCGCCGTCCATGGTGTCGACAACGGCTGCGCATCAGCGCCCGGGCCGGCGCCGGCTGCAAAAAAAATCAACGATAAAAAAATTACTCTCCGGGAATAGCGGCATCGGCGCCCCATTGCTTGTTGGGTTTTGGTCCCATCTCCAGCTCCACCGTACCGCCATCCATGAGCTGCCGGTGCGTGAACCAGGGGCCGCGCAATTCCGCGCCATTGATCCGCGCACGCTGGATGTATTTGTTCACCACAGAGCTGTTATGGGCGATCAGTGTAAATTGTTTTCCGTTATCGAGGGCGATGGTCACCTTGCTAAACACGGGGCTGCCAAGCGCATAGAAAGGCTTCCCCGGCGTCACAGGATAGAAACCCATGGAAGAAAAGACCACGAAGGCCGACATCCCGCCGCCGTCCTCATCACCCGGTATGCCATAGACATTGTCCGGGAAATAGGTGGACAGCAGTAACCGGATCCTTGCCTGGGTCTTCCAGGGCGCGCCCACATAGTCGTAAAGATAGGGAATATGGAAAGAAGGTTCGTTGGCCATCGAGAACTGCCCCACCAGTCCCGTCGCATCGGGAAACTTACTCCAGAACTCATACTTGCTGCGACCGAGCCCTTCCCGGAAAAGCTGGTCCAGCCGGTCTTCGGTGGCCTTCTTCCCACCCATGAGGCCGATGAGCCCGGGAATATCTTCCTGCACCTGCCACAGATAGGTCCAACCGTTATTTTCATCATAGTAATCCCGTCCGCCCATGCCGCCGTCCCAGGCCGGGTCGATATCGATCCAGTTTCCGGCGGAATCCTTGGGCATAAAAAATTTCTTCGCAGGGTCCCACACGTTGAGATAATTCTTCCCCCGGGCAGAAAATGTCTTATAATCCTCGCTCTTGCCCAGGTCCTTCGCCAGCTGCGCCAGCGCCCAATCGTCATACGAAGCCCCAAGTGTCACCGCCACCGCCTGCCGTTTTTCAAACGGATGCACGTTCACTTCTGTCTCTTGTTCACCGGGATGCAAAGCGGGAAAATAACCATGCTGATGAAAGAAATCATCCAGCGGCGTCTTGGGCCCATTGCGCCAGGGCAACAATGTCGCGTCAGTGGCATTCTTACACATTCCTTCATACGCGCCGGCCACGTCGAAATTCCTTAGCCCCTTGCGCCACGCATCCAGGAAGATCACGGAAGAATGAAAACCGTTCATACAGGCATAATCTCCAAACAACACGGGAAAGGTCGGCATCCAGCCGCTCTGCCTGTACATCCGTACATAGGACTGTAACATATCCTCTTCCTGCGCCGGATGCAATATTTCCCGTAACGGGTGCAACGCAAGATAGGTATCCCAGGACCAGTCGTCTACATAGAACGGCCGTTTATCGCTTTCCACCCGGTGATCATACCCGCTATAATAGTTGCCGTCTTCGGTAATGTCCACCATCCGCTCATGACAGCGATAAAGCGCCGTATAGAACGAACGACGCTGCGCCGCAGTGCCACCCTCCACCCGGATCTTGTCCAGCACCGCCGCCCAGGCAGCCGCCGCGTGTTGCTTCACCGCATCGAAGGTCTTGCCGGCAATCTCTTCCGCATAATTCTTTTTGGCCTGCTCCGCACTGACAAAGCTGATCGCATAACGGAATCCAACCGTCGTCGTCCCGCGTACAAAGCTCAACGCCTGCCGCCGGTTATTATCTCCGGCAGCAACAGTCGCGGCGTGATCCAGCGTGCCATACATGTATACCTTAACCCCGCCCTGCCAGGTCTCCATGCCTTCGATGGTTGTCGCATCGGCAAAACGCCAATAGCCTTCGCCGTCGTTGAACAGATCCAGCAGCAGCGAGGGCGTGGCGGCCGCCGGAAAGGTAAACCGGTAATAACCCGTAAACCGCCCCGGCGTGAACTCGACCGTGATGTTGTCCTGAAGCAGGAAGGTCGAATAATACCAGGGACGCGTAACCTCGAGGTCATGGTCGTAGGGCATCCGCACGTCCCATCTCGAAGGCTGCACTGGGTTTACACTAGGGCGCAGGGCAAACACCTCGCCCAGCCGGTGCGACACGGCTGTCAGCGGAAAACACGTGATGGCATCGTCGAGATAGTCTTTCCGGATAGGATAAACGCGCACGGGTTCATTTGGTAAGCTGGCCGTAGGCCGCGTAGGTTCAAGCAGCTGGCCGATATTCCCGATGGTCGGATCAACATATTCGGTCTGGGCGCTGGCATACGATACGGAAAGAAGTAGCACAAACAAAAGTAACTTCATTAGATAGCTTTTAAGTAGATGGCCCCTGACGGGGCCATCTTATCAATTTTAATAACCTGCATTTTGCGTCCAAAGCGGGTCGAGCGACATATCGCTGCTCGGAATGGGCGCGAGGTAGCGCGTACTGATCGGGTTGGAATTGTTGATCGGATTCTCCAGCGGACTGCGCGCCGCGATGATCTGCGGCAGCATCTGTAACCGGACAACATCGAACCACCGTACTCCATTCTCCCCGGCAAATTCCCACGCTCGCTCCTGCACCACGGAGTCGCGGAACGCAGTTTGCGACAACCCGGGTGTCAGGTTCGGCAAACCGGCACGCTGCCGCACCAGGTTGATGGCATTGTAGGCGGCGGCAGATGGCCCGCTGGCCCCCATATCGGCCGCTTCGGCATAGTCCAGCAGGACCATCGGGTAGCGGATGAAATCCATAGCCTTGTTCGTGCTGGGCGTGATAGAGTAGATCACGGAATCCGTCTCATACACCCCATCGCCTTTGCCGCCGGTCACCAATCCATGCCGGAATTTTTTATAATAAGGGTGGCCGGCGTGTGTCAACGGCGAATTCCAGGGAACAAGATTGAAGATTTTGGTCGTTTTATCGAGGAGCTTGATCGTGTCATAATAGGTGCAATAGCTCCGGTAACACTTCGGAGAGTTAAGATAGAAATTGATCTCCGGGTAATAGTCGTCCCACCCACCAGAACCATCGAGGCCCGATTCATCAAGGGGTACGGAAGAAGAACCATAGCTGCGTTCCGGAACACCCGCCGTTACGTTGAACTGCAACGCAAAGATCGACTCGGGACCATTATTGGTCGTGAAGACCGTGTTGAAATCGGGTTCCAGCGAGTAGGTTCCGGCATTGATGACACTGTCCGCTTCCGCGGCGGCGTTGGCATAGTACTGGGTCTCATTCAAGGGCCAGCCCGTCATGGTCAAATAAACATCGGCCAAAAGCGAGCGGGCAGCACCGGAGGTAGCCCTACCGGGTTGTCCGGGCCAGGACGCCGGCAGCCAACTGGCGGCAATCGTCAGATCGCTCACAATGGTATTGTAGATCGTAGCCACCGAATCGCGCGGCGGACGGGTAGTCGAACTGATCTGCGTAGTGATATTCGGGATCGGCCCAAATACCCGCACCAGGTAATAATAAGAGAACGCACGGAGGAAATAGGCCTGACCTGCCGATTGCTGTAAGGTCTGCTCCGGTGATTTTACATTGGTATAGTTGGCCAGTACGTTGTTAGCCTGATAAACTGCGTTCCACGGCCCCTGCCATTGGTTGAACAAGCTGGAATTATTGCTCTGGCCGAAAAGCTCGTCGAAAGCCCGCATGTCTCCCTTGTTCAGACCGGGGTCCGTCGTCAGGTCATCGGCGCCGAAACAGGAGGTCATACGGGTCGTAAAACCAAAGGCATAGTCCGGTGTCAGCTCGGTATAGATGGCGGCCACCGAGGCGTCGAGATCACTTTGGGTCTTGAAATAGGTTCCCGGCGTCAAACTGGCCTGGGGATCCTCTTTTAATTTCTGGCAAGCCGTTCCCAGCAAGAGTAACATCGATGCGGGAAGGAGATATTTGAAGTTCATATTGAAATCGTTTTTTAATAAATGAAGGATCAGATCGATCAGAAGCCGGCACGCAAGCCAAACGTATACGAACGCGGATTGGGGATGATGGCCGTCTCCAGCCCTTGCGTGATACCATTGGTCATATTGGTGACCTCGGGATCATAACCGGGATACTTAGTGATGGTAAAGAGGTTCTGGCCGCTGACATACAGCTCCAGGTTCCTCACCCACTGTCCCAGCCATGCCTGCGGGAAATGATACGACAAGGCAATGTTCTTGAGCTTGATATAAGAACCGTCATATACCCAGCGGCTGCTGTTGATATAGTTCTGGCTGGACGGGCTGAAAGTTGGAACGTTCGTCTCGTGTTGCGGTGTCCAGACATTCAGGATGCCCACGTTGGTCGCATTACGCGCATCGCCAAGACCGCCATAGGTGTAGGGCAGCGTTCCCGAATAGATCTGGTTGCCCTGCGAACCGTAGAACAGCATGGTCAG